>Ga0207933_1000216_pt1 | contig 60169 bp, 51 predicted proteins | sample NGESurdeep092012_4_FD_184488 | JGI IMG/M metagenome (GOLD analysis project Ga0207933, IMG submission 184488) | Arctic peat soil microbial communities from Barrow, Alaska - NGEE Surface sample F53-3 deep-092012 (SPAdes) | ecosystem: Environmental > Terrestrial > Soil > Wetlands > Peat ...
GAAAAAATGCCCATTTTACAGGTGTTTCAGGATGGCGTCTCCCAATCCGACCTGTTCGCAGATTCCAACCAGTTGATTCTGTTCGACTTATAGCCGGACAGCAGTGCTTTGAACTTAACGGCAATCCATCTCCTCAATGGGCAAGAAGTGGAAAATTAAGAGTATCGATAAGTGGATCATCCAGGCAAAATGAGAGGATCTAAAGATGTAGTTGGAGTTCATTGAAATCCCACTGGCGGGAATAAGCTCTTTCATCGGTGGCCGGCAGAGGTTGGGAGCTAATGCTGTAACGCTGGGCATTCAGATAATTACCGTCGACAATCTGTCATTGGTTGGATGGTCAACCGATAATATCGTGACGCTGGAGTTTGAGAGATTCTGTAATGGCCGTCTGCTTGAGATTCACTTGCGACGGTAGCTCGGTTCGCATCGACTCTCTAACGTCGTTCGGCCGCATTGAAGTAAGCGCCGCGTGTGCTGAGAGAGCGCGGGTCGCCGCTGCTCATACGGCGAAAACAGGTCGTCGCCAGGGAAATCGCGGATAACGTTCTCTCCGTCCGGGTTGAGGCTCGCGACGATCCGGGCGACGAGATCCAATGTAGGCCCGCACTCGACGGTCCGGGCAAGTTGAGCGTTAAGAATTGCGTGTCGATCGAACCAAAATACTTTCCGAACGTCGCATTTGAGCGCGTAAGCGTAATGCCACGTGCCCTCCCGCACACGCTCCAGCGCCTTGCGCTTTCCTTTCGCTGCTGGCAAACTCTGAGAGATGCCGGACCCGCCCCCGTACATCGCCCGAATCTCCCTGCGCGATCGATTCCTCGGTACCGGCGTACTCGTCACCGCCAGACTCGTTCTGACGTGCGAGCACGTCATCCGGAACGTTGGCCCGAGGGCTTCCCTCACGCTCCTGATCGATGGCGCGCACGTTTCCGGCAAACTGAAGCCCAACGCGAAAGACGCCGCCAAAGATCTCGCCCTCATCGAACTCAGCGCCGATGCCGAAGCGGCGCCGCCCGCCTGGTCCATCGACATTGCCGAGGGGCACCAGTGCAACGCGCTCGGTTACCACGGCGGAGAGTACGACGCCGTTCCCGCTTCCGTACGTTCCGCCCAGCGGCAGCGCGTCGATCTCAACCAGAGCCTGATTGAAGGATGCAGCGGCGGCGCCCTGGTCCCGCTCATCCACGACGGTGGCCACTGCGTCGGCCTGTTGCGCCGCGGAGGCGAGGGCGTGATCTCCGCAGCCATCGGGACCGCCGTCGTGGAAAGCTTCCTGGGGGATCATGGGATCGCGCTCCCCGCCGTGCCCCCTCCGCGCCCCGCTCGAAGAGCCGCGGACATCCGCCCGTACCTCGCCTGGCTCCGCCACGAAACCGGTGAAATCGATCTCGATACCCTCAAAGTCCCGCGCGAGGGCAACCGCCGCCCGGAGATGGACGTCCTTTACATACCCTTAACCACCGCCCGCTCCCCCGAAGCCTCCATCCGCGCCACATCCCGCACGAAACGCGCCACCGAAGCGGCATCCGTCACCCTCGAAACCGCGCTCGAAAACCGCCTGCTGGTCGTCGAAGGAGAGGCCGGAAGCGGCAAAACCACCTTCCTCCGCCGCATCGCATGGGCCCTTTGCCGCGAAGACCGGGAAACGAAACTGAAGCTGCCCTTCAAAGGCTTTCCCATCTTCATCCGGATCGGTAAACTCGATCGCCACATCCACCGGACGCTCCAGCGTCCCGAGCCTGGCGATCCCACCGAACCGGACGACTCCCGCTGGTTCGCCCATTATCTGGCCGCGCAGGGCTGGGGCCTCGACGAAGCGTTCTTCCAGGAAAAGCTTTGCGGTAAAGCTCGCGGCGACGTTCGCGGTAGAGCCAGTAACGACAACATCGTGCTGCTCGACGGCCTGGACGAAGCCTCCGGCTCCACCCGCCGGGCCGCCATCTCCCGCCTTGTAAAGCGGTGTTCCGTGCAGGGCTGCCGCTATGTCATCTCCACCAGGCCGCACTCCGGCGAAGGCTCCGCCGCGCTCCCCGGCGGGGAACCTGGTGGCCGATGTGACGAATCCGCAGAGATGGAACATGTACAGCTATGCCGGGAACAACCCGGTGGGGCCCGATCTCGCGCTTGCACCGTTCATTTCGTATAACAGATGAATGCCGCGTATTTTCGACAATATCGAGCAGCAGTTGCTCCCCGCCCTGCGGCAGGCGATCGATCTCTCTGATCGCTCGGACTTTTGCGTCGGCTATTTCAATCTGCGCGGTTGGAAGCAAATCGTCTGTAACATTGAACGCTGGCCCGGCGGCGAAGGTAACTGCTGCCGCCTGCTCGTCGGCATGCAGCGTCTTCCTCAGGACGAATTGCGCGAAGCCCTGAGCCTTTCCCATCCTTCAACGGGGCTCGACCTCCAGACCGCCGCCCGCCTGAAAAAGCGCATGGCCGGGGAATTCCGCGACCAGCTCACGTTCGGCGCCCCTACCAACGAAGACGAAGAAGGGCTCCGCCACCTCGCGGCCCAGATCCGAGCAAAGAAAGTCGTCGTCAAACTCTTTCTCCACCATCCCCTTCACGCCAAGCTCTACCTCCTCTTCCGCCCCGATCCCATCAATCCTGACGTCGGCTTTCTCGGAAGTAGCAATCTCACCTGGGCTGGTCTTCAAAAGTAGGGCGAACTCAATGTGGATGTAATGGATCGCGACGCCTGCCGCAAACTCGCCACCTGGTTCGAAGAGCGATGGACAGACCTCTGGTGTCTCGACATCTCGAACGACCTCATTCAGGTGATCGATCAGAGCTGGGCGCGCGAAACGTGAATTCCGCCCTACCACATCTATCTAAAGATCGCTTATCACCTGTGTCAGGACGCCCGCGAAGGCCTCGTCCAGTTCAGCATCCCCAAAACCTTTGGGGCCAGGCTCTTCGGCTTCCAGACAGCCGCGGTCAAGATCGCGGCACGTCACGTCACGCGGCGGGGCGGGGTGCTCCTCGGCGACGTGGTTGGCCTCGGCAAGACTCTGATGGCTACCGCTCTCGCCCGCATGCTCGAAGACGAAGAAGACATCGAGACGCTGATCCTTTGCCCGAAAAATCTCGTTTCAATGTGGCAGGATTATCGCGAGCGCTACGGTCTCCGCGGCAAAGTGCTGTCGTACACCCGCGTGCTTCAGGAACTGCCTTCCCTTCGGCGCTACCGCCTTGTCATTCTCGATATTCTCGATGAGAGCCATAACCTCAGAAATCGTGAGGGCCGTCGCTATCGCGCCATCTACGATTACATCCAGCAGAACGAGTGCCGGTGCGTTCTCCTCTCCGCTACCCCTTACAACAAGGTATTCACCGATCTTTCCACCCAACTTCGCCTCTTCATTCCTGACGATAAAGACCTCGGCTTTCGCCCGGACGCCTTGCTGCGGTCGCTCGGCGGTGAAACGGAGTTCGTCCGGCGTCACCAGGGCTCGGTTCGCTCTCTCGCCGCGTTCGAAAGAAGCACTTTCGCGGACGATTGGCGCGAACTGATGCGCCACTATATGGTCCGCCGGACCCGCGGCTTCATCCGGGACGTCTACGCCGAAACGGACCCCGGGAACGGCAGGAAGTTCCTTCGCTTTGAAGATGGGGCGCGATCTTACTTCCCTGATCGGATTCCCAGAACCGTCCGTTTTGCTATCGACGAGCGTAGCGCTGCCGATACTTACGCGAGGCTCTTCGCCCAGCCCATCATCGATCTCGTCAATGCGCTGACGCTGCCGCGCTACGGCCTCGGGAACTATATCGCCCCCGCTCCCGATGCTCCTCCAACCCCTTCCGAGGCTCGCATCATGCAGGACCTGTCCCGCGCCGGCCGCCGCCTCATGGGCTTTTGCCGCACCAATCTGTTCAAACGTCTCGAAAGCAGCGGACACTCGTTTCTTCTTTCCGTTGAGCGCCATATCCTCCGCAACTTCGTTTTCCTTCATGCGCTCGAAAGCGGTTTGCCAATACCCATGGGCTCCCAGGACGCCGAAGTTCTCGACACCCGTTATGCCGACGACGACAGTTTTACTCCTGCTGACGATCAGAATGGCGCTGGCCGGGAAGAAACGGTGCCGGGCGCTGGGCCGTTGCGCACGGAAGCCGGATTCCGCGCTCGCGCCGCTGACGTCTATCGCGAATATTCCACTACCCTGAAGAAGCGCTTCAACTGGCTTTCCGCTTCGCTCTTTGCTCAAAGGCCATTGGTCGCCGCTTTGAAATCCGATTCTTCCGCTCTCTTGCGCGTGTTCGAGAGTTGCCCCCAATGGAATCCGGCCGATGACACCAAGCTGCGGGCGCTCCACCATCTCATAACCGAACTACACCCGGCTGAAAAGATACTCGTGTTCACGCAGTTCGCCGACACCGCCGCCTACCTCGCAGCTGAACTGCAAATGCGGGGAGTATCCGCCTTACGCCCGGTAACTGGCAATTCCGACGACCCTACCGCTCTCGCCTGGCGCTTCAGCCCTGTGAGCAACGATAAGCGCGCGAAAGTGTCCCCTGCCGAGGAGCTTCGCATCCTCATTGCTACCGAGGTCCTCAGCGAAGGACAAAACCTCCAGGATTGCGCTATCGTCGTGGACTTCGATCTCCCCTGGGCCATCATTCGCCTGATCCAGCGCGCGGGCCGCGTAGACCGTATCGGCCAGCAGTCCGGGAAGATTCTCTGCTACTCCTTCCTTCCGGCGGATGGCGTCGAGCGCATCATCCGCGTCCGCAACCGCGCCCGTCAGCGGCTGACTGAGAACGCCGAAGTCGTCGGATCCGATGAAGCGTTCTTTGAGGGTGACGACAACACGACGGCGATCCTCGATCTTTACAATGAGCGCGCCGGCGTTCTTGATGGTGACGAAGACAGCGAAATCGACCTTTCCTCTTACGCCTACCAGATCTGGAAGGACGCGATCGATCGCGACCCCGCTTTGCAAAAGACGATTCCGGACCTGCCCCCTGTCGTCTACTCTACCCAGCCTCATACGCCGGCGCCCGGACGCCCCGAAGGCGTGCTCGTCTATATGTGGTCGCCCGCGGATAACGATGCCCTGGTCTGGATGGACGGCGCGGGCCAGGCTGTCACCGAATCCCAACTGGCGATTCTTAAAGCCGCCGCCTGCGGCCCGGACACGCCCGCTCTCCCGCGTCTCGCGTTGCACCACGAGATCGTTCAGCGCGCTGTCGAGTTGGCTGCGGAGGAAGAAAAGGCACTGGGCGGTTCGCTCGGCCGACCCACCGGGGCCCGGTTCCGAACCTACGAACGCCTCAAGAAATACGCGGGCGAAATCCGCGGCACACTCTTCGATACCCTGGAATTGCAACGCGCTATCGACGAGATCTATCGGTTCCCCTTGCAGCAATCCGCAATCGACCAGCTGAACCGGCACATGAAAAACTCAGGCGATACTCAGCAACTCGCTCAACTGGCCATGGTCCTGCGCGAGGAAGGGCGGCTCTGCATCGTGCATGAAGAACAGACCGCGCAGGAACCCAGGATCATTTGCTCTCTCGGCCTGAGAGGCATGAATTGAGAGGCTATTGATGCCCATCCAGCCCGCCCGCGTCAAAGATTGCCTGAGTAGGTTCGATTTTCACAGCCTCTTCGTGGAACAACTGGGCTGGTCACAGCCTGGACAAATAAAACCCACGGCATTCTCCATCGGCGAGGAAAAATTCTCTCGCCGCCAGATCGCCCAGCTCGGAGGCGTATTTGTCTTCGAAGTCACCGCCGCCTCTGGAGGAATCCCACCCGCGAAATCCCGCGCGGCCGTGCACAGAGAAATCGCCGCCCTCCACCACGAGAACCTGCTCATCTTCATCAACCGCGAGAGAACCCAAAGCCTCTGGTATTGGGTGAAGCGAGAAGATGGCAGGAACTATCCACGCGATCACTATTTCGAGATCAATCAGCCCGGCGACCTTTTCCTGGCTAAACTCAGCGCTCTCGTTTTTGAGATCGGAGAACTCGATCCCACCGGCGACGTCTCGGTGGTAGAAGTAGCCAAGCGCCTTCGTGACGCGCTCGATATCGCGCGTGTCACAAAGAAGTTCTACGAAGAGTTTCGTGCCCAGCACCTCGCCTTTATCGGTCTGATCGCGGGAATCCCCACCGAACGTGATCGCAAGTGGTATGCATCCGTTCTCCTGAATCGCCTGATGTTCATCTACTTTCTGCAGAAGAAAGGCTTCATCGACAACGGCGACATGGATTGCCTTCAGAACAAGCTCGCGGCCACCCGGCAGCGGGGCGCCGACCTCTTCTACAAACGGTTTCTGAAGCTTCTCTTCTTCGAGGGATTCGCCAGGACCGAAAACCAGCGCAGCGCCGAAGCCCGCCAGGTGCTGGGAACAGTCAAATACTTGAACGGCGGGCTGTTCCTTCGACACAAGATCGAACTCGAAAATCCCGGCATCGCGATCCCCGATCAGGCGTTTGAAAATATCCTCGCCCTGTTCCGCCGCTACTCATGGAACCTCAACGACACCCCGGCGCGGATGACGACGAAATCAACCCGGACGTGCTGGGTTACATTTTCGAAAAATACATCAACCAGAAACCCTTCGGCGCCTACTACACGCCTCCCGAAATAACGGAATACCTCTGCGAGCGCACCATCCACAACGTCATTCTCGAAAAGGTCCGACACACTCCGTTCCCCGGTACGAAGAACCGCGACTATGCCTCGATGAACGATCTGCTGATGGATCTCGACAGCGATCTGTGCCGCGTCCTCCTGTACGAAATTCTCCCCAATCTGAGTATTCTCGATCCCGCCTGCGGTTCCGGAGCCTTTCTCGTCTCAGCCATGAAGACGTTGCTGAATATCTACGGCCCCGTGGTCGGCAAGATCAAATTCAGTTCCAGCGCCAATTTGAAAAAGTGGCTCCGCGAAGTTGAGCATCAACACCCCAGCATTGCCTACTTCATCCGGAAAACGATCATTACGGACAATCTCTTCGGCGTCGATATCATGGAGGAAGCCACTGAAATCGCGCGCCTCCGGCTTTTCCTGGCCCTGGTCGCCTCGGCCGATGACGTTGATCAACTTGAGCCTTTGCCGAATATAGACTTCAATATCCTTCCCGGCAACTTTCTCATCGGCCTCATGCGAGTGGACAATGAGGATTTGGACCGCCGCCACCAGCGGGGCAATCTGTTTCAGAAGCCTTACCGCGAGCTTCTCGCCGAGAAGAACCGCCTCGTGGGGAGTTACCGTCACGTCGCGTCCTTTTCCGACGATCTGCGGGGGCTCCGCGACAGTATCCGTGAACTCGAACGGGACGCCGAGACGACGCTCAACGAAATCCTCCTCAAGGAATTTGCCGACCTCGGCATTAAGTATGAACAGCCTGTCTGGGACGAGAAAAAGGGCGAGATGGGCAAGCCATCCCGCCGCGCGGTCAAACTGGCGGATGTCAGCGCCCTGCACCCGTTCCATTGGGGCTACCAGTTCGACGAGATCCTGAATAATCGCGGGGGCTTCGACGTCATCGTGGCGAACCCGCCGTGGGAAATTCTCAAACCCTACGCCAAAGAATTCTTCGAGCAGCATTCGGATATTGTCAGCAAGAAGAACATGACGATCCACGGCTTCGAAGCCGAGCAATCGAAGCTCCTCAAAGACCCGGTGGTGCGCAAGGCGTGGATCGATTATCTGGCAGGTTATCCCCATCAGGCGGCGTATTTCAGGGCAGCCACAAACTTCAGGAACCAGACCAGCATCGTCAACGGCAAGAAGATCGGCTCGGACACCAACTTCTACAAGCTCTTCGTCGAGCAAGCACACAATCTGCTTCGCGAGGGCGGGCGCTGCGGCATTATCACGCCAGGTGGCATATATTCCGACCCCGGAGCCAAGCGCTTAAGAGAAATGCTGCTGTTGGAAGGCAACGTCGACAGCCTGTTTGGCCTTACTAACGAGCGCTACATCTTTGAGGGCGTTGAGCACCGGCAGAAATTTTGCATTCTCGTGTTTGAAAAAGGCGGGTCCACGGAATCGTTCCGCGCCGCATTCCGAATCAACACCCGCGAGGCTATCTCACGAGAGAACCTGGATGAGTTCTTGAACTCGGGAAAGGTAGACCTGCGCTTGCGAACCGATCTCATCCGGCGCCTCTCCCCGGACTCGTTGTCGATTATGGAGTTCAAGAACGAGACAGAGGTGCGGATCGCTGAGAAGATGCTGCAATTCCCACTGCTGGGCGAACAAATACCGGGAACATGGAACCCGCGGCTTGCCTCTGAGTTTCACATGACCAACGACAGCGATCTGTATCGGATGATGCCCGGTCCTGACACACTGCCACTCTTTGAAGGGAAAATGATTAACCAGTTCACCTGCACCTTCGCTAAACCGCGGTACTGGGTCCGGATTGCCGAAGGGCGGTCGCGAATCCTTGGAAGAACCATGGATACAGGCCAGAAGCTGGATTTTGATCGCTACCGACTGTGCTTTCGGAGCGTTGCCAGTAATACAAATGAGCGCACGATGATCTCGGCGATTCTTCCGCCGTGCTTCTACGGAAACTCTCTATCTGCAGTTCGCGCGGTGGATTCCGGCGCGAACACACTCCTGCCATCCAACACGCAGGCCTTCCTTTGTGCCCTCTGGAATAGCTTTGCCGTGGACTACATGGTTCGGTCCAAGGTCAGCGCGAATGTAAACTTCTTCTACGTTTACCAAGTACCGATACCGCGTTCGACACCCGAGGACGGGCGCTTCAAACCAATTCTGGAACGCGCCGCCCGCCTCATCTGCTGCACCCCCGAGTTCGATGCCCTCGCCCCCGAACTCGGGCTATCCAGCCACAAAGACGGAGCCACAGACCCAGTCGAACGAGCCCAACTTCGCGCAGAAATCGATGGCCTCGTCGCCAACCTCTACGGCCTCACTGAAGAGGAGTTCGCCTACATTCTGACAACATTCCCCGTCGTGAAACAGGAAACCAAAGACGCCGCTCTCGCAGCCTTCCGCGAGTTTGCACCGAAATCCATCGACCAGCAAATAGCCGCGCTCATCATGGCTGGCGAAAGCGCGCGTGTCGAATTCAAGTCCTCCATCCGCTGGGACATGCGCGAGAAACGCCTCAACGAGCCCTTGAAATTCAGTGTCATCAAGACCGTCGCAGCATTTCTGAACTCCGCTGGCGGAACGCTGCTCATCGGCGTCGACGACGAACGCACCGTAGTCGGGCTGCAGGGCGACTACGGCCTGTTCCGGAAGCCCGATCCTCGGGACGCTCTCGAAAATTGGCTCGTAATCCAATTGGTCGATCAATTCGGCAAACCGGCGACACGCCTATACGCCATCAGCTTCCACGAAACCTCCGGACACGATGTCTGCCGCATCGAAGTCCAGCCATCCCCCGAACCCGTCTATGTGGACGAGAAGGGCGGCAAGCCACCGCAACTCTATATCCGCACGGGCAACGCCACCCGAGCCCTCGACATCCGCGAAATCATCGAATACTCGCGCCATCGCTGGCCCTCGCGCTGACTACGCGACATATTGACCGTAATCACTTAATCATCCGTAAATCCGCCAGGACCCTTATCACCGACAGGGCTGCGGACCCCAAACGGCGTTCCGGGAGACTACTCCCTGGAAGGCGGAAGGGTGCCTTGCGGCTGCGGAATAGGTGTGCGAACTTCTGAAACCGAATGCTCAGCGGCGAAGTCCGGCGGTTGCGCGATCGAACTTTGCGCCATCTCCGGCACGGTGGGTGTAGCCGAGCCGCAGAGCGGGCAGACGCAGGGGCCAGCCGGGGTGAGCGGGAGAAGGATACAGGGAAAGAGCTTTCAAGGCTTCCGCCAGGCCTCTTGCGCCAGGATCGATTCCGGCCAGGGCGCAGCCGGCCCGTCCGTCGGCGCGCAGTTCCGGGGACGCGCTTTTCATCCAGGCGGCGGGATCGGTCCGGTCGAGGGCATGGCCGAATTCATGGGCGATGAGAGCGATGAGAGCGGCGTCGCCCTAACTCGCGTAAACGGCCTGGAAGAATCGCGGCGCATATACGGCGTTCGCCTGACCGTCGACCGCAACCAACATCAGATTGGCGCAGAGCACAATCTGAGGGCACCGGGGCGCTCGCTCAGTTGTTGCAGTTCCCTGAGCCTTCCGCCGAACCGTGCAACCCGTCACGGCACCGGGCGGGGTGGAGTTGCCGCTGAATACAGGCGAGGGACCGCCCTGAGCGGCCCTGTAGTATAGAGAAGAGCTACCACACGGTCCCGATGATCACCAACACCGCGCTGTTCGAGACCATTTCCTGTCCTTTGTGCGGCGACGCCCGGTTCGACATTGTGAAGCCCGCGAAGCATCCGCCGGATTTCACCGAAGAAGATCTGCGGCGGGCATATAGCGCGTCGAGTAACCACAAGCTTCTGGATCAGGTGGTGCGGTGCAGGTCGTGCTCGCTTCACTATATGAATCCGCGGCCTTCCCCGGAATTGATCGTGGAAGCATACTCAGCAGCTGAGGATGAGACCTTTGTCGCGCAGAATCAAGGCCGGATACGCGGCTTTCGGAAGACGCTCGGCGGCATCCTCAGGCGCAGGGGAATGCGGGATGGTTCCGGGTTGCGGTTTCTGGATATCGGTTGCGCGGGGGGTGCGTCGCTGGCAGCGGCGAGGTCTCTTGGTTTTCAGCCCGTCGGTGTCGAGCCAAGCCGCTGGATGGCCGATTATGGCCGCCGCACCTATGGCGTCGAAATTCACGATGGCATCCTCAAGCCCGGCATGTTCCCGCCCGCAAGCTTCGACTTCATTACGATGTGGGAGGTTCTTGAGCATGTCACCGACCCTGGCGCGCTGCTCCGCCTGGTGCATGAACTGCTGACGCCCGACGGGATCTTCGTCATGAGCTACCCCGATTTCAGGGGCACGATGAGCCGGATTCTCGGTAATCGGTGGCCGTTCTGGCTCAGTGTTCATCTTCTCTACTACGACCGGAAGAGCATCGTGCGTCAGCTCGCGGCTTGCGGGTTTCAGTGCGACACACTGATGCCGTACTGGCCGGTGCTCGAACTCGGCTACATGTGTGAGCGCGCGGCCGTTTATATCCCGCCAGCGCGATGGCTGCGCAGCCTGGTCCGTGCCGTCGGCCTTGACCGGACGCTGGTGGCTTTCAACATGAGCCAGACCGTCGTGATCGCGCGAAAAAGTACTCGATGAATGGACCGCAGGTCCGGCCGCTGGCCGTGGTATTCGATCTCGATGGCGTGCTGCTCGATTCGGCGCCCTTGCACAACCTTGCCTTTCAGGAGGTTTTCCGGCCTTTCGGTATCCGCGATTTCGACTACCAGAAGTATGCGGGGTGGAAAACCGCGAATGTCATCGAGCACGTGCTTCGAGCCTCGGGGCGGGAGCCCGCGGCCCAATTGGTCGTGGACCTGGCGGCGGAAAAAAGCAGGCTGGCCCGGGAAAAACTTCTCGCGGAGAATCCGGTTGAGCCCGATTGCGTAGCGGTATTGGAGCGATTGTCGCGGGAATATCCTCTGGCTTTGGCAAGTTCCGGTTCGCGGGCCAGCATTGCCCTCTTTCTTTCTTTGAACGGCTGCGCGCATTTGTTCCGGTCGGTGTTATGCGGTGACGACGTGGCTTACGCGAAACCCCATCCGGAAATCTATCGGCGCACGTTTGCCGCGCTGGGTATTATGCCCCGGTCCGTAATGGTAGTTGAAGACGCCATCGCCGGCATTCAGTCCGCAAGGTCCGCGGAGGCTGGCATCGTGATCGGCGTGGAAGGAACGTGTTCGGCCGCGCAACTCGCCGATGCCGGAGCAACCGCGGTGATTCGCGGCGTCGGCGAGTTGCCGGAACTTCTTTGTGAGAGCTATGAAAGCGCCGTCTCCAGTAAAAATTAACCGGTCCAACTGGCGCGAGTTTGCTGCTCCGGCAGTGGACCCTTCCCGCTGGACGGCGATCGTACCGGCGGCGGGACGCGGCTCCCGTCTGGGATCGAGCCGCCCGAAGGTGCTGTACCCGGTAGGCGGCCGCCTTCTGATCGAGTGGCTGCTCGACTTCCTTGAGCCGAACTGCAGCCGGATTGTTTTTGTGCTTTCGCCGGAAGGGGCGCCGGAAGTGCGGCCCGAACTGGAACGTCTGATCCCGGGACGCTACGAGATCGCGATTCAGGAAGAACCCCGTGGAATGGGCGATGCGGTGGAGCTTGCATTGTCAGCGGTTGCGACCCCGCATCTGGTTATTGTCTGGGGCGATCAGGTGGCGCTTCGCCGCGCATCCGTCGACGCGTGCCTGCGCCTTCACGAAGGGCCTCTTCATCCCGCCATTACCTGTCCCACGGTCGTTCGCCCGAATCCTTACATCCATTTCGACCGGGACGCGGACGGACGAATCTCGGGTCTCCGCCAGGCGCGGGAAGGCGACACGATGCCGGAAGAAGGGGAAAGCGACACGGGCTTCTTTTGCTTCGAGACGCAAACCCTGCGCGGTCTTTTAGCGGATCTGCGCCGGGCGCCGGGGCAGGAGGGCCGTTCCACGGGGGAATTCAATTTTCTGCCAATCATTCCGCTTGCGTCTTGTCGAGGGTTGGAGATCATCTCTCCCGAACTCATGACGCTTGGCGAAACAGTTGGGATCAATTCCGTGGCGGATGCCGCCGCCGCGGAGGCTTTTCTACAGAGTTCCAATGCCAGCACCGATCAATACATCGATTGATCCCGTTCGCGCTTCCGCGGCCGAGCCGGGCACGGGGATCAGGACAAAGATCAACCTCGTTCTGTTTTCCGGGGGGAGCGGAACGCAGAGCATCACCGAGGCGCTGCTCAAACACCCGCAGATTTCGCTGAAAATTCTGATCAATGCGTATGACGACGGGCATTCGACCGGACGGCTGCGGCGCTTTATTCCCGGCATGCTCGGGCCATCGGACGTGCGCAAGAACATTAACCGCCTGATGCCTGTTTCGGAGCGCTGCCAGCAGGCGCTCAAGGCGATTTCCGATTACCGTTTGCCGGTGGGAATTTCCCGCCAGGACGCGCTCGACTTTATTGAGTGTTGCCTGACGGGTGCGATTGGCCGTCTGCCGGAGAAGCTTATCCGCGATTTCGACTCTCTGAGCGTTGCCCAGTCCCGGCGGCTGGCTTCGTTTCTGGCTTCCTTTACACACTTTTTCCACTCCGAAGAGCGCTCCGGACGTACGTTCGACTTTACCGATTGTGCCGTCGGCAATCTCCTGTTCGCCGGGTGTTATTTGCAGGAAGGCCGTGATTTCAATCGCACGATCCGCGCCTTCAGCCAGTTCTACGAGGTTTCTCCGGACGTCCTGCTGAATGTCACGGAGGGAGAAAATCTGTTCCTGGTTGCGGGCAAGGAGAACGGCACGGTCGTGCTTTCCGAAGCCGCGATCGTGGCGGCGCAGGATTCGGCCAGGATATCGGAGCTCTTCCTGCTGGATGAGGATACTTACTGGAAGCGCGTGGAAAACGCGGCCGAACCACCCGAAGGCTGGCTGAGTCTGTTCCGTGTTTCGCACTGCATTCCGCGCCTGAATCCGGAGGCGGCACGGGCGCTGCGGGAGGCGGACGTGATCGTGTATGGCCCGGGGACGCAGCATTCGTCCCTGTTCCCGTCGTACATGACGGACGGGGTGGCGGAAGCGATCGGCGGCAATAAACACGCCGACAAGATCTTTGTCGGTAATATCCACCGCGATTTCGACATTCAGGAGGACGACGCCAACGATCTGGCGCGCAAGCTGCTCCACGCCTTGAGCCGGGGTGGACAAATCCGCGTCAACTGGCTCGACGTGGTGTCACATTTTTTCGTGCAGAGGACGGATGGCGATTCGCTCAGTAAGGCGAAGTATGTCCCGTTCGATGAAGATCGCTTCTCGTTTCCGCTCGAAACGGTAAAAGCCCGGGACTGGGAGTCGCAGGAAGGCCGCCACGCGGGCGGCTATGTGGTGGACGAATTGCACCAGATCATCCAGGCCCGGATCGACGTGGAACTGGAGCGCGTGCATCACATGGTTTCGATCGTGATTCCGGTTCTCAACGAGGAGCGGACGATCGAAGACGTCTTGCGGTCGTTGATTGCACTGGATTTTCAGTCCCTCGGCCTGACGAAGGAGATCATCGTCGCGGACGGCAACTCCACGGACCGGACCGCGGAACTGGCCCGATCGGTAAACACTGTCCGCGTCTTCCAGCTGGACAAGCAACTGGGCCGCGGGGCCGCGCTGCGCCTCGGAATTGAAAAGGCACGGGGTAACATTGTCGCTTTTTTCCCTGGCGACAACGAGTACCACCCGAATGACCTCTATGCCGTTGTGGGAGCCGTCGTGCAGTCGAAGTTCAGCGTGGTTTTCGGATCCCGTGCGGTCAAGTGCACGAATCTGTCGGAACGCCTGAAGCAGATCTACGAAAACCGGCGGGTGCTTTATCTCACCAGCAAGTATGGGGGAATGCTGTTGAGCGTATTGACGCTGCTGCTGTATAACCGGTATGTTTCCGATGTTCTGAGCAGCGTCAAAGCGTTCGAGACGCATTTGCTGCGCTCGCTCGATCTGCGCTCGAACGGGATCGATCTGGAAACGGAAATCGTGGCCAAGCTTTCGCGAAAAGGGGAATACATGTTCGAATTGCCTGTCGATTACAAGCCGCGGAGCCGCAGCGCGGGGAAAAAGATTACCGCTCGCGATGGCATAAAAGCCGTACTGGCGCTCTTCCGCTACCGGGTAGCCCGAACCTGAAGATGCCGACACTTTCCATTGTCATCCCGGCCTATAACGAAGGCGCTTTCATTGGGACGCTGCTCGACCGGATTGCCGCCGTGCCCACTGAAAGGATCGGATTCGAGAAAGAAATCATCGTCGTGAACGATGGCTCGACCGACAATACCGAGCAGATTGCGCGGTCCCATGCCGGCGTGCGTTGTTTTACTCAGGTTCCGAATCAGGGTAAAGGCAAAGCGGTGCAACGCGGGATACGGGAGGCGACGGGCGACTACATTCTGATTCAGGACGCCGATCTCGAATACGATCCGAACGACTATCTGGCGATGCTGGCCGCGCTGTCCGAAAAGAAGGCGGACGTGGTTTACGGCAGCCGCACTCTGGGGCAGAGGGCCGGTCAGCCGCGGTGGACATTATTCCCCGGCAAACATGCCAGGCAGGGTAAGGGACCATGGGTCGCGGGCGTGCTGCTCACGCTATGGACGGCAATGATGTACGGCTGCTGGATTACTGACACGCTCACTGCGTATAAGCTCTATCCGGGCGCCGTGGTGAAGGCGATGAAATTGCGCACGAGCGGGTTTGAAACCGACCACGAAATCACCGCGAAGCTGAGCCGCCTGGGCATGAAGATTGTCGAAGTGCCGATCGCCTATTATCCGCGTTCGCGGGACGAAGGGAAGAAGATCAAACCTTCCGACGGCTTGATTGCGGTCTGGACGCTGTTGCGGTTCCGTTTCACGGATTGAGTCGCAATTCACCCTCCCGGGGATCGGTCCCGGGCGATGCCCGGGACCGATCCCGCAGGCGTTAATGGATCGACGTCTGACGTGCCGGAGCGGCGAACACCTGCAACGGGCCCGCTACCCCGCCGTCCACGACGTGGTAGTAAAGGATTCGCCCGGGAAGCGCCGGAATCGAAATCTGATAACTCCCGGTCGTTGGCGCGAACAACTCTTCAGCGAAAAAGAACGGGGTCGCTTCGTTGATGAGCCGCGCTGACACGCGGCAGGCGTCCTGCCGGGGAGTGCAATGGAAGTCCGTCGGGGCTCCGTACTCCTCGTACCCGAACTCGGCATACACGGCGCTGCCGCTACTCCCCGATACTCTTACCGGAATATAGGTCGAGCCGGAAACGGAATCTTTGGGCATCGGCGGAAGTTGCGCCATCATGAGCGATGTGTGATATCCGCCTGTCAGGAAACCGGAGAACAACAGGTAGGAAGCATCGGGAGTGGGAAGCACGCTCGAATAGACGTACTGCTGCTCGGGTCCCATCAGCAGCGAACTGAGCACGCGCTGGCTGGCGCCCGCGGGATCCGGTAAATCGATGCGAATCTGCGTTGCGCGCATTGCCTGGTTGGGGCCAGCCATGGCGCAGGGCACGCGAAGATTGATTTGAGACGCCCAGCATTGGGATTTCAAATCCGCTCCGGGCATGACGGCGTAAAGACTTCCGGCGGTTGAGCCGGTGCGGCACTCTCCCGCGCTGTAAGCGTAGCAGAAATGCCAGGCATCGGAGTCGGTGATGGCGTTCCCCTGTGTGGCGGAGGATTTTTCGATCAGATACTTTTCTCCTGCCCAGACGTTCATAATCCCGCGTTTGGGATCGGCCGTTCCGGTGTAGGCCATTTCGTAGACGGAAGTTGTTCCCGCCTGCAGCGCGAGATTGGTCGGCGATCCGAGAATTTGACCGGGGGCTTCATAGCCGACGCCTAACGATCCGTTGTAGTGCCGGAAATCGAACGCATACCTGCGGAGGTCCGCCGAAGCCGAAATCTGCTTGGCATCGACGTAGGTCTGGACATTGTTGGAATTGCTATTGTATCCGGCAAACGGAGGCAAGGAGGGGAGGGAAAAGTCCACCGGCTGCGAGATGAGAGACGGAGGCCGGTTGTAATCTATAGCGTATCCTGCGGCCGTTCCAAAAGCGCCGACTCCTATCCAGGTGCTGTATGCGCCACCGGAGGATCCGGTAACGCTGAAGTGACCCCGGAACAAATTCGCATTTACCGCATAGCTGGCGTTGTTAACGATATCAATATAAATCCCCATCGCCGCGCAGGAAAAGGGAGGAACGGCGTCGGCTGCCCAGCCATTGGGCGGCTCAAGGCCGTTCACAGGCTCGACACCGTCTTTTCCGTATGCACAATAAGAAAAATTAGCGTTGCGTTGCAATACGGCCTGAATAGCTCCGCCTCCAAGAGGCGTTATCTGGACCACCATATAGCCTTCGCCGTCCCAGCCGTACGGGGCGCCTGCCCCCGATTGCTTCAGGAAGTCGCCCTCGGCAAGCGGTGCGACCATGCTTTTCGTGGAATCCCACGGACAGGGGGATGTAGCCGCTTCCCCTGTCGCGGGATATGAAGAACAAGGCTCTTTCATCTGCACAGTTACGCACTGGTTGCCTGTGGCTCCATTAGCGATCCACGCGGAATTCAGGTTGACGGGACACGCCGTGTCGTAGCCGTTAGTGGCTGGGGGGAAAGCCGGGGGCCAGGGCAACGCGGTGTTGGACGAGTCGAATGCTCCGTTTCGTTGAACAGCTGTAATTGGCGCGGTAAACGGCCCTCCGTACCGCGTGGTCGGGTTGTACCAGTGCAGTCCGTTGGTCGTAAGAATCAACATGTTCCCATCGAGCGGTGTTATGGCGTGGCAACCGACGTATTTGAGGCCCGGCAGCGAAGATCCGTCATCCGTCCGCCAGGCGCGATAGAAGTTGCCGCTGGTCGAATCGAACACGAAGATCCAGCACGCCGATTCCTGCGGGCCGATCAAATGGGCGAATGCTGCGTATTTGCCAGACGTGCCGAGGGCCTGCAAACTCGTGAGCGCTCCCCAGGTCTCCTCGTTATAAGTCGTATTCGCCAGGATCTGGCTTCGCATGTCCCTCCCCGATGCGCTGGGCGTCATGTTTTGCCAGGTCAATTCACCGGTAACCGGCGGGATAACCGTGGTGGATTTCCAGGCGACGTTGAGGCCTGTCCAGTTTCCCGTGTAATGGGCCTTGAACAGGCCGACGGATCCTCCATTTGTGCTGATCGCCGTATACATCGTCGTTGGATCGTTCGGATCGAATACCGGCACGGTCGGTCCCATAAGGACGAGCGATCCGTTGGGAAGGTCAGCGGAATTGGTGCCTGCTATCGGTCCGGGATTGACAAAGAGCGATACGAGGCGCAGCACTGGTTGCGAAGAGCCGACGAAATAGAGTCCCCCCGCATCCTGAAAGTTGTGCGGGAAAATGCACGGGTATCCAACGATTCCGTCTCCCGAAGTGACCGGATGACTGGCGCAACCGCCGCTCCATATATCATGCGGATAGCCCTTGGCGAGCCGCAGACGGGCGGAGAAGCTTGCCGAACCGGACGCCGTGGTCTTCTGAACCATTACGGCGAGAGCGGCCGATCGATATTGGTTTTGCACCAGACTGAGGGTTTCGTTAATGGTCAGCTGCGTTGCGTTCTGCACCGAAGCGATCGTGCAGAAATTATTGGCGCAGGCTGGCGCCGAATTGTTGATCCAGATTTTTGTGCCGGGCGTCCAATCCTGGTTGAAGTAGGAATCCACATCGTATGCAGATCCTCCAGGGGGTGCGCCGGCATCGTTTCCGGTAAGCGTCACTATACTGTTGGAAACGGTCACAAAACCTTGTTTTGGCCACGTGTTCCGAGGCAGAATCTTTCCCCATCCGGCAAAATAGTCGCTCGGATACTGAGCGGGAAATGTTCCCGCGGAGCCCTGGACAAACGGTAGAGTGGCGCTCACCCACGGAGTGTATGCAGTCTGGCCGGAATCGAGCGAGAGCGCCATCTGGACCGTCCGGTTTGCTGCCGTCTGGCTGTCGCTCGCCGAACCGTAAAGATCGACCCCGAGGTCCAGAAAGTCATCGTACGGCCAGTAGCCTCCCGATATTCTGAACTGATCGGCGAACGCGGTAGTATCCACGTAGAGGATCAGAGGATTCGTGTTGGATGTGGTTGCGGATCCACTGGGATAGGACGCGACGGTGGAGGCTCCGGTCCAGCCGCTCCCGCCACCGATCCAGTTCGACGTGAGGGGCACGATCTGAGTGGCGCTCCAGTTTTTCGGATCGGCCGTATAGATCCTGATGCCGGACTGAGGGTCGATTACAGGCTTCGACAGATTGGTAAAGTCGAACTCCGGATACGCCAGATTGCCCCACGCGCCGGGATTGGTCGGCAAAGGTTCCGGGGCAATTCCCCGCGGCACATCCGTAGTAAACGTGGCTGTTCCAATCGCGCTGTCACAGGTCACCTGAATGTAGTGCTGAGTATTGGCGGCGAGCGCGCGCGAATGCCAATGGCCGTCGAGCGCCAGTGTCGAGGTTCGCCTCCCGACCCGGATCAGGCGCGCCGTGCCGGCGGGAAGAACGTTATAGGCGGTATCGGTACCGGCTCCGGCGAATAATGCCGGGTCCACATCGGCCACCAGGGGCGAGTACGATGACGATTCGCTCACCTGCACGGTGCAGGGGGAAGTGTCTGGAGCCACGTAATAAAGAAGCACCTGGGTTGCGGTGGCTCCCCGGACGGTAATCGTCAATTGAGTCTGGGCGGCGAGGCTGACGCACAGGGCCAGGGATAAAAAGAGTGTTCTCATCTTGCGATACCCAGAATCTGGATTCTTTCTTCAATGACGCTGAAACCCGAGGCGGGCGTTCCGCTTGTGCCTATCAGCGTGTACCAGGATGATGCCGGTATGGTAGCGGCCGTCGTCTGGCTGGAGCCGTCGATCGAGCAGGTAATCGAGTTCGGCGCGGCGCCGCTGGTTACTACAAACGTGTGAAGGTTCGCATCGGGTAGGGACGCCATCGTGTTGGCGCCCGCGTCCACCCCGGCGGCGATGATGACGCACTGCCAGACGTTCGAGGCCTGTAGATACCGGAAGCCGATGAAGTTGGCTACGGATCCGTCGTTGGTTGAAGACCAGCCCACGTACGTGTTGCTGGCCGCAGGGCCGTTCGAGCTATTGAAGGCCGCGAATCTCGCCTCGAGGGTGGATACGAGCGGGGTCGCCCCCGAGAGGAAGTCAGCGAAGGGACGACTGCCGGTTGTACTCGGTGGGTAGAAAACCATGCACGGATTGGCGCTTCCCTGCCAATTGGCACTCGGGATCTCTCCCGCTACTCCGGCTTTCTGGCCCGCCGCGCTGCAGTGCGGGGAAAATGTGTAGGGCGCCGATGAAGCCCACGGCCAGTCCGAGAAAACGATGGTCCGGTTGAACCCGGTCATGTCCAATGGATTGTACGCGGGGATCGGCGTTCCGGAACCGCCTGTCTGAGAGGTGGATGTCACTGCCGCGATAGTTACATTGTCGCCGGATTCGGTAAGCTGAATGTTCGGGCCGGCCGTAAAGGTCCTTCCCCCCGTCAGGATCGTACGTTCGTCCGTGCCTGCGGAGTCCCAGGTTCCCGACGTCGCATTCCAGGTTGCAAGTGGAATCGAATCCACTGGAAACTGACTGATGGGCGTTTGAGTCACGCACCCTGAACAACTCACCTGCGGAGTAGTCGTCGACGAGGTGCCGACTGTCAGCGCGCCGCTTCCGCTGACATATAAATATACCAGTCCGCTCCCGGACTGAACAGTGACCGTGGCAGCAGTGACGAAGGTGTATACTACACCGCCGAGCCGCGCGACGCACGGTATCGTCAAACTACAACTCGCTCCAATCTGAAGCGTGGTGCTGGTGGACCAACTGGCCTGGAGCGGGATTGCGGAGACTCCGCTGGCGCCGGCAGGCCCGGTCGCGCCCGCCGGCCCCGTGGCTCCCGCGGCTCCCGCCGTTCCCGTCCCGCCGGAACCGCCTTGTCCCTGTAGCGACCACGAGTTCGGCGCGGCGCACCCGTAGGTATTGCTGCCGGCGGTGGCATTCGTCAAAAAAAACATTTCGCCCGTCTGGCAGGTTGCGGGTAACGAGGTTCCTGTTCGAAAGGGGCGGACAAAGGGCAGGCTGCTGAAATCGACGTCCTTCCCCTGGCGGCCAATATCAACCTGGGTTTGGCCGAATGCCTGCGTCAGGGCGAGGGCGGCAAGAATAATTCTCTTCACTAGGTCTCCTTCGCCCTTCTTATACAGCCGCTTACCGCTAATCCCCGGTAACAGGAACCCCCCGATGGAAATAAGACTCGTATTTCCTGAGGTTTGGCCCGGGAAAATATACCCGCGAGAGCTGTGATCCAAGAAGATGTTTCGTTGGAGGCCGCAAAAGAGCGCTAAAGGCGGACTGGGCTCCGCCGCTTATTCGCGCAACGCAAACGTGAAGAGCGCCGACCCCGCCTGGATCGTGACATACTGCTTTCCGGCTACCGCGAAAGTCATCGGTCCAGCCGCGACTGACGGGCCGAGGTTGGTCTGCCACAGAAGCTTGCCGTCGCGCGCATCCAATGCGTAAAACGCTCCATCGCGGCCGCCGCTGAATAGAAGATCGGAAGCGGTTGTCAGAATACCCGCCTCGGTGGAAGGCGCGCTCAGCCGGTAGTCCCACTTCTTCTCGCCCGTCTGCGGATCGATGGCGCGAATCGCGCTATAGACATTGTCAGCCGTGGCCCCGCCCTTCGGGAACGCACCGCTGAATGTCTTGCCGCTGTGGAACTCGGGCGGCTCTTCGTCTTTTACAAAAGTTGTGGAACTATTTTCCCAGGTGGGGATATAGAAGAGGCCGGTTCTCGGGCTGAACGACGGGTTGTACCAGTTCGTGCCGCCCTGATTGCCCGGGTAAATTAAAGTACCCTCTTTGGATGGCGCCGCGCCGGGCGCCCGGATCGGCCGGCCTTTCTCATCGAACCCCGTCGCCCAATTCACTTTGACGAAAGGCTTACCGAGCAGGAACTCCCCGGTGGTCCGGTCGAGAACGTAGAACATGCCGCTGCGATTGGCCCACAGCATCACTTTGCGAGCCCGGCCTTTCCATTGCAGATCGGCGAGCACGGGAACCTGGACGGAATCCCAGTCGAATTCATTGTGGGGCGAGAACTGGTAATACCATTTGAGCTTTCCCGTATCGGCGTCGAGCGCGACTACGGAACAACTGTAGAGGTTGTCGCCCGCCCGTCCGTCGCCGTTCCAGTCCGGGCCGGGGTTGCCGATGCCCCAGAAGGTCAGGTTCGTTTCCGGATCGTATGAGCCGGTGACCCAGACTGGAGCGCCACCGTGCTTCCAGGAATCGCCCTTCCAGGTTTCGTTGCCCGGCTCACCGGGTCCGGGAACCGTGTAAAAGCGCCACGCCTCCTTGCCGGTATTAACGTCGAAGGCCGCAATGAAGCCGCGAATCCCAAACTCGCCGCCGGCGGTGCCTTCGATGACCTTGTCCTTGATGACAAGCGGAGCGTGGGTGAAGGAATATTTCTCTTTGGGGTCGGCGACAGCCGTGTTCCACAGCTCTTTGCCGGTCCTCGAGTCGAGCGCGATCATGTGCGCGTCGAGCGTCGCGAGGAACAGCTTATTCCCCAGAATAGCCAGGCCCCGGGTGGTCTGGGCGCAGCAGTTATGCGCCGCCGGATCGGGTTTGTAGGCGAATGTCCATATCGTTTTGCCGGTGGCGGCATTGAGGGCGATGACATCGTTAATGCTCTGTACGGTATACATGACCCCATCGACCACGAGCGGCGTGACCTCGTGCTTTTCGAGAGAGTGCGACTGGAAGACCCATTTCAGAGCGAGATCTTTGACGTTGGCCGGGGTAATCTGCGTGAGCTCGCTATAGCGCTGGCTGGAGTAGCCGCCGGAGTATGTGAGCCAGTCCCGCGGTTCCTGAGCGGCGTGCAGAATGCGGTCGAAGGTCACGTCGGTCACGTTCGCCTGGCGGCTGGCAGGGGCGGGGTTCTGGGCGCGGAGCAGACCGGCTACCGAGAGGAGCATCACGGCTCGCAGTTTCATGGAATGAGGTTCCCTTCCTTTGGTATGGCCATGGTATCGCTATTCTTCATTTTTTCCCAGCGGCCCCGGCTTTGAATTGCGTCAGGAGACCGGCAAACGAATGCATTCAACAAATCCAGCATGACATCATAATCGATCGGCCCGGTCCGAAACTCCCTCCAATCGGCCTTGAGCGTTTTCCGCCGTGTCCTTCGACTGGTGTCATGATGACTGGAGGACGGTTAACCGATGTCCACTTCCGGAATTATTGGCGAAAAGATCGACACGGACGCCGAACTGGCCGGCGCTGCTCTCCAAAACATTACGGGCGCCGGGGCTGGGACCAGCACAAGGCAGCTGCTTCCACGTGCGGTCCTCGACATGCTTGGGCCGTATTCGGCGGCACTTTACATCGCGGAGCGCGTTGTCCAATCGGCAACGTTCAACCTGGAACTCGTTCAGACGCTCCACTCTAAATTGCTTCCGCTTGAGCGCATGGCTGACGACACGCTCGCTACTGCCAGGCTTCGCGGTTACTTCGATGACCCGGATACAGCGGAGCCGCTTCGTTGGCTTGAGACCTGCGACGAGCAGGTCAAGGACTGCATGGTGGCGCTGGAGTCGATGATGGACCCGAAGCTTGACGAACGTATGGCGGCTGCAATGGAGGAGCACCAGCTGGGCGAAACCGTTCCGCTGGACTCGATCCGTTGAGTGAGCCGCTATACACCGTTTCATTATCCAGTACAGCCATTAAGTACTTCAATCGGTGCGATGCGCCGACCCGTGACCGCCTGCGGCAGAAGTTCGAAAAACTGAAGGCCGATCCGTTCGACTTGCGAAACTCGAAGCCTCTGACGGGCCGGAACGACCAGAGATCGTCGAGGGTCGGCGATCTTCGAATCCTTTTCCGCGTGCACGATCTTGACATCATCGTTGCGGAGATCGGCCCTCGTGGCGACGTCTACAAGCACGGGCAGTGAACGAACACTCGCGGCGCGCGCGTGGAATTCGTATTCCAGCACCAGCATTCTCTCCTTGTCGCAACAAATCCCGCCCCGTTTCCTTTATCCTTTGAAATGCGCCCCGCCGCGCCTCAACATTATGCACCTCTTGCCTACTCACGACGAAGTGGTTCGCGTTCTGCGCGATACCGGCGCTCTGCGCGAAGGCCATTTTGTTTACACCGATGGATTCCATTCGAATGAATATCTGCAGGTCCCCGTCGCGATGCGTCATTACCAGCACGCGAAGATGCTCAGCGTTGCGCTGAGCCGCCTGCTCCGGGCAAACTCTGAAATCCGCGCGATTATACCCGATCTTTCGATCGTCGCGCCAGCCACCGGCGGCTTGCCGGTCGCTTATGGCGTATGCGAGGCCTTGCAGGCCAAACAGGTCTACTGGGCGGAGCGCGAGGGAGGGAAACCGCCAGATTGTGAGTATCCCCTCCGCTTCCGCCAGTTCATCGAGCCTCTCCCCGGCGAGAAGATCGTTCTGGTGGATGACCTTCTTCGTACCGGCAAACGGCTTTCCGAGATGAAGACGCTGCTCGAAAGCTACGGCGCCATCGTCGCCGGCATTGCCGTCGTCATTTATCAGCCCCACCCCGGAGTGCGCAACTTCGGCGAAATCCCGCTCCTCTACCTTACGCGCCTCGAAGCAAGCTACTACGTCGATGCCGGCGCCTGCGAACTTTGCAAAAACGCCGTGCCGCTCGAAAAGGTATGGGTATAGTTGCGAAATTGCGCCGAAGAAACCGAGGATATGGCCTGTTATCAGTTATTTACGCCGGGTTACGGGGTTCTGCTCAACGAGAGGGCACTTTGTTACATCCGGGTGTCTACAAGGGCGATTACGGAGATTCCGGGTACATTTTCCGCAGACTTTTCCACACCCTTCGTTGAAAAGCCAGGAGAACCGGGGTGAAACTGGCCCCTGTTGACTGGTGTATCATCGCCGGGTATTTTCTCTTTAATCTTTTGATCGGCTTTTACTACAAGAGTAAAGCCGGTTCCAATACCACGGAGTTTTTCCTTTCCGGCCGGAACGTTCCATGGTGGCTGGCCGGCACCTCCATGGTCGCGACCACCTTCGCCGCCGACACTCCTCTGGTGGTTACCGGCCTCGTCGCCCGCAATGGCATTGCAGGCAACTGGCTCTGGTGGAACATGGTCGCGAGCGGAATGCTGACCGTGTTCCTCTTCTCGCGGCTGTGGCGCAGGTCAGGCATGACCACGGACATCGAACTGGCCGAACTGCGCTACTCGGGCAAACCGGCGGCGTTTCTGCGCGGTTTTCGCGCGCTCTATCTCGGCGTGCTGATGAACTGCATCATCCTCGGTTGGGTGAATCTGGCGATGGTGAAGATCCTCATGCTGGTGCTTGGTGTGTCGAAAGACCAGGCGCTCTGGCTTGTCATCGGCATTATCGCCCTGACGTCCTTTATTTCCACGCTCTCCGGGCTGTGGGGCGTGCTGGTCACGGATCTGTTCCAGTTCGCCGTCAAGATGACGATGGTTATCGTCCTCGGAGTGGAGGCCGTGCGCGCCGTGGGCGGCATCGATGCCATGAAGGCGAAGCTCGGCGGCGATGGCAGCCCGTTCCTCAGCTTCGTGCCGGACTTCCACTCCGTCTGGATGCCCGCCGTGACATTCTGCGTTTACATTGCCGTGAACTGGTGGGCCACCTGGTACCCGGGCGCCGAGCCAGGCGGAGGCGGCTATGTGGCGCAGCGGATGTTCAGCGCAAAGGACGAGCGTAATTCACTGCTCGCCACGCTCTGGTTCAACATCGCGCACTACGCGCTCCGGCCCTGGCCCTGGGTGGTGGTGGGAATGGCTTCGGTTATTCTCTATCCGCACTTGCAGGATCCGGAGACCGGTTACGTTCGCGTCATGATCGATTACCTGCCCGCATCGCTGCGCGGCCTGATGGTGGCGGCGTTCGCGGCGGCTTTCATGTCCACCGTCGGGACGCAGTTGAACTGGGGCGCGAGTTATCTGGTCAATGATTTCTATCGCCGCTTCATCAAGGCGGGGGAACCCGAGCGGCATTACGTACGAGCCTCGCAGGTGGCGACGGTTCTTCTCACCGTGATCTCCGCCGTGGTGACCCATTACATGGATTCGATCGCGGGCGCCTGGAAGCTCCTTATAGTGACGGGCGCGGGCACGGGCGCCGTGCTGATTCTCCGCTGGTACTGGTGGCGCATCAATGCGTGGAGCGAAGTTTCGGCCATGGCCACCGCATTTGCGGTCTCGATCCTCCTGCAGACCGTATTTCATCTCGACAGCGACAACCCGATTCAGTTCGCGTATCTCATCCTCATCACGGTTGCGGTGACGACGGTAGTATGGCTGGCCGTGACTTTCCTCACCGCGCCTGAAACCGACGCAACGCTCGTCGGGTTTTATACTCGTGTACGGCCATCGGTTTCCGGCTGGGGCAGGGTAGCGCGCCTCGCGCCCGGGGTTCGGGTTTCGAGCGATCTCGGGTGGAATCTGATGGACTGGTTATGCGGCTGCGTTCTGATCTATGGCGCTCTCTTCGGGATCGGTAAAATCATCCTGAAGGATTATGGAACCGCGTGTGTATTCATCGGCTTTGCGGTCGCCGCGGCCGGCGTGATCTATTGGGATCTCTCGCGCCGTGGCTGGTCGTCCGTTATGGAGTAACGAAAAATGTTCCTGCGAATCCTGTTGCTCGCTGTTTTATCGTTCCCCTTGTCGGCCCAGCTGCCGTCAGAGCAGCCGGCGACTCAGCCAACCGGCGAAAAGCTCGCGCCTTACTATCCCACTCCCGAAACCATCGTTGAGCGCATGCTCGAACTGGGAGAGTTGAAGGCGGGCGAAAAAATGTTCGACCTCGGCAGCGGCGATGGCCGTATCGTCATCATGGCAGCGCAAAAATTTAACGCCGACGCAACGGGCATCGAACTGGACAGCGACCTGGTGCAATCGAGCACCGCGAAAATCCGCCAGCTCGGTTTGCAAAGGACCGCCCGGATTATTTACGGGGATATCCTGAAGCAGAATTACTCTTCCGCGAATCTGATTACCGTGTATCTGCTGCCGGAATCCAACATCAAGGTCCGTCCGGTCCTTGAAGCCACGCTGAAAAAGGGTGCCCGTGTTGTCGCGCACGATTTCGAAATCGGCGGCTGGACTCCGGTCCGCACCGTCACCATCGCCGACGATGGCGAAGGCCGCAGCCATACTCTTTTTCTCTATGTCCGTTAACCGGATGACGACATCTTGAGAATCGGAATCACCTGTTACCCCACCTACGGCGGCAGTGGGATCGTCGCCACGGAACTCGGGCTTGAACTCGCAACCCGCGGTCACGAGGTCCATTTCATTACCTATTCGAACCCCATCCGGCTCGACGCCGGCGTTCCCCGCATCCACTACCACGAAGTGGAGGTTTCCAATTATCCACTCTTCCAATACCCGCCCTACAGCCTGGCGCTCGCCTCCCGCATGTCGGACGTCGCCGAAAGCTATCAGCTCGACCTGCTGCACGTCCACTACGCAATACCGCACTCCATCTCCGCGCTTCTCGCCCGTCAGATGACAGCGGCGCGGCGGCGATTGCCGTTCATCACCACCCTGCACGGCACCGATATCACGCTCGTTGGCGTGGACCGATCCTACTTCGGCATCACCAAATTTTCGATCGAGCAATCCGACGGCATCACGGCGATCAGCGAAGACCTGCGCCGCGAGACGGTGCAAGTCTTCGGTGTTGAAAACGAGATCCGCGTCATCCATAATTTCGTCAACTGCGATACCTATAAGCCCGATCCCGACCGTACCGGAATCGAAGCGTTTGCGCCCAATGGCGAGAAACTTCTGATTCACCTCTCGAACTTCCGGCCCGTGAAGCGCGTGCTCGATTGCATCCGGATTTTCGCCGAGGTCCGCAAACACGCCAACGTGCGTCTCCTGATGGTGGGCGACGGGCCGGAGCGCGGACCGGCCGAACATCTCGCCTGGACACTGGGCGTGAACCGGTACGTCGATTTTCTGGGTAAACAGAATCAGGTGGAGCGGCTCATCCGTCTGGCTCACGTGATTCTGATGCCGAGCGAAATGGAGTCGTTCGGACTGGCGGCGCTCGAAGCCATGGCCTCCGGCGTTCCCGCGGTTGCGACCAGAGTTGGCGGCGTGCCCGAGTTGATTACGGATGGCGACGATGGCTTCCTCGAAGCAGCGGGCGACGTGGCCCATATGGCGGAACGCGCCACGCAACTCGTAACGGACCCGGCGCTGCACGCGAGAATGGCGATCGCCGCGCGCCGCACGGCCACGACCCGCTTCTGCTCGGAAAAGCTCATCCCGCGATACGAGGACTATTACAAAAAAGTATTAGAGGCGAATTCGTAATAAATAGCGGAGAATGACACAGTGAGAGCGATTGCGATGATCCTCCTGACCGCTGGCATCTCCTTCAGCCAGGTGGAGAACGCGGCCGATGCGGGCGCCGGCATCAATGCTTCATCCCCGGTAGCTCCCGGATCGGCGGCGTTCGTCGGCGATTCCTCGAGTGCGGGTCCGCCCTCGGTCGCCGGCGCGGCTGTATCCATCCGGCCGGTCGGGTCTTCCACCGCGATCCCCGCGCAGATCCTCGATGCGAGTTACACCGGAATTACTTTCCTTGTTCCCTCCGACCTGCCGGTTGGCAACGCCCAACTGATCTACAGGCAATCCGGACAACTGACCCGGTGGACCGGCATTTCAATCGCGCCGGCTCACTTCGCGCTGTATCGCAATCCCGTCCAGGCGGTTAATGTCAATTCCCCGGCCCCGGCGACTCCGAACGGGCTCGCGAACCCCGCTCAGCCCGGCCAGCCTGTCGAAATCTTCGGCACCGGCCTTGGCGCGATGCCCCAAACCCCGCCGCAAGTCACGCTGGGCGGTGTTCCGCAGACCATTCTGTATGCTGGAGACGCTCCCGGGGAGGCTGGCGCGGTCCAGATTAACTTTCAGATTTCCGCGGCCACTCCCGACGGCTGTTACGTTCCTTTGAACGTGATCTGGGGAGCGAGCACCGCCGCTTCCTTCCTCAGCAAGACTTCGGACGGGATGCCTTGTCACCATCCGTTCCAACTCCCGGCCGACGCGCTCAAAGCGCTCGATTCCGGCACGTCGCTCGAAACGGGCTCAATCTCCATGACCACCGCGCTCACCGCGGCTTCCGCGGACCGGGCCTCGCGCCAGGAGAATGCGGCCATTTTGTTCCTCCCCTTATCGCCCTCGGCGCTTGCGGGCTACTTCACGGCAAATCCAGTGCCGGGCTGTAGCTCCGGGCCTGCTTCAGGCAGCATCTTTTCGAGTTTGTCCGGGGTATCCCAGCTCGGCAATCCGATGACGCTGCAAAGCGCAGCCACAACCCTGACCCTCACCTCTGCCGGATTTCCCGAATACGTAGCCACGATTCCCCCATCCGCGGACGCGCCCCTGGACAACCTGCCCGCTCCGGTCATCGCCGGTGGCCAGTGGACGTGGAGTACGCCTGGAGGCTCCGATCTGGGGCCCTCGTCCTTCCACTTCCAACTGGCGTCGCCGATTCAGATCGATGGCACCGCGCCGGTTTCAATGGCCGCCAGTCAGGACCAGACAATTACGTGGAACGGAAACGCGTACGATTCGAATGCCATCGTTCAAGTGTCCGTGAGCGTGAACACCGGCTCGTTTCAGTCTGTGTCCTGCATCGCTCCGGCACAAACGGGAACCCTTACGATTCCTGCTGCCATGCTCACTCCGTTCAGCCCGGGGAGTGTGGGTGAACTATCGGTTTCCGTGACGGAATCGGGCGAGGGCCTTCCACACGCGGTTTTTACGCTTGCGGATGGCGACTCTCTGCTGATGCTGGTTCCGAGGGGCAGCACCGACACCCGCCCCGTGGATTTCAAATGAGCCTCCCATCCCGCGCCGCCAGTCTTTTTTTCGTATTGGCGAGTTTGGTCCCGGCGCAGACCGCGTCGGTACAGAATGCCGCCGTTCAGGGTGGCTCCGGTGTCGCCTACTTCGGGTACGCCCAGTCGAATATCTATGAGCTCAGCCGGCTGGGTGCGGCGGCGCCAACCAACATCGTTGCGCCGGGAATGCTTGCCGTTCTCTCGTACTCCAATTCGTCCAGTGGGCCAGGTCTGCCCGTAACTATGTCGATTCGCCCCTCCGGATCCACGTTCCGTTTGCCCGTCGAAGTGCTCGATTCCGCTCCCGGGGTCATCACTTTTGCCGTGCCGGCGGGAATGCCACTGGGGGGCGCTGAGATCGAATACAAAGCGGGCGGGCAGCCCACCGGCTGGACCGCCGTGAATGTCGTCGGCGCCAGTTTTGAGTTCTATCGCATTGGTCCCGGAGGTCCAGCCATCGCCCAGTCCATCGCCGCGAACGGCTCGCTCAGCGCCATCGGTCTGGCGACTCCCGCCCAGCCCGGACAGACCGTCCTCCTGACCGGTTCCGGACTCGGAACTGGCACCGCGGTCGCTGTAACCCTGGGAGGCGTTCCCGTGCCGCTCGTTCCTGCCGCGCCGCATCGCGCGCAACCCGGACGCGACGAGATCCTGATCCGGATACCGCCAGGCGCAACTGTCCCCGACGGATGTTATGTCCCGCTGACCCTCACATATAACGGGGCAACAACCGTAACCACCTCCATCAGCAAAACTTCCAATGGCGCGCCGTGCATCCACCCGTTTCAGCTTTCGGCAGCGGATCTGACGACATTGGACAGCGGCGGGTTCCTCACTGCCGGCCAGATCGGCATGACCACAAATCTCCAGGTGACCACCTCGGCGGTGGCCTCGCGCAATGAGTCCGCCAGCGTTACGGTCACCTCGATGACCGCCGCCTCTATCGCTGCCTACTTCGTACCCGGCCCGGTCGCGAGTTGTTCGGCCGTCCAACTCAATTCCACCGGCCTACCCGTCCTCCTCAACGTCAACGTCGGCAGAGGAAGCCAGTTTTTTCAAATTCCCGACCTCGGCACTTCCATGACTCTGCGGAACGGGGCCACGACGCTCACTCTCGCCGGATCCCCGGCTTATTTTTCCGCCGCGAATTTCCCCCCGGCCACCGAAGGCCCTCTCAACAACCTGCCGGCGCCCGTTATCGCCGGCGGCAACTGGACGTGGCAGTCATCCGGTGGCGCGGACCTCGCCGCATCCTCGTTCGGGTTCACCCTCCCCGCGCCGTTCCAGCTCACCGGCAGTGCGCCGGTTTCCCTGAACCGCAGTCAGGACCAGACCCTTAACTGGAATGGCGCCGGTTTCGATTCCGGCGCAATAGTGAACGTGCTGTTGAATGGCAACCAGGCTGGCGGAACCCGAAGTGTCTCTGTAAGCTGCCAGGCTCCCGCGAACGGGGGAGTCCTGACTCTTCCAGCCGCTCTTCTGGCTCAATTCGCAGGAAGTTCCCTCGGAACCCTCAACGTCACCGTGAACGAAACCGGCCCTTCCATTCCGCACGCACAATTCAAACTCCATAACGGCAGTACTCTGCTGCTGTTCGTTTCTTACTCCAGCGGCGATTCCCGTCCGGTCGATTTTCAATAGCCGCGCACGAATTGAATCAGAGGCCCGAGTTTCGCCGCGAGCGTGTCTTCGCCGCGTGTGTGGCACTCCCACACTTCAAACACGCGCCACCCCGCGGCACGCAGCGCAGCCCTGTTCCGCCGGTCCCGCTCCACGTTCGAACGCCGCTTCTCCGCCCAGAACGTTGTATTCGTCGCCGGGGCGGGCTTGCCATACTTGCACCGGTGCATGTGCCAGAAGCAGCCATGCACGAACAGCACCGCGCGCGTGCGCGCAAACACAAGGTCGGGCTTCCCCGGCAGCCCTTTGCCATGGAGCCTGTAACGAAGCCCCAGCCCGTGGAGCAGCCTCCGCACGCGCATTTCCGGCTGTGTGTCGACGCTGCGAATGCGCGACATGTTGTAGCTCCGCTGCGCGGGCGTCAGTACGTCTGCCAAGGTAATATGATGTCACTGCCCTCGTGCCCGATTTCACGTTCATAGACCTGTTCGCGGGTATCGGAGGCATGCGGCTCGGCTTCGAAGCGCTCGGTGGAAAATGTGTCTTCACCAGCGAATGGGACACCTACAGCAACCGGACGTACCGCGCGAACTTTCCCGATGACGAGCACCCGATATCGGGCGATATCACCAAAGTCGCGGCCGGCGAGATTCCGGACCACGACGTTCTGCTGGCCGGGTTTCCCTGCCAGCCGTTCAGCCTCGCCGGCGTATCCAAGAAGAACGCGCTCGGCAGACCCCATGGCTTCGAATGCAAGACGCAGGGCACGCTTTTCTTCGATGTCGCCCGAATCCTCGCCTGCAAGCGGCCCCGCGCGTTCCTTCTCGAAAATGTCAAGAACCTGCTCTCGCACGATCGCGGGAACACTTTTGCGGTAATCCGGGACGTTCTCGAAAATGAGCTTGGCTACAGCATTGCGGTCAGGGTTGTCGACGGCAGACACTTCGTCCCGCAGCATCGCGAAAGAATTCTGATTGTGGGCTTCCGCGAGCCCACGAAGTTCGACTGGGACTCCGTGCCTCTGCCTGACCGCGCGAATGCGCCCCGTTTGCGCACCGTACTGCATGGCGAATCCGGGGCGGAGACCGATCCCGATCGGGGCCGGTATCTCGATCCGCGCGGGAAAATCCTCGAAAAGTATATCCTGAGCGACAAGCTTTGGAACTATCTCCAGGCCTATGCCGAAAAGCACCGCGCCAAAGGTAACGGTTTCGGCTGCAGCGTCTTCGGTGAGGACGATGTTGCGAGAACCCTTTCGGCACGCTACTACAAAGACGGATCGGAGATCCTCATCCGTCGCGGTGACGCCCGGAATCCCCGGCGATTGACCCCTCGGGAGTGCGCCCGGCTGATGGGATATCCCGACGAGTTCGAGATTCCCGTCTCCGATACCCGCGCCTACAAGCAGTTCGGGAACTCGGTGGTGGTGCCATTGATCCGCCATGTCGCGGCTTTAATGAAGCCCTGGATTCTGGATACTACGGTTTATCCGAAGACTCCACCGCCCCAGGGCAGCCTGTTCTGAATTTTCTCCTCAAGTTTTTTTCCGGAGGGACGATATGTATATCAGGCAAATAGATCAGGAGATATTTTATGTCCATTTCCGCCTTGTCCTCCAGTACCCCCTACTCCCCGGCAGCGTCTTCCCAAAGCGGGGCCAGCGCGATTCAGCAGGATTTCAATCAGTTGTCCCAGTCGCTCCAGTCGAACGACCTCTCCGGAGCGCAGAAGGCCTTTTCGAGTCTCCAGCAATTGCTCCAGAGCAGTCAGTCTTCCGCCCAGTCGCAGACGTCCGGCACGACTAATACCAGTTCGTTGCAAACGGACTTCAATAATCTGGGCCAGGCGCTGGCATCGGGAAATCTGAGCGGAGCGCAATCCGCGTTCTCGCAACTTACAAGCGACCTTTCGACTGCCGCGCAGAGTGGAAGCAATTCAAGCAACGGCACTTCTCAGGCGGGCGGCCACCATCGTCATCACCATCACGCAGCTTCGAGCACATCGGATAGCTCAAGCACATCGGATAGCGTAAGCACCGCCGACAGCGCCGATGCTTCTTCTGCATCCACCACTTCTTCGACATCCACCACTTCCTCGGCGACGGCCTCCGGCAGCATTGCGAACCCGAACGGCACGATCAGCCTCCTGGCCTGAGCAGTTTCCGGGCGCGGCAAGACGCCCTGAAATAAGGTGTTTTCCGCCGTCCGCGGCCTACTTCAGCGCATCCTCGATACCCGATTGAATGGCGCTCTCCGGAATGTAGAACGGTTTTTCGATGACGGTAACGCTAAGAGATCCCAGATCCACGTCAAGGGTTGCTTTGGCCGTAATGCCATGACCGGTGATGTGGTAAGTGTTCGCTGATGTCGATTCCACGGTCGTGCCGGACGCGGAAAGCTTACCGGCGAGATGCTTGATCTGCCGTTCGGTGATCGGCTGGATGGTGAACATAATCGCTATCGTCCCACGCCAATCGACACATCCGGCCAGCAATTTTCGCCGATTCCTGAGGATGTCGCGCGAGTTCCGGGTGCCTGCACCGCCGTCACCTGAAATCGGGGATCGAGGGCCATGTCAATCCGGTACCGCAGGTCTTCCAGGTGCAGCCGTGTCTCGCGTTCCATGGTCTTCGGCAAAGCGCGCGAAATCTCCTCCCGCAGCAGGTTCAACTCTCCGCGGAACAGCGGCCGGGTATCGTCCGAAACCCCGGTCTTCGTGATCCTTCCGGCAAGCAGTTCCACATAGCCGCGTTGCAGGTTCCGGCGGTAAGCGTCAATCTTCGGAGAGGGCGTTTCCAGTTCCCGGAACACCGTCCCCCGCAAATCGGCGAGAAATTGCTCCGGCGGGTAAGCGCCGTCGGCACTCATGGATTCCTGCTCTACCAGCCTTTCAATCCTTGCCGGGTTCAACAGAGGCGTGAGTATGCTCATCTGCGCGTTGCGGATCCGGTCCAGTTCGCCCGCGGGTTCCATTCTCCGCAGCACGTCGGGACGAATCAGCATCCGCGGCGTGGCGAACGCGTTCTCGCCCAGAAACCGTACCGCCGCCCGTTGCCTCTCCTTCGGCTCGGGCGTGAACCGCACGCCCTCCTGCCCGTAATGCTTTTCCTGCGATTCCATACCGCCCACAATGGCGGCCACGGGCCGCAGTTCCTCCGCCCATTGTCCCAGCACGCGCTCGTAGATCGCGCCCAGATCCCAGTACCCGTCGCCCTCCCGGCTCGTCACGCCCGGCAGGTATTCCATCACCCTCGCAATGTTCTTCAACCCCGCCGCCGTCGAGCGAATGGCATCCTGATCGCCCACCGCTTCGGCATTCTCCCCGGGGTCGGACCCTCTGGCGTTCGCGGTTGAAAAGCGGTACCACGGCGTCTCGTCCTGTTCCCGCGACCACCGGTCGAGGGTCGGCAATTCATCGTCCGGAGTTCGCGCGCCGGGGATCTCCGCATACCCCCAGTGCACCGCCCAACGGTCGTAAGGGCCAACTTTCGGGAGCAGATCTTCCACCGGAATTCGATCCTCCGGCTGCGCCACGTAATCGAAGCGCGAGTAATCCATAATGCTGGGCGAGTAACCCATCTTCGCGAGCCATGCGGCGTCCCGCATTTTGTCGGCGGGATATTCCGCGCTCGCTTTCATGTTGTGCTGCAGGCCGAGCGTATGCCCTACCTCGTGCGCCACGATGTATTCGAGTAACCGGCCCATCAGATCGTCCGGCAGCGGAAACTTGCGCGCGCGCGGATCGAGCGGGCTGACCTGCGCGAAATACGCGGTCCGCACCAGGTTCAGAACGTTCTGATGAATCAGAATCCCGGCCGAAAGAATCTCGCCGGTGCGCGGATCGTGAATCTGCGGCCCGAAGGCGTTCTCCACGGGCGATGCCTCCCAGTGGATCACCGAATAACGCGCGTCATCCGGGCTCCAGTCGGGGTCCTCTTGGGGCGTCGGCGCGTCGCGAGCCACGATGGCGTTTTTGAAACCGGCCGCTTCAAATGCCGGCTGCCAGTCTTCCACGCCTTTCTTGATCCACTTCACGTATTCGGGCGGCGTGGCGGGGTCGATGTAATAAACAAGCGGCCGCACGGGTTCCGATACCGCAGCCCCGGGGTTCTTTTTCTCCAGACGCCAGCGCGTGATGTAGAACCGCTGCCGCACCGCCTGCTCCTTCAACCCATAGTCGGTCTGCGGCAAAAGAAAGTAGCCCACGCGCTCGTCGAACAGCCGCGGTTTCATGGGATTTTCCGGAAGCCGGACCATGGAGTAATGCACCAGCACCGTCGCGCTGCCATCCCGTAAAATCTGCGGCGCCGGATTGTTATCCGCGGGCGCGGTGTAAGTCTGAGTCGCCTCCACCTCGATGTTCGTGGGGAACGCTTTCACGCTTTCGACGAAACTGCGCGACGAGTCGAAGCCCTTTGCCCTCAGGTTCGCGCGTACGCTGAATTCAGGCACTTCGGTGTCGAACAAGCGGCTGACCTCAATCACCGGAGCGCCGTTTTTGCCCGTGGTCTCGATGGTAAAAGCCATCACGACCGCACTGTTGTTGGCTGCCGCCACCGCGCGTGCGATCGGAAGCTTCGCGTCTGCCACCACATCATAGGAAATGCTGCGCAGCAGGATACGCTGCTCATGCCGCTCCCAGCGGATCACGTGGTAACTTGCCACTTCCGCGCCGTAACCGGCATTCAGTGTAGTTTTGGCGATCCGTGTGACCCAGAGAAAATCCTTGTCCAGTTCGGCCACGGGAATTTCGTAATAGATCCGGTCCTGAATGCGATGGACCAGAAATATGCCCGTGCTCGTCTTCGCGTCGCTCGTGATGACTTTGTCGTAAGGCGTCCCGGCTGCCGGGGCCTGGGCCAGGGCGTGGCCCGTTGCCAGACATACGATCAACCAAATGGACATTCGCTGCATGCGATTCACGGCGTTAGCGTGCCTGGGGAAAGCCCAGATCTATCTTGCTCTTGCCGGGATCCGGCCACCGGCTGGTCACCACTTTGGATTTCGTGTAAAACCTGATTCCGTCGGGTCCATACATGTTAAGGTCGCCAAAGAGCGACGACTTCCATCCGCCGAAGCTATAGTAAGCGACCGGAACCGGAACGGGAACGTTAATCCCCACCATGCCCGCATCCACGTCGAACTGAAACTGCCTTGCCGCGCCGCCATCGCGTGTAAAGATCGCCGCTCCGTTCCCGTACGGATTGTCGTTGATGATCCGAAGCGCCTGCTGGTAGGTTTCCGTGCGGATCACGCCGAGGACGGGGCCGAAGATCTCATCCTCGTAACAACGCATGCCCGGCTCAACATGATCCAGCAGCGAAGCGCCGAGAAAAAATCCAGGCCCGTCATATACCGGATTCTTCCGCCCGTCGACGACGACCGTTGCCCCTTCCCCCGGCGCATTCGCGATGTAGGACGCCACCCGGTCGCGATGCTCCCGCGTAATCAGCGGTCCCATCTCGCTGTCCTGCTCCTGCCACGGTCCGACTTTGATCCTGGACATTCTCTCCCGGATCGCCTCCACCAGTGGTTCCGCAACGCCGCCCACCGCGACGATCGCCGCAATTGCCATGCACCGCTCGCCCGCCGATCCGCAGGCCGCCGACACCGCCGCATCGGCGGCCATATCCACATCCGCGTCCGGCAGCACCAGCATGTGGTTCTTGGCGCCACCGAGCGCCTGCACGCGCTTGCCGTTGCGAGTGGCCGCCTCATGAATTTGCCGGGCAACGGGCGTGGACCCCACAAAGCTGATTGCCTTCACCTCGGGATGCGCCACCAGCCGGTCTACCGCGGCTTTATCGCCCTGCACAACGCTGAACACACCGTCGGGCACGCCAGCTTTGCGGGCCAACTCGGCCAGCAGCAGGCTCGCGGAAGGATCTTTCTCCGAAGGCTTCAGGATGAAACTATTCCCGCAGGCAATGGCATTTCCGAACATCCACATGGGTACCATCGCGGGAAAGTTGAAGGGCGTAATCCCGGCTACAACACCGAGCGGCTGCCGGATCTGATACGTATCCACGCCTCGGCTCGTTTGCTCGGAGAACTCACCTTTCAGCAACTGCGGAGCACCGCAGGCGTATTCCAGGTTTTCCAGTCCGCGCGCCACCTCGCCCATCGCGTCGGGAAGGGTTTTGCCATGTTCCAGACTCACCAGTTCGGCGATCTGGCGGCGGTTCGCATCCACCAGTTCGCGCAGCTTGAACATGATTTCCGAGCGGCGCGATAAAGCGGTCGCGCGCCAGGGGCCGAACGCCCTCCGCGCGGCGTCCACCGCCTCATCCACCTCTTCGACGCTCGCAAAATCGACCTTCGCCCGGGCCTCCCCCGTCGCGGGATTCCACACAACGCCGGAGCGCCCGGATCTCGACGCGACAAGTTCCCCGCCAATCCAGTGGTTTACAGTTCCTGGATCGATTGCAGTCGCCATAATTTATTTCTCCTCTTTGCGCGGCATCGAGGCCGTTTCCGGAAAAGAAGAGGCGGGTGCGGATCGCACAATCTACCGATTTTACAACTCACGGGAATTGGTTTGCCGCTTTTCCCCGGGAGATCGCGTGCAGTGGCGCCAGTGCCGCGCATTCCTTTTCGGGGTATCCGACCCTCTGCACAGTCCGGAAGCACGTCGCAGCACTTTGTTGGCTGCCATCTCCGGTCTTCATGACATGCGCCACGGCTCTATCGTCGGCGCCATCCGTCGCTGTGGCAAACCCGGTTGTCATTGTGCTCGGGCCGATGAACCCGGCCACGGTCCGAACCTGCGCATCACCTGTAAACTCCACGGCAAGACGGTAACCGAAGCCCTGCCCAGTAATGCTGCCGTGCTTAAAGCCGGGCAGGAGATTGCGGAGTTTCGCCGTTTTCAGAAGCTCAGCGAGGAACTGGTGGAAGTCAGCGGGCAAATCTGCCGTCAGCGGCCCGTCGAGGATACGCTCACATCCGCAAGGCCGTCCAACTGGACCTCCCGGTGGTGATCGGCAAGCCGATTCCCGTTCTGTATGTGCAAATGGATGGCACAGGCGTGCCTGTGGTGAAGAAAGAAACCGAAGGCCGCAAAGGCAAAAAAGGTCGGCCAGCCCGCACATGTCGCACACCCCCGGTCGCCGCGACCGGCTCCAGCGCGCTGCGGAAAGTCAGGTATGGTATAACAACGCACATGTCGAAGCGCCTTCCCGGGATTGCCATTCTTCCTCTTATTGCGAGCCTCCCGGCGTTTGCCGGTTCGCTGTTGGTTTCCGGCAATGCGATGAACGCGGCATCTACGTTTACGGACAACCTGGACCAGCTGACCGGTACGACCTACACGATCGTCCAGCCCCAGTTCTTCGGTTCCGAGTCGCTGTCCGGCTTTAATGTGATCTGGCTGGATGGCTTCAGCCTCTATCAAAATCTCCCGAATCTGCTGCCCTGGCTCAACAATGGCGGAACTCTGCTCGTTCAAAACCCCGGGTTTGGATCGAACAGCCTTTCCGAATATCCGTCCACCACTGGCCTGAATATCAGCTTCAGCAATTCGGATACGGTTAGAATCCTTGATCGGACAAGCCCTTTCGCCGCGGGTCTGACAAGTGCCGGGCTCAGCAACTGGGGTTCGTCGTCTTACGGGTATTTCTCAGTCGTGCCGACCGGCTGGGACGTCATTTCAGACGACGGAACGAGTGGCGAGGATCTCACCATCGCCATGAATGTCGGAGCCGGTCGTCTGATTTATACCGAACAGGGCGTGGGTGAATATCTGAGCGCGAACAGCTTCTCAGCGGGTGACGCACCCGTCCAGTTTGTCCAGGATGTGGTTGCCGGGCCTGAACCGGGAACGTCCATTCTGATCGTGTCCGGCGTCGCTGCTCTTGCTTTCGGCGTTCGTCGTTTGCGCCCGGCTCTCACGGACGCCCAAAAGCCCCGGCTATAAGGGTGCGCCGGACTGTTTGCAACGGGAACCAATGATGGTTTTGCAGCCGGCCTCAATGACACCGGAGCCGATAAAGAGGTGTTGCGCGCGGAACTCCGGGTAGTGCATGCGGTCCCTGTTGTTGTCGAAGTAGCCGGCTTCGGATCGTATCTTTTCGAGCAGTTCAGATCCATTCCGCGCCGTCGCCGAAGGGCCATGACCGGGATCGTCCGGCTTGTGGCAATGACACCCCGGAGTGCCACGACGGCCTCCGGTAGCCGCGATCGAGCCACGACGAAAATCGCCCGGCGTCGCGATCTCAGCCAGTACCTCTGCGCGGCGCTTCTCCAAATTCAAAAGGGATTCAGGCATGAGAAGAACATGCTCCCGTGCCTGAGCGTATCGTTTACGCGCGGGTACGAGCCACAAAATAAAGAAACTGCCTTGCTTCCACTTGCATGCCCGCCCACCCTCCTTTCCGCCCACGAGCGTGAGATCGAGGCAAATGAGATATGATATGTCAGCCTGTAGTATGAATTCTGGCGCGAATGGCTTTGAGGAGTTCCCGGAACCGGCGGCACAACAATCGGCCGGCACAACAATCGGGGACCCGGGAACAGGGTGGAGTAAAACAGTGAAGCGAATTTTCAACAATGGGATCACATGCTGGGCCGTGGCGGCCGCACTCGGCCTGGCCGTCTGCGGGGCTGTCTCCGTCCAGGCCGCCGAATCGGAAAGCGGCGGCCTCGACGTTGTGCAGGTCCGGCCGAATTTTTACATGATTGCGGGCGCCGGCGGAAACGTCGGCGTGGAGATCGGCGCTGACGGCATCGTGCTGGTGAATTCCGGCGCAGCCGCGGACTCCGATGAAATTCTGGCGGCGCTAAAGAAACTGACCCCGCTGCCGATCCGTTACGTGATCGACACCAACGCGGAACCGGATTTTGTCGGCGGTAACGGCAAGCTCGCGAAATCCGGACAAACAATTTTCATCAATCTGCTCGGCGGCGGGGGACTGGCCGCGGCGACTTCGAACGGCGGTGGCGCGGCCATTCTCGCGCACGACAGCATTCTGCAAAGAATGAGCGCCCCCACCGGTAAAGTCTCTCCCTATCCCGTTAACGACTGGCCTACGGAAGCTTTCTATCCGCAGCGTCAGACGTTGCGCATGAACGGCGAAGGCATCATCGTGATGCACGAGCCCGCGGCTCACAGCGATGCCGACAGCTTCGTGCTTTTCCGCGGGTCCGATGTAGTCGTCGCCGGAGATATCCTCGATACCACGCAGTTTCCGGTCATCGATCTTGCCAACGGCGGCAGCATAAAGGGCGAGATCGATGCCTTGAATAAGCTGATCGAACTCACCATCGCACCCACGCCTTTCATCTACAGGGGGGTCGGGACGTACGTGATACCGGGTCATGGCCGCCTCTGCGAACAGATGGAGGTCGTCGACTACCGTGACATGGTGGTGACCATCCGTGATGTGATCGCGGACATGATCAAGCGGGATATGACGCTCAGTCAGATCGAAGCGGCGTCTCCGGCCGAAGCCTATCAGATGCAGTACGGCGCGAAACCGGGTCCGGGGAGCACGAATGCGTTTGTCGAAGCTGTTTACAAAAGTCTGGTCGCAAAAAAATAATGTCGCGACAAAATACCAATGCCATGCAACAAGTACGAGGGAGAGGCGTTAGAAGCATGAGGATTCGAATTTCAAAGGGAACGTTGACGCGGCTCATGCTGTTCGTCGTTGGATCGTGTATAGCGCAGTCGGGTCTGCAGGCGCAGGGCCGTGGCGGGCGGGGCGGCCCTCCACCGCCTCCGAGAGCCGGGGAGCCCATTGACTTGACCGGCTACTGGGTTTCGATCGTCACGGAGGACTGGCGTTACCGTATGGTCACGCCCGCCGTCGGCGATTACCAGGGTGTGCCGATGACGCCCGCCGCCATCAAATTCGCGGACGCCTGGGATCCTGCAAAGGATGAAGCAGCAGGGAACCAGTGCAAATCCTACGGAGCGGCCGCCCTGCTGCGCATCCCGGAACACCTTCACATCACCTGGAAGGACGATCAGACCCTGCAAATGGAAACGGATGCCGGCAAGCAAACGCGTCTCTTTCACTTCGGCGCATGGAAGGCGCCCGGCAATGAGTCCTCGCTACAGGGAGATTCGCTCGCAAAGTGGGATATCGATCGCGTCGCCGGCAAGCCCGTGGGCGGATCGCTTCAAGTCACGACATCTCATCTCAAAGCCGGTTATCTGCGCAAAAACGGCGTTCCCTATAGCGATAACGCCGGCCTCGTGGAGTATTACGATCTGGTCAAAGAGCGCGACGGAGATCAGTTGCTGGTTGTCACCACCGTCGTGACCGACCCTATGTATTTGCGTGAGCCTTTTATTGTCAGCTCGCATTTCAAGAAACTGCCGGACGCCACCGGGTGGGAGCCCTCGGCGTGCTCGGCAAGATGGTAACCCAAAGTAAATCGGAAGAGGAAATTTAAGCATGGGTAAATTAAGCATGGGTAGATTAAGTGTGGGTAAATTAAGCACGGTTTTGGTTGTGTTGCTGTGCGTGGGCCTGCCCGCCATGGCGGAGATCGATCTCTCCGGATCCTGGAGTTCCAAAAATACCGAGGACGCCCTGGAGCGCGGCGGCGGTCCCCATCCGGACGACTGGGCCGGCCTTCCCTTCAACGCATCCGGCCGCGCCAAAGCCCTGAGTTTTTCCCAGTCGACCATCTCCATGCCCGAACGCATCTGCTGGTTCCAGACCCAGTGGCATATCGCGGCCGGGCCGTTCAGCCTCAAAATCTGGAACGAAAACGATCCCGTGACGGGTAAGATCGTCGCGTGGGTCATCGGTGGCTGGGAGACCCGTGCGCCCATGACCATCTGGATGGATGGCCGCCCCCATCCCTCGAAAGACGCTCCCCACGATCAGACCGGCTTCACCACCGGAACCTGGAATGGCAACGTGCTGACCGCCTACACCACGCACATCAAGACCGGCTATATGCGGCGGAACGGCGCGGCGAGCAGCGACCAGGCCACGATTACCACAACGTTTCTGCGGCACGGAGACATGCTCACGCTCGCGCTCGTGATGCAGGATCCCATCTACCTGACCGAGCCCTATATCATCACCCGGTCATACATGTTGACGCCAACGCCCGTAGCCGTTGCCGGGCCGCCGTGCATCGTCGGATATGAAGGGGTGGAATCGGGCAGGGTCCCTCATTACCTTCCGGGTAAGAATCCTTTCGTCGATGAAATGACCAAGACCTACGGCATACCAAAGGAAGCCGAGATGGGCGGCGCGGAAACCATGTATCCGGCTTACCGCGACAAAATGAAAGACGAGTTCGTGATGCCGGCCAAGTGTAAGGAAAATTGCGGCGTGCAGGGGCGAAATTAGACTGAACGATGCCTGAAATACCTGACTCTGAGGAGTTAGTTTCCGATACTTCGTGTTCAGACCGGCCCGATATTCGTTCCCGGCTCCCGGTCTGGCACAAGCCGGAGGTCTCTCGCGTAGCCATTGCACGGACCTCCGCTCGCCCTTTCACCACTCCCGGCGGTAGCCATAGCGACGATAGCATGGGGTCCACGGACGACGTGGTCTAGGCAAAGCATTTGACAACGCTGTCCGTGAAATCCGCCTTCCGGGCACTCAGCTCTTCATATAGCGCGTGAAGCGCTCGCGGCACTGCGGGTTCGCTTCCCGAAACCGCCGCGGGCCGATGGGCCCGGACGCTGTTGCTCTTTGCATCCCAATTGAACTCCTCACGCATCGCCTCAAGGTCGGCGGCGGGCGGATCCAGATGGAAAACACGGAGAATACCGGGCAGCGTCTCCGGGGTCAGGTCTGCATAATCGAGACAGGTCAGATTTCTGCCGGCGAGGAGCGCGGCCTGAAAAAAATCCGTCACCGCCTCCTTCGCGGAATGCCGGATCGTTGCAATGCCGGTATCCCTGCCCATCCACCCGGGGGCTCCGCGCTCATACGAAGCAAGGATCTGCCCGGGCTGCCGGAAGAGAAATAACGCGGGGACATCGGGAAACGCGGCCCGGATAATTTCGAACTGCAGGATATTGAACGAAGTGAACTTTACAATGTGCGCCCGATAGGTGGGGAGACGCCGTCTTCCCATGTGCAGCAGCAAATTCCGAAAAAGCACGGGCGCCGAAGCGCGCTCGCCGGAAACGACGCGCCAGATCTGATTGTGTGGACCACCCTCGCCAAACACCATGTGTTCCTGAGACCGGGCGATCGCTTTCGCCAGCAGCGTCGATCCGCAGCGGCCGGCGTGGAATATGAAGCCCGTGGGATTCATGCAGCCGGCAGTGTAGGCGCCTGAACTCAAAAAGTCCAGAGAAGACCTGCATTGCCATGGTTGGGAGGGATGGCGCCCGCCCGCGCGAATCGCCGCATAAGTTGCCAGCGCGCGGCGAAAAGAACCGTCGTAGCAGTGATAACCGTTCAGATCCAGCCACAACGCCGTACGGCGAACCGCGTCGAGTTGCACCGGAATGAGGCCCGGTCTGGCCGCGTGTTCCGCGCTGAATTCCTGTTCGGCCAACTTCACATCGACTCCCCGATCGTTTCCGGCGAAGCTACCGGAAATCCACTTGCTATGGTCTCAAGCCGCGCTAATTGGAATGGAACCCGGCGGCCAGTGGAAATTCGCGCGGCATCCGGCCCATCGTTCGCATTTTCAAAAGCAGCTGAGCTCTGAACAGGTCGCGTATTGTCTCTGGCGGCTTTTCACAAGCCCGTTCAATATCGCCGCTGGAATTACACCAGATTTCGCTATGCGCATAGCAACACTCGTGGGGAACGCGCTTCGGAACAAAGGCATAATCGCGACCGTCGGCCGCTACCCTTTCGGGTAGATCGTTCACCGCAAATTCCAAAACGACCATTCCTGTCCGGTGATTTCCACTACAGCAGTCGGGTTCGAGAACATCTTGAGGCAGACTGTAGCGAGAACGATTGACGGAAATGCCAGACTCCGCTTCGATTGAAATTTCGATTGAAATGGAGAGTGCGGTGGGCCAGCCATTAACAAGCGAGCGTTTCGGGAACCGCCGAAAAAGGAACTCATCTGCGGCAAAACTCTGATCGGGATCTCTGTCGTTACGATAGACCCGCTGGCCATATGCGGGCGAGTCCTGGCTATAGATAGGCACCGATTCGCTTCCACGCCTCACGCAATGCATCTGTTTCGGCCAGGTTAATTTGCCATGCCTGGGGATCGCCAGGCCCTCCGTACAGCAACGCATGAGCTTCTCCGTCATTAAGAAACTCCAACTGACCGTATTTGCCGCCGTTGTTAAAACAGATGCCAATTCCCCCGTCAACGGAGGGGAGAACTGCTGCCGGCTCTGCATTCAGGAGGCGCAGAATCTCTAAAGCCTTTTCGGCTTCGCTTCGCGCTGAAGCAGTGGGTGGCTCGGCGGAATAGGAATCCCATCCGCTTTTAAGGCCTGCCGTTGACAATAGCTGATTGCGAAGGGATGAATACAACTGCTCTCTGCGAATAACGCCGCTGCTCGCGGCTGTTTGTAACTCTCGCAGGTAGATGGCGTCGATTCGGGGATCTCCCAGTTGCCCCGAAGACGGAGTCTCACCATAGATGGCTGGATGTCGCCGTTTATCGGCGTTCATGAGAGCCGCGTTCGCCGCAACAAAGATAGCCATTTCTGTTTTTCCTCCTTCCCTCTACAGTATCAATTTGCGCGTGGCGTCAGTGATGGAAGACTCGAAGGCGAAGTTTTTTTCATGCCGCGGGCGTTCAATAATCTGCCACGCGGTTCCAGCGGTTTCGTCCAGACCCTGTACGAACGCATCGATGTCGAGCAGCACCGATACCACCTCCGTACTAAGTGGGGCCACGACCGTCTCGGTTATGGTCAAGTTGGCTGGCGGCTTCGCGGTGCTCAGTATTTGAAACCTCATAAAGAAACTCTCAAGGTGCTGTGGCAGCTCGGGAGCTATTCGCGAGCGGCCGCAAATATCGGTCCAGTTCGACTCCAGTGCCGTCTGGGTCCGGAAGATCCAGTCGATTAATAAATCTGACGCCGACGCGGGTCACTTTCACGGGATTCGTGATTGACGAATATAGCCCCCAGACTCGAAAGGCTTCATCTCGAAGAGATTCCCATCGATCGTATGGCGCGAGCCGGCTGAACGTAAAACTCTCAATTCCAATACCTGCAACTCGCGTGCGCTCACGGGTCAAAGCGCGGAATCCAATTGTCTTTTGCTCGCTGGTAATTCCCGCCGCCGGCGCGATTTGCGCCCTGAGTTCAATCAGATCTTCCCTTATGGGATATTCAGCAATCAAAAGCTCCCGTACCCGTTCGAGGTTATCTATCGACTCCTCGCCGTCAAACTCGCACCGCAGATCGATAGCGGCTTCGACAATCGGGGCTTTGGAGTAGTGGTTCCGGACCGTCATTGACACTCACATTATGGCTCACGCTGTTAACGGCCCGAGTTCCGTGTCTATTCGCTGAAACGTTTCATTGGAATAAAAAACTGCGCGGGTAACGCCCGCTCCACTTATTTATCTCCGAAATGCCTCAACAACTTACACTCTTTAGGCGCCTCGGGTGCCCTGACCGCCTGCTACCCTCGAACCGCAAACCATGCGAAAAGAAATCCGCGATGAAATCAACCGGGCCAATGCGCAAAAATCAACGGGTCCTAAGAGTATTGAGGGCCGGGCTCACTCCGCCATGAACGCTTTCAAACACGGTCTCACCGGCCAGAGCCTGATCCTTCAGGAGGACGAAACCGAGGCGTACAACCGCCTCACGGCCGCGCTGCTCTCCGATCTCAAACCCAAAACTGAGATCGAACGCCAGATCGTGCAGAAAATCATCGACACCCACTTCCGCCTCAATCGCCTCGCCTGCGTCGAAAACAACATCTTCAACTTCGGGCTGATCGACAACACGGCCACGACAAACGACGTCTGCGTCGAAGCCATGATCGCCCAGACACGCGCCTGGATCGGGCAATCCCACTCCTTCGATGTCCTCGGGCGATACGAAGCCCGCCTCACCCGCCAGGTCCTCCAGTTCACCCGCGAACTCGAACGCCTCCAGAAGGACCGCATCGCCAGCCAACCCATTGAAAAGAAGAAACCTGCCGGCGATTTGGCTTCGTTTGGCAAACCCGCTCCGGAACACGTCATGCGGGCCAATTCCTCCCCCGTCCTGGCCCGCATACCGTGGGTCCCGCAAGCTCCGGATCTCTCGCCGCCGTGCTAATATTTCGGCAAACGTCCCGATGCTTTCTCTCCATGCCGGTTTCAGCGCCAATCGCCTCCTCGTCTGGTGCGAATCCGCTCAGCCCCAGGGCGCGAAGCCACTCGCGGACCTGCTGAAAAGTCTTGGAATCCATGTCGATCGCCAAGGCTTCCAGACCGCTCCCGTCTGGCTGCCGTCGGGCCGCAAGGGGCCTGTTCCCTCCAACGCCCTGATTGCCGAAGCCTCGGAGACAAAGAACATCCGGATCGCGCGCTCGACGGTCGAGACCGCCGCCCTCTTTACGCCCGCCATGCTCGACCTGCTGTGCCATTGCGCGCGTAAAGACCTGGTCGCACCCGGAGTCATCGTCGGCCCGGATCTCGCATACTGGACCGCGGCCATGGAATTCGCCGGAGCGCTCGTGGCCAGACAGCAGTTCCTGCCGGACCTCGTTCGCGCCTATGGCGCCACCCGCGAGTATCGTGCCCAATGGAGGGCCGCCTGCACCGGCCGGGACGACGACCGCCTTCATGCCCTGGTGGCCGCCATGCCCCCGGCAGCCCGTGCGTTCGCTCCCGAAATACCGGCGGCCCGGTTGCTCGGCGGCTTCCTCGATTCCGTGGTCGACTGCCTGATTCGCGGGACCGCCCCATATCGTTCCGGCTCCGGCACTCTTCACGACCGCTGGCTTGCCGCGCTCCAGTCGCCCTTCGGACTTCTGACCGGGACCGAAGCCGAACTCGAACAGCTTTCGAGACAGCTCACCGACTGGCGGCGTCCGATTTCGGTTATCTCCAGCGCGCCCTTCCGCCTCTGTTTCCGTCTGGAAGAGCCGGCATTCGAAGGCGCCGGTTCCTGGCAGGTTAACTATCTCCTCCAGGCGCGCAACGACCCCAGTCTGCTCATTCCCGCAGGCTCCGTCTGGCAGGCCAAAGGCGCGAAATCTCCGGTCTTCCGCTATCCCGGCTTTCAACCCCGCGAGCACATGCTGTTCTCGCTGGGGCAGGCCGCGGCGGTCTGCGCGCGCATCGAAGAGAGCCTGAAGTCTCCGGCCCCGTCGGGCTACGGTCTCGATGTCGCCGGCGCGCACGATTTTCTCACCGCAAAGGCCATTGCGCTTGAAGAAGCCGGGTTCGGCGTGATGCTCCCCGCCTGGTGGACGCGTAAAGGAACCAAAGCCAGGCTCACGGCCGGCGCCCACGTCAAGAGCCCTTTCGTAAAAAGCGGCGGCAGTTCGCTCAACGTGCTGCTCGATTTTCAATGGAACGTTTCAATCGCGGGCGAGAAGGTTACGCTGGCCGAGTTGCGCGCGCTCGCCGCCCTGAAAGCGCCGCTCGTGAAGTTTCGCGGGCAGTGGGTTCACGTGAATGCGCGGGAAATCCAGGCCGCACTCGACTTCTGGAAGAAGAAAGGCAATGGGCAGATCACCGCCCGCGAAGCCGTGCGCATGGCGTTGGGAGCCGCTGAGCTTTCCGGCCCCATTGAATTCGGAGGCCTTACCGCCGAAGGCTGGCTTGGCGATCTGCTGCAACAGCTCGAAGGGCGGACGCCGTTCGAGGAAATAGCGCCGCCCGAAGGTCTCGAAGCCACTCTGCGGCCCTATCAGGTGCGCGGCTATTCGTGGCTCGCCTTTGTAAAACGCTGGGGTCTGGGGGCGTGTCTGGCCGATGACATGGGCCTCGGCAAAACCATTCAAACGCTCAGTCTGATTCAACGCGACCGCGCGGAAGGCACGGACCGGCCCGTCCTGTTGCTCTGCCCCACCTCCGTCGTGGGCAACTGGCGGAAGGAAGCCGCGCGCTTTACCCCGGCATTGCGTGTCATGGTGCATCACGGGCTTGCCCGCGCCAAAGGAAAATCGTTCGCGAAACAAGCGGCGGAGCACGATATCGTGATCTCGAGTTACGCACTTCTGCATCGGGATTTCGAGCACCTCAAAGAAGTTTCCTGGGCGGGCGTGGTGCTCGATGAGGCGCAGAACATCAAGAACCCGGAAACGAAACAGGCCGCCGCGGCCCGCGCTCTCGACGCCGGTTACCGCATTGCGCTCACCGGCACCCCGGTCGAAAATAATGTGGGCGATCTCTGGTCGATCCTCGAATTCCTCAACCCCGGGCTGCTCGGCACGCGGGCCGAATTCAAGCGCAATTTCTACTTGCCGATCCAGAGCGGAAGCGATCCCGAAGCCCTGGCCCGGTTGAAGAAGATCACCGGCCCGTTCATCCTGCGGCGCTTGAAGACGGATCGGTCGATCATCCGCGATCTTCCTCAAAAGCTGGAGATGAAGGTCTTCTGCACGCTCACCAAAGAGCAGGCATCTCTTTATTCGGCCGTGGTGAAACAATCGCTCGACGCCATCGCCTCCTCCGACGGCATCCAGCGCAAAGGCATCGTGCTTTCAACTCTGGCGCGCTTGAAACAGGTCTGCAATCATCCGGCGCACTTCCTCGGGGATAACTCTCCATTGCCCGGCAGATCCGGGAAGCTGGCGCGTCTGACCGAAATGATCGAAGAAGCCATCGCGGTGGAAGATCGGGTCCTGATCTTTTCGCAGTTTGCGGAGATGGGCGAGATGCTGCGCCTGCACTTGCAGGAAACCTTCGGGCGCGAGGCGATCTTCCTGCATGGCGGCGTTCCCAAAACGAAGCGGGATGCCATGGTGGAGCGCTTTCAGGACGATCCGAAGGGTCCGCCGGTATTCATTCTTTCCCTGAAAGCGGGTGGCACCGGATTGAACCTGACGCGCGCCAGTCACGTCTTTCATTTCGACCGCTGGTGGAACCCCGCGGTTGAGAATCAGGCCACGGACCGCGCGTTTCGCATCGGTCAGAAGAAGAACGTGCAGGTGCATAAGTTCGTTTGCGCGGGGACGCTCGAAGAGCGCATTGACGACATGATCGAGCATAAGAAAGAGATCGCGGCCGGCGTGGTGGGGTCGGGCGAAGGATGGTTGACGGAACTTTCCACCGTGCAGTTGAAAGATCTCCTCATGCTGCGGCAGAACGCCGTGGGGGAATAGAAAACAGCCATGCGGTTCGACGAGTGGGACAAGTTCGGGCGTTACCCCGCGCCTTCGCGCCCGAAAGCGGCGAAGGGTGGCATCAAAGCCGCATCGCGGCGCGGCGGGTTCGGCGAAAGCTGGTGGGGCCGGCGCTGGGTGAGTGTGCTTGAAAGCTTCGATATCGGCGCGCGTCTGCAACGCGGCCGGTCGTATGCCCGCCAGGGTCAGGTCCTTTCGATCGATGTCAGCAGGGGAATGGTCGAGGCGCGGGTACAGGGCTCGCGTTCAACGCCGTATCGGGTGACGATCAAAGTGCGGCCGTTGATGGCGGCGGAGTGGAAGCGGCTGGCGTCCGAACTCTCGCGCCAGGCGATCTTCGTGGCCAGGCTCCTCGCCGGCGAGATGCCTCAGGATATCGAAAAAGCCTTCAGCGATGCCGGTCTGTCGCTGTTTCCGGAAAAATCGAAGGAGATTTCGACGGCCTGCTCCTGCCCGGACTGGTCGAATCCCTGCAAGCATGTCGCGGCGGTTTACTATCTCCTGGGCGAGGCCTTCGATCGCGATCCCTTCCTGATCTTTCGCATGCGCGGCATGGATCGCGAAGAATTCCTCGCCATGCTGGGCCAGAGTACCGAAGCCGATGCGGCCGTGGAAGCGGAGCCGCTGCCCGCGAACGTGCGTGAGTTCTGGGACGCGAAGCCCATACCGCCGGATCTGGTGGGGGAGTCCGGCGGATCGGCATCGGTGGCCGCATTGCCCCGAAGGTTGGGAGCTTTGCAATTCTGGCGGGGCGAGGTCCCCATGATCGCGGCATTGGAGCCCATGTACGAAGCCGCGGCGAAAGAGTAGCATATGGTCAGGATGCCAACAGCAACTTCCGTAGTCACCCCTGCTCGTTACGAACAGGGACTCACTTACGCCGATTTCCTTGCCCAGACGGTCGTCAACCGGGACAAATTCGAGCAAAACTACCAAAACGCGCCATTGTCCGAAGACGATCTGGCGTACTTCCGCAAGGCTGCGGCCAGGCCAGGCGGTCCTGCAAAAATTCTGGCTATTGCCGAAGCCTGGTGCGGCGACGTCTATCGCGAATTACCCACCGTGGCCCGCATCGCCGAAGCCACTGGCATGGATCTGCGGGTCTTCCCGCGCGACCTGAATCCGGACATTATGGACCAGTTCCTCAGCAACGAGGGGAAATCCCGCGCCATCCCCGTGTTCGTTTTCTACACGAAAGATATGCGTTATCTCACGCACTTCACGGAGCGCTCCGCGCTTGCTCACGCCGAACTGGCGGCAGTTGCGGAGCAAGTCAAATCGAAGCTGAACCTGCCCCAGACCGCTACTTTTGCGAACCTGCCGGAAGCTGACCGTCAGGTATTTCTGCGGGAACTGATCGCCGGCATCCTGCCTCGTTCCGAGGCATGGCGCAAGGAAGCCATCAGGGAGATGCGTGAGTTACTATGAGCGTCCCCGTCATTTACACTATTCGGGGCTGTGACGCGTGCGTCAAGCTCCTTTCGAAGTGGGAGGCTGAAGGCCGGGTCTGGGAAGAGCGCCGTGTGGAACTGAGTCAGGCGACACTCGACGAAGCGCGCCGATATGGCGACATGGTGCCCATTGTAGTGTGGCCGGATGGCAGGGTGGAACAGGGCTTCGAAGGCAGCCTGGGTTGTTTTTTATAAGCTACAGTTCGCAGCCCGGGTGACCGCAGTTACAGGAAATTTCGAGCGTGCCTTTCGCGTCTTTACAAGACGTGCTGCAATAATCGCTGTCTTTCGCCGCCGGGCAAATACAGGCGGGGTGCGCGCACTTTTTTGTTTCGTCAGCCATAAAGCCTCCAGCGAAGATGCTAGCACTTCGCTGGCCGAAATGTCAGCTACTTGCGGGCGATTATGACACGCGAAGGATAGAAGCCCTGCTGCACCTTGCGATCGTGTTCGATTTCGAAGTCGAAATCCCGGATGGCCTCGGGAATCGCGGTCTCCACCTGACGGCCCCAGAAGGCAGGCGCGAGTCCGCCCGCCACGCGGTAGATCGCGTTGAACGCGGGAACGTTCTGCCCGATCAGCACCAGCGCGAGACGTCCGTCGGGGCGCAGCACGCGATGAATCTCTCCAAGGGCGCGCAGAATATTCTCCGAACCCATGAGTTCCAGCAGGTAACAGCAGACCACGGCGTCGAACGCTCCGTCGCGGAACGGCATGTTACACGCGTCGACTGCCTGGCAGTGCGCGCGCGCGGCGGGCAAACGCCGCCGGGCGAGCCGTTGCGTCCGGGCAGCCATATTCGGTGAGAGATCGAATCCGCAGGTCATGCCGGTCGAATTGATGCGCGCGAGCCGCCGGAACATCTCTCCGGAACCCGTCGCGACTTCGAGTACCCTCATGCCGTTCGCTATGCCGGCGAGCGACAGCGCTACTTTATGCGCCTTCTCATGAAAGAACAGCGTCGAGAGCGGGTAGACGCCCGACACCAGATCGTAAATCCGGCGCGTAGGGCCCGGGCAACCGAGAAAACCGTTCCTCTCGATCCGCGTTCTTTCCTTGATCGGGGTGGGCGCGGCCAGTGTCGTCGTTCGCAAAGGCGCCATCAGGAGACCGCCGCCAGCCGGGTTTGCGTCTCCGGTACTTCGATCTCTATCCGGGTACCGCGTCCCGGCTGGCTGTCGATCAACATTCGATAATCCTGGTTGTAAAGCACTTTCAGCCGCTCTTTCACATTACTCACGCCGATACCTTTATTGAAAATTTTCGCCAGCTCCGCTTCGGGGATGCCGACACCGTCGTCTTCGACTTCAATCGACAACCTTCCATTGCCGTGCGCCGTACGAAGCGTCACGGTGCCACCATCGACTTTACTCGATATGCCATGCCTGATCGAGTTTTCAATCAGGGGCTGCAGGAGCATGCTCGGCACCAGCATATCCAATGTTGCCGGATCGATGTGCTTCACAACGCGTAATTTATTGCCAAAACGCACCAGTTCGATGGAAAGATAGTCTTCGATGAAGGCCAGTTCGTCCCGGAGCGGCGCGAAATGCTCCTGGTTGCGCAGGCGTCCCCTCATGATACGCGAAAGGCGCATGACCATGATGCGTGCCTGTTCGGGATTGATCCGGATGAGCGTCGAGACTGAATTCAGCGTGTTGAACAGAAAGTGCGGATTGATCTGGCTGGCGAGGGCATCGAGGCGGGCCTGAATGAGCAGGCGTTTTTGTTCCTCGAGTTTGGCCTCGTTGCGCGTGTTGTTCCACACCTTCAGCGGGATCGTGGTGCAGAAGAAAGTGGAAGCATAGGCCGCCAGCCTGAGAGGCAGGGGGTCGCCCAGGCGGACAATGGCGAACAGCTTTCCGCTGAATGCGGTGGCAAGTACCTGCCGCAGGAATTCCGTGGCCAGCAATGCGCAGAAGAAAAGCAGGTGGAAGAGGGCGCCACGCAATTCGCGCCGCCGCTTCAGGATGTGAAAGATATTGGCATCCGGAAAGGGAGAGAAACGCCAGATGTCTTCCTTGTCGGACGCCAGATCGCGCAGCATGCCGCCGCCCAGGCCCACCATGGCGAGGAAGGGAAGTGAAAGCACTTCGAGACGCGCGGAGGGAACGGCTATCATCATGCCTGCGAGCCAGCCGCAGACGTAGCCACCCGTGATGCCGGCGAGCAGGCTGCCTTCCACCGCGAGGTCCAGGGCGGCATAGGCGGGGGCCACAACCCGAATCAGCACTCCTGGCGCGAAAACGGCGGCGAACCAGAGGGCGAGCCGTACACGTTGCGCGAGCGTGCGCTCTTCGCGCAGCAGCATGCGCTTGACGGCATCGCTCCGTACGCCCAGACTGGCTATCGAGCCCGCGACGCCGATCTTGACCAGCAGGGGAATGAGAGGTTGTTCCATCGTTTTACGGGCGCACGCGGCGCGTTCCAATGGTCCCCTGCATCAACCGTTCATTATAATGGAGTTAATTCGCCAATATTTCGATGGAAGATCCCAGACGTTTTGTACTGTCCCAGGCCGCTGAAGCCAATTTCCCCACGGAATACGGGTTGTTCCGGATTTATGGTTTTGAAGGCCGGACGGGAGACCGCCTCGAAGAGGCCGTCGTTCTCACGATGGGGGAGGTTCGCGAGGGGCCGCCGCCGCTGCTGCGGATCCACTCCCAGTGCCTTACCGGCGACGTTTTCCATAGCCTTCGATGCGATTGCCGGGCGCAACTGGAGATCGCCCTCAAAAACGTCTCCCGCGAGGGACGGGGGCTGATCGTTTACGAGCACCAGGAAGGCCGCGGTATAGGGTTGATGAACAAGTTGCGGGCCTATGAGTTGCAGGACAAGGGAGCGGATACCGTCGAGGCCAACGAACAACTCGGCTTCGAGAGCGATCTGCGGAACTATTCGCTGCCCGGCGCCATTCTGCTCCACTTTGGCATCTCCAGCGTGCGGCTGCTTTCGAACAATCCTGACAAAGTCAAGGCACTGGAGGCGGCCGGGATCGAAGTTGCTGAGCGGATGCCCTGCATTGCGGAGGCGCACGAGGCGCGCCGGGGATATCTCGAAACCAAACGGGACAAAATGGGCCATTTGCTGGACCCGGAGCCCCGCGAGTCCCTGTAGTTGCCATCGATGGTAGATCCCGCCAATGGGATGGACTACTAAACTCGTCGCCGGTCTCAGCCGATAGTAGTGCATGACTGAACGGCGGCTGGAAAACAGGTTCATGTGCGCGGACCTCGTAAGAGTGGACTGGGTATCCGGCGAAGGCGGGTTCCGGACCATGGAAGCAGTCCTTGAAGATATTTCCCCGGTGGGAGCATGCGTGCAGGTGGAGGAATGTATCCCGATCGGAGCCGCGATCTCGATTGCGGCGACCTCGGGGGAGGCGGCGCGGTTTTCCGGTCACGTCTCGTACTGTGTCTATCGCGACTACGGATACTTTGTCGGGATCCAGCTCTCCGATGAGACCAGATGGTCGAGTGTCGCGTTCGAGCCACAGCATCTGACCAGTCTGGCCGCCCTGTCGCTTGAGGGCGGCGGGTCTCCGGATTGAGTCGTTGCGAACCGATCTGGAATGGACCGGTCCGATACGGATCCTCTCGGACGCGAGGGTCGACGCGCGGACGGCTCGAAGGCGCTCCAATTCTCTACGGAAGTTTATTGTGAACAAACACTTGCGCCAGCCCGATCCAGATGCTAAAGTTTAGAAGTCGCCGCAAGCAGGGCGGTTCGAGCAAGCCTCTGGCGGGTTCGAAACGCGAGCTTGAGAAATTGGTCGAAGTTGAAAACGCCAGTCCGGTGTGCTAGTCTCGAAAGAGGCAGCAAAAAGAGTCTGAATTGCCTGCGGAAACAGCTTGCAAAGCAACTTCCGCGGTGATAATAATTAGTAAGACTCTTGTAAGGTAGGTAACAAACTGTTGAGATGGGTGGGAGGGCATCCTCCAGCCTCAAGTCTGCGGTGGTAACAACCTTCCTCGTAGTTCTTTCAAGAATCGCAATTTTAATGGTCTGATACGGGTGTAAAAATCCCATGCGCCATATGGCGGATCAGATCGCCAAGTTTCGAGGCCTGCTGGTATTTGCTGCGTCTGAGAAGAGGTAGCGGGTGGCCGGTATAGATCTTTGACAATCTAATTGGATGCACTAATTTACTTCGTCAGATGAACTTTGGGTTCAACCGGAGCGATCATTCTCACAAACTAAAATGAGAGTTTGATCCCGGCTCAGAATCAACGCTGGCGGCGCGCCTAACACATGCAAGTCGAACGAGAAAGTGGAGCAATCCATGAGTAAAGTGGCGTACGGGTGAGTAACACGTGGATAACCTGCCCTTTAGTGGGGAATACCGTTGGGAAACCGACGACAATACCGCATAAGCTCGGGAGAGGAAAGCGTTTTTGTGAAAGCAGAGACGCGCTGGAGGAGGGGTCCGCGGCCGATTAGCTAGTTGGTAGGGTAATGGCCTACCAAGGCTGTGATCGGTAGCCGGCCTGAGAGGGCACACGGCCACACTGGCACTGAAACACGGGCCAGACTCCTACGGGAGGCAGCAGTGGGGAATCTTGCACAATGGGGGAAACCCTGATGCAGCGACGCCGCGTGAGCGATGAAGCCCTTCGGGGTGTAAAGCTCTTTCGGCAGGGAAGATTATGACGGTACCTGCAGAAGCAGCTGCGGCTAACTACGTGCCAGCAGCCGCGGTAATACGTAGGCAGCAAGCGTTGTTCGGAGTTACTGGGCGTAAAGGGTGCGTAGGCGGTCCTGTAAGTATGGTGTGAAATCTCCCGGCTTAACTGGGAGGGTGCGCTATAGACTGCGGGACTAGAGTGTGGGAGAGGAAAGTGGAATTCCTGGTGTAGCGGTGAAATGCGTAGATATCAGGAGGAACACCGGTGGTGTAAACGGCTTTCTAGACCATAACTGACGCTGAGGCACGAAAGCGTGGGTAGCAAACAGGATTAGATACCCTGGTAGTCCACGCCCTAAACGATGCATATTTGGTGTGGGTCATTCAGTTGATCCGTGCCGGAGCTAACGCGTTAAATATGCCGCCTGGGGAGTACAGTCGCAAGGCTGAAACTCAAAGGAATTGACGGGGGCCCGCACAAGCGGTGGAGCATGTGGTTTAATTCGACGCAACGCGAAGAACCTTACCTGGGCTCGAAATGCTATGGACCAGCTTATGAAAGTAGGCCTTCCCGCAAGGGACCGTAGTATAGGTGCTGCATGGCTGTCGTCAGCTCGTGTCGTGAGATGTTGGGTTAAGTCCCGCAACGAGCGCAACCCTTGTCCTGTGTTGCCATACCGAAAGGTGGAACTCGCAGGAGACCGCCAGGGATAACCTGGAGGAAGGTGGGGATGACGTCAAGTCCTCATGGCCTTTATGTCCAGGGCTACACACGTGCTACAATGGACGGTACAAAGGGTTGCCAACCCGCGAGGGGGAGCCAATCCCAAAAAACCGTTCTCAGTTCGGATTGCAGGCTGCAACTCGCCTGCATGAAGCTGGAATCGCTAGTAATGGCGGATCAGAACGCCGCCGTGAATACGTTCCCGGGCCTTGTACACACCGCCCGTCACATCACGAAAGTGGGTTGTACTAGAAGTTCGCGCGCTAACCCGCAAGGGAGGCAGCGGCCCAAGGTATGACTCATGATTGGGGTGAAGTCGTAACAAGGTAGCCGTAGGAGAACCTGCGGCTGGATCACCTCCTTTCTAAAGAGACCGTGGCTGGAGCCGCTCTGAGTGTACGAGTGGCAGCCGTTCCAGTCCAATCCGGTACGATGCTTTCGGATTCCAGTTTTCTGGATATCCGGCGGCGGAAGACCGGAAATACGTTCCGGCCTCTTGCCTGAAGTTCATCGAAGTGGTTAGAGTGGTAGTCGGCCTGGTGTCGATCGCCCTGCATCCAATTGGCCTCGATTTAAGTTTTTGGGGCTGTAGCTCAGCTGGGAGAGCGCCTGATTTGCATTCAGGAGGTCGCCGGTTCGATCCCGACCAGCTCCACCAGCCGTACAGCCGGGCCGCAAGCAGCTGGGCCCCGGTCCATGCATAACGGGCCTGTAGCTCAGGTGGCTAGAGCGCACCCCTGATAAGGGTGAGGTCGATAGTTCGAGTCTATCCAGGCCCACCAAAACCAGATTGAAGAAGCCGAAGGTGAGCGGTTCATCGTGAAAGCCACGATGGAAAGCCGATTTTCGACGTCTTCAGCAGTATCGAAGAAGTCCGATCTTTGAAAATTGAATATTTGACGGGCAATACTTACTACAAGTATTTGCAGCTTCCCGATGGGGGAACGGTTCCGGCAGTTTGCGGGAACGTCCGCCTGGAGGGGAAGCAGCGCAAGAATGAACATCGAATACTTTGTGTTCGAAATAGATTTTATGGTCAAGCTACTAAGGGTGTGCGTGTGGATGCCTTGGCGCAAAGAGGCGATGAAGGACGTGGTCAGCTGCGATAAGCCCCGGGAAGACGCTAACAGTCTGCGATCCGGGGATTTCCGAATGGGGAAACCCAATTGGTGTGAACACCAGTTACGTTCATCTGAATACATAGGGTGATCGAGCAAACTCAGGGAAGTGAACCATCTCAGTACCTGAAGGAAAAGAAAACAACCGTGATTCCGAAAGTAGTGGCGAGCGAAATCGGATCAGCCTAAACCGAACGATTCGAAAGGAGAGTTCGGTGTTGCAGGACCACAATAACTACCAGATAGCGCGCTGGCTTTTGTCAAAGGCTTCCTTCCGCAGGGAAGGGGGTTAAAGAAAGCCAGGGTGATATCCGGTGGTTACAACGAGGGATAAGAAAGCGTTAATTGAACGGTCTGGAAAGGCCTGCCACAGAGGGTGACAGCCCCGTAAGTGAAAATGCAATCTTCTTTCAAGTGGCTCCTAAGTACCGCGGGACACGTGGAACCCTGCGGGAATCTACCGGGACCATCCGGTAAGGCTAAATACTACTTTGCGACCGATAGTGAACAAGTACCGTGAGGGAAAGGTGAAAAGTACCCCTGCGAGGGGAGTGAAATAGTACCTGAAACCGCACACTTACAAGCAGTTGGAGGGCTATGGCGCCGCAAGGCGCAATGCCTGACATCGTGCCTATTGCATAATGAGCTGGCTAGTTATTCTCAGTGGCAAGGTTAAGCGAAAGCGAGCCGAAGCGAAAGCGAGTCTGAACAGGGCGTGGAGTCGCTGGGAATAGACGCGAAGCGGGATGATCTACCCTTGGCCAGGATGAAGGTCGTGTAACAGCGACTGGAGGTCCGAACCAGTGTTGGTTGAAAACAGCTTGGATGAGCTGAGGGTAGGGGTGAAAGGCTAATCAAATTCCGTGATAGCTCGTTCTTTCCGAAATAGCTTTAGGGCTAGCCTCGCGTGTTCCGTCCCGGTGGTAGAGAACTGACTGGACTAGGGGCCTTCCCAGGTTACCGAATCCAACCAAACTGCGAATGCCGGGAACGTACAGCGCGGGAGTCAGACTGTGGGGGCTAAGCTTCATAGTCGAGAGGGAAACAGCCCAGACCGTCAACTAAGGTCCCTAAGTTCGTGCTCAGTGGGAAAGGAAGTCGGGAGACTCAGACAGCCAGGAGGTTGGCTTAGAAGCAGCCATCCTTTAAAGAAAGCGTAATAGCTCACTGGTCGAGTCGCCCGGTGCCGACAATATAACGGGGCTCAAGCACGATACCGAAGTTACGGGTATCGGCTCTTTTAATTAAGGGCCGGATACGGTAGGAAAGCATTCTGGAACCGATGAAGGTTGACCGAAAGGACAGCTGGAGGTGCCGGAAGAGACTCTGCCAGCATAAGTAGCGAAAAACCATGTGAGAACCATGGTCGCCGAAAGTCTAAGGATTCCTGAGAAAGGTTAATCCGCTCAGGGTTAGTCGGTGCCTAAGGTGAGGCCGAAAGGCGTAACCGATGGACAGCTGGTTAATATTCCAGCACTACCGAAACTCGATAAAGACCGATGGGGGGACGCAGACCGTAAGCCTGGTGGCGCAATGGTTTCAAAACCAGGTGAAGGGAGATCCGGAGAGGCAAATCCGCCGGGTCGTCTGCCAGGAAAAGCCTCTAAGGAGAGTCAGGTAACCGTACCACAAACCGACACAGGTGGACGAGATGAATATTCTAAGGCGCTCGGGTGATGGTATGTTCAGGAACTAGGCACATTAGCTCCGTAACTTCGGGAGAAGGAGTGCCCACGCAAGTGGGTCGCAGTGAAGAGTCTCAGGCGACTGTTTAACAAAAACACAGGTCTCTGCTAAGTCGAAAACGACGTATAGGGGCTGACGCCTGCCCGGTGCCGGAAGGTTAAAGGGAGAGGTCAGCGCAAGCGAAGCTTTGAACTGAAGCCCCGGTGAACGGCGGCCGTAACTATAACGGTCCTAAGGTAGCGAAATTCCTTGTCGGGTAAGTTCCGACCTGCACGAATGGCGTAACGATCTGAGAACTGTCTTAACATGCCGCCCGGCGAACTTGTGGTCCCGGTGAAGACGCCGGGTGCCCGCCACTAGACGAAAAGACCCCGTGCACCTTTACTATACTTTTTCATTGAACTATGGGGCCATCTGCGCAGCATAGGTGGGAGGCTTTGAATCCGGTTTCTCGGAATCGGAGGAGCCAACGGTGAGATACCACCCTGATGGTTCTGTGGTTCTAACTTACTCCCGTAATCCGGGAGAAGGACAATGGAAGACGGGTAGTTTGACTGGGGCGGTCGCCTCCTAAACGGTAACGGAGGCGCGCGAAGCTTGGCTCAGGCTGTTTGGAAATCAGCCGACGAGTGCAAAGGCATAAGCCAGGTTAACTGTAAGACCTACAAGTCGAGCAGATGCGAAAGCAGGCCTTAGTGATCCGGTGATTCTGTATGGAAGGGTCATCGCTCAACGGATAAAAGGTACGCCGGGGATAACAGGCTGATCGGAGTCAAGAGTTCACATCGACGCTCCGGTTTGGCACCTCGATGTCGGCTCATCGCATCCTGGGGGTGTAGAAGCTCCCAAGGGTTAGGCTGTTCGCCTATTAAAGCGGTACGTGAGCTGGGTTCAGAACGTCGCGAGACAGTTCGGTCTCTATCTGTGGTGGGCGTAGGAGATTTGAGGGGGCTTGCCCTTAGTACGAGAGGACCGGGGTGAACGAACCTCTTGTGTTCCAGTTGTCCCGCCAGGGGCATAGCTGGGTAGCGAAGTTCGGTCAGGATAAGCGCTGAATGCATATAAGCGCGAAACCTTCCCCAAGATGAGATCTCCCAACGAAAGTTAGAAGGGCACTGGAAGACTACCAGTTTGATAGGACAGGTGTGTAAGCGTAGCAATACGTTGAGCTGACTGTTACTAATTGCCCGTTCGGCTTGACCATAAAATTTATTTTTAACGCAAGGTGCCAATATGGACTTGCTTGCGA
>Ga0207933_1000217_pt1 | contig 60053 bp, 70 predicted proteins | sample NGESurdeep092012_4_FD_184488 | JGI IMG/M metagenome (GOLD analysis project Ga0207933, IMG submission 184488) | Arctic peat soil microbial communities from Barrow, Alaska - NGEE Surface sample F53-3 deep-092012 (SPAdes) | ecosystem: Environmental > Terrestrial > Soil > Wetlands > Peat ...
GATTACCTAGGCAGTTTGCCGACGCTCCGCTTATGTCCGTGATAACGTAATCCACCTGGAAGTCTGCTGAGCAAACCCACGTCTCACTGCTCACCGCAGGACCGTTCGAGGAAGTCACAACTACGCTTGAACCCGACTTGCATACCTCGTAAAACTGAATCCCGATCGCTTCTAAACCGTCTGGATACCCGCCGGGACAAAGCCCTGGGAAAATCCCTGAGTAGTCTGGAAAGCCCCTGCCATCTACAACTATGAATGGCGGTGGAGAAGCAGTGGCGTAAACGTCTTGAAGCCGGTAGATCGTGCAGTACTCAACTACCGGGCATACAAGCGTAAGCGTTGCCGAAAGTGACCCCGAACTGGTGATAACCGTAGCCGTTGGATTCGTACCCACCCCAACCTCAACCCTATTCACGGCTTGACCTGGAACCTGAGTAGACGCTACGCAGTAATAAGCAGAGTCGCCGGGGTTGAATTTTGGCGGCGCAATATGGGCTTCTGCCGTCCAAACTGCTGTGGGATTTGCCGGGTCTAGGTGCGCCTGGAAACTACCTCCTCCGTTTGCCCCGGCTGCAAGTAGCTGATTATCTATCCCCCAGTTAAACGGGCAACTCAGTGCCTTGGTGAGAGTAAGCGTCCGCGATCTTCCAGTGGCAAAAGTTACAGGGTAAGTAGGCATTTAAGCTTCGTATTGCTCAATCGGCGGACCTGCGCTTTTATTCTTTAGCTCAAAAAAGCCGCTGTGGTAATGCCTCGAACTCCCCCTTGTTTCAATCTCGTGGATGATTTCGGCAAGTGAAGTGCCGTGCGTGTGGCTTGACGCGCTGCTTATCCCGACCTCAGCGATAACTCGGCATGGCCTCCAAATCTCAAATTGAGTCGCGGCGTACTTAAAATCGACCTTCATAGATTTCACCCGCATTAATTTTACGTCGCCGCTTGTGAAATTAAGTTGCACCATCTGCCCACGATAAACGTCGGTGGAAAACTCAATCTCAAATTCACCCAGTGCCCGCCGTGGCGTGAGCTTGTTGTAAAGCTTCTGAATCACGTATTTGCAGGCGTCAAGCGTGGTCAAACTTGGGTCAATCCAAGAAAATCCTTTCTGAAAACCTAACCAGTTATCGGGTCTATCAGCAGGTGCGGGAGTAGGGTCAATCGAACCTGCATCGCCTTTATGAACTACGATCGGGCGTTGCGTTCTAAAATCGGTGCCGACTACGTATAAGTCGTTTGCTTCTGGCTCGACGCTTTGCTCATTGTAGTGCCGAAAAACGTTCTTAATAGTTGACCCTGCGGCGATAGCTAGCGCAACCGAATCATACAAAGTTACGACCGGCGACGTTGGCATTAGATCGGGGTCAATAAGTTGCAGCTGACCGGTGCCATCCACCCCGTGAAAAGCGTCCGCGCAAAAGGTCTTGTGAAGGCGGTCAAGCCATTGAGATCCTTTATCGCCCGCTTTTATTAGCATGTTCCACCCGTTTGAGGTCGGTGCGCCCGCTTCCGGCAAAGTGAACGCTGCAAAAGTGCTTGAAACGTTTGCGCTCAGGCTCATGAGCGAAGCCACCAGTTCGTAAGCCGATTTTAGATCCATCCCGTCAAGTGGGATGTCATCGTAAAATAAAAAATCATCGGCTTGCTGGTAAAAATCTTTGAGCTTAAATTCAACGTTTTGGTTTTGGTCTTCACCTGCTGGCGTGAACCCGTAGGCGTCTACCCATTTTGGGGTCATCGCGATCCCGCTCAAAAGGGTATATCCGTCGCCAACAAGGGTGATCGGTCTATGGCTAGTAGTTGAAACCGCCGAAACTCCCGCTGCTTCAAGCGCGGCAGGCTGCATCAAAATAACTTCGCCGGTTAGCCCTGAAATTGAGTCGGTAAAATTGACGCTCGCCGAGTGAACAAAACCCGAAACGTCGGTATTGACCGCCGGAGTTGAGCCTGTGACCGGGCTTGAATAGGCCCTAGCCCCGTAAACAAAAGGAGTTGTTGTACCGCCGGTTAAACTGACGTTGATCCTGACCCCATTTGCGTTCGTTGTAAACGCGCTTGTATAGGTGATCCCATCAGCAGCAAAACCGGTCGCGCTTGGCGCGGTCACGTCCTGGTAAATAGTTGTAGAAAGACTTCCTACTGGCTGGGTTCTAAAATAGCTAAGCTTGCCAATCAAAGTGCCTGGCGATTCGTATTGCAAAGCCGCGATTCTGATGTTGGCTTCAAACGGCGCGGGGATGTTAAACCAAAAAGGCTGGGCAAGCGTGATAATCGGGCTTGGCGTTTGCTCTGGTATGTCATCGAAAATGTGAGAAAAGCCGCCGCCTGTGCTACCGAGAACTAAAAGCTCCCTGCCCCTGCATGGAATTAGAAGAACCTGCACGTAAGCAGGCGGAGCTTGAGAACTTACCGATTTCGTGCCTTGCTTTTCGTAATTAGACGATTTCCCGCCAATACTTGCAGTTTCAAGCATGACGCCCGTCTTCCAAATCTCGCATTTTCCGTCTGCGTAAAATCTAAGGCTCACCCCAACTGACCCATCTCCGGTTGAGGACCAGCCACACTCAAAAACGCCTGCAGCGTTTGACGTAGATTGCTGGGCGAACCACTCCACGACCACCGGCTGATTTGCCGAAAGCGAACTGGTCAAAATGCCACCGACGCCACTTGTGTTGCCGCCTGACGGTTTATAGAGCATAAATGCACCGCCAGAATCAGCGTTGTTATCTAGCCAGTTGGAAGAATCTTGGAGGGTGAAATTTGACCTGGCGTATTTTGCGTAAATCCCGCCGGTTAGGAGTTGCCAGTTGGCTGTTTTTGCCGCTGGCATGAGCATTGCAGTACCGGTAATGCCCTCAATAAAAATGTTCGTGGAAGCCGCTTCGTCCCAGTCCAGCCCTGAGCAGAGCGTCGAACCTGACGCGCCTGTAATTCTGGTTTGAGCGGTATCAAATAAAAGCTGAAACGGAGCCGCCAAGTTAGATCAGCCTTTGGCGCATATAATGCCCGAGAATCTTATTAACCTCTTCTGCCACAAGCTGACCAAGCGCACTTGTAACCGCGTTTAGCCCGCCACCGCCGCCGTTAGTCCTGGAGCCATAAAAACTTTGCATTTCAACCGGCGTTACTCCGATTCTTCCCAGATCGCCTCCACCAAACGCGTATTTGCGAAAATCCTCGTGCATTTTGCGCGTATTTTTGGCAATCTCAGAAAGGTTATTAGAATTGGTCATCGCCTGCGGGTCGGTGGTGGTGTCCCCGACTGGATCAGGAGCACCAGCTGCCTTCGCATCCTTTGCTTTTTTGTCTTTTTTCGCCTGAATCTCAAGTTGCATTTTTTCGGTGTCGTAATAATTTTGAGCAATTTGTGACGCGATCCCGTACATGCTTGGATCATCTTCTGATCTAGCGTTCTTATCTTTCGAGCCAATTGGGTCTAGCCAGAAGTGTCTAACCCTTTCGAGCCAATCTCCAATTTCGTTTAGCGTGTCACCCCACTCCGTGGCAACGACCGAGAGCCAGACCAGAGTCTCTCCAATTTTAAGCAGTCCATCCTCAAGGTTGCCCTGACTCGGGTCGATATTGAATATATTAGCAATTATCGAGCCGAGGTCTTTCCAAACCCCCGCGTCGGTTAAGCTGTTGAAAGCATTTGTTAGATTTGTAAGAATTGGTGTGACTGAGTCTGATAACCCTGAGCCAATTCCGACCAACGATTCAACAACCGAGTCTTTTAGGTTTGAAAAGCCGACCGATAAACTCTTTTTGAGGTTGTCAACAATTGGGCCGCCCCGGTCTTCTGCTAACCTTTGAACCACGTCCAACGCGTCACTGATTGACCCTTCAAATTGACCTGACCCGCTAAATTTTGCCCCGTATTTGTTTTCTAGCTCATCCCTAGAAATTCCAAGTCGTCCGACGCCTCTTGGCCCCATTGCTAGTGCAAGTTGACCGCCCTTGATTCGCCTGATCAATTCGACCATAGTTTCAAGCTCGCCTGGATCGGTCTTGCCTGTCATTGCCGCGAGCCGTTCAGTTGTTGGAAGCCATTGATTCATGTTCATCCCCATTTGCGAAAGCTCCATTGTGGTCTGGGCTAAATCCTCCTTTTGGAAAATAGAAGTCTTGGCAAATTGGGTGACATAATCCATCATTTGCTGACCCTTGTCTTTCGACCCTAAAATAGCCTCAAAAGATAACTCGATCCGCTGATCGTTTGCGAACTTATCAAGCGAAATGGCAGCTAGCGCAACCCCCGCCGCCGCCGCCGCCGCCGCTATGCCTGTCAGCATCGCTACGAAAGGCCCACCGTTAGACGCTACCGTGCTTAACGATTCTCCAAGCTTAAAAGATGAAGCCGCTGTTGTATCGAGGGCGAGCGCGTCCGCAGAGGCAGCCGCTGCTTGAGCGGTTAAAGCGGCCGTTCCTGCCCCTAGTTGGGTGGTTAAATCTGCCGTCGCAGCGCCTGATGCTGTTGTTGCAGAAGCAAAATCAGCCGTTGCCGCGCTTGCTACAGCAGCTTTAGGCGTATAATCGTCCTTTAGAGAAAAGATCGTGATAAGTTCGTCAATTACATTTGGCATATTTTATTTCTTGAAACGAGTGTAAAAAGTAAATTGCGCACAACATGGCTTGAACCACCTCGTGCTTTGGTAAAATAGCTAAATTACCGCCACCAAGTTGAGGACCAATCAAGACTCGGAGGATCAAGTTTTTTATCCATTCTCCAGGCACTGTAAACAACGCCGTTTTCAAATTGAATCACGTAAGAACCGGATCGACATAAAGTATCTGAGCCAAACGAACCGCATGGATCGTCCCAGCTGAAATTGTAAGCCCAATTTTCGCAAAGCTTTTCAGGGTCTATATCGGTCGGAGTACCCAGCAATCGTCTTATCTGATCCTTGCTCATTCCCATGCGAATAATCGCTAAATTGACAGGGAACGGCAGTTTACGTGGATCAGTGACAGTCATATCGATTCCTGGCTGGTAGATCAACGTAGCCGCCTTTGCCGCCGGAACCGGCTTATTGTTAACAATTATCACAAGGGGCAGCGCGAGTGCGAAAATAACAGCAAGTGCTATTCCTATCATATGCCAAGGCGTAAGCGTGATATTTGGATTCTTCGGAGGCTTCTTATGAGGCGGAGGCGGAAGAAATGGAGGCGGCCTAAATGCTGGCGGGACATTCATGCCTAATTATAGCCAATTGCAACTTCACTTGGATTTCTTTACCTTCTCGTCAAACTCTTCGTTTTCGAGTACCCTCAGTGCTAAGAATTCGGCTAGGTAGCCTTCTTGTTCTTGCGTGAGTTCGTCCGGGTGTTTGCCGTAGACTTCCTTCGAAATGGAGAGAGCGGCACGTCTAACGGGGTCGGATTTAAGCCTTTTTTTTCGAGATCGACCTTTTGAAGCACCGTCATCTGAATGCCGGACGTAAATTCCCGATCAAGCAAAAGAAGGAGCCGGTCAGCCAGGCTCGGAATCCCGATAATATGCAACGCCTCAACGACCGTGATCTTGACTGGATCAGCTGACCAAAATGAGAGCGCAAACGCGCTTACAAGGTCAGCGTCAGGCAATCCCTTTACCGCTTTTTGCCATTCGGCGGGCATGGAATCAGGTTTAGTCGTGAGCAATAAAAACTCAAGCGTATCGGCGCGAAACTGTCTAAGTTCCTGGGAACTGCTTGGGAGTCGAAAATAAAGCTCTTTGCCTTCTATCAAGACAACGACTTTGCCCTTTTCCTTAAACGCTTTAGCCGCGTTTATTAGGTCGGTGACAATAGAGTTTTCAGGCTCATCACCTTCAACTCCTTTTAGGAACTCGATTTCGCTCAAGGAAGCGGCTCCTCTGGAACTAGCTGAACTGGCTCGGGTTCTGGTTCTGGCGCAGCCGGTGGAGCTGGAGCTGGGGCTGGTGGTGGCGGTTCATGCGGCAAAACGCATTTATTAGCCGGAAAGCCTTGAGAGTCGTAAACGTCCATTTTTTCGCCGAAATCCTGTGTTTCTTTAACCATTTGCAGTTGCCGCCATTTGTCCTTGCACCTCAAAAGTTGCCGTTTGGTTAGTTAATTGTCCGTCGCTAAATTTAATCCCAAGCTTTGTGATTGCGCAAACCTGAGAAGCGTTCATTGCATAAGAGTTCATATCTGTATCTGCCGTCACCGCCGCAAGCGCGGTGCCTGTCATCGCAAGTGCTAAAAGGCTCGAATCGGTTGGTCCGGTCGGTGTCCCTTGAAGCGCAAAAGTTACATTTTCCATTTGGAGCGCACCTTTTTTGACCGAATGCTTTGCTGATTTAATCAGCATCGGAGCCGAAAAAGCTATCCCTGCGTACGTAACCAAGATCGTACCTGCAAGCGTGGCCTGGGTGCCAGTAATCGCAAGATAGGTTAAAGCCGCCCCGGTTACAACCATGTGGTCGCTCGTAAAACTTACGTCGGTATCTAGCGTCACCGGAAACTTATAAGCCTGGGTCATCGCCGAGCGTTCGACCGCTTTATTTGTGATGTCGATGCTCCCCGACTTCACAACGCCTAAATAGCTCGCTCCGTCAAGGCTCCAAACGGTCACGTCAAGTGAAGTCGCTTTCGCCGCCAAAACCCCCGCAAGTTGCAGCTTGCAGTCAAAAGACTGCCCCTGCTTCACAACCTGGTTGTAAGCGTAGCGATCCGCAACGCCGCGAGCATCAACAAGCGTATTGTCTATATTTACAGTGATCTCTTCCAGATAGGCAAGAAGATTTGTTGTGCCCACTGCAAAAGCGAGCATGTTTAAGTTTGATCCGTAAGTTGGCATATTTTATTATTTATTCCTGAGTTATTGAAGTTTCCTGAAAGTGTCGATAAAGGCTTTATTTCGCGGTCGCCACCGCCTGCGAATTTCAGCCTGAAAGCCGCGCCCGACCATTTTGCGGGTGCCCGAATCTCCTAAAATGTATTTAGCGTAAGGAACCGGCGCGAAAAGCCCAAAGTTTTGCGATCCAACCCCGGCAGTTTTGCGCTTAACAAGCGCGTTGTGAAGCCTGCCCGAAATTTCCCCGATAGGCAAAAGCGGCATACTGCCTTTTCCGCCGCGCCGCCTACCGAACGTTGTAGATGCACTCGCTCCTGCGCCCCGCCCAAACGGGTGACCTTCTTGCCGTAGCATCGCAAGCCTCGCTTTCCCGCTTGGCTGCCCCGCTGTTAAGCTTTTCGAGTCCTCAAGACCTTCTGTGGCAAGCAGTTCGTGCCCGCTTCGCATCGTGAGTTTTTGAGCCTCAAACCGCTCGACCTGAGCCTTGTATAAATCAATCCCTTTTGTAAATTGCCTCATTTAGTGGTGATCGACCGAAACCAGGCACTCAAACGTGACCGTGAAATCGTAAATCCGTTCTTGCGGCGGGTCTGATTCGTGGCTTAAGACCGAGGTCACAAGGGGAAGCATCCCAAACCCGGCAAAAGTCGGTCCGTTCTGAAGCTGGGCAATCAGTAAACTCGCCTGATCCGCTTTTAGCCTTGAAAGTGGATATGTTTGATTACCCGGAAACGGGAACCGGCAATAAATCTCAAAACTATATTTTTGAGCCGGATTGACCATCGAAGCCCCAATTCCGTCGAAACTTATAGCCACTTCTTTCCAGGAGATGACCACCGCTGGCGGTACGACTAAAGTCCGAGGCATATCTTCCGAGATTGTCACACCTGAGCCAAACGCGGTCGTAACCGCCGCCTCAAGCGCGGTTAGAAGCTCTCCGACTACTAATGCGTTGCTCACGGGTTCATCAGCCTCACGACGTGAATGACCGCATGATCCGGCAAAAGCCCTGAATTGTAGATTTCTGGATCAGATTTCACAACGTAGGTGTTTCCGCCTGGCGTGATCGTCACTTCCGACTCAAGCGTGAATTTGGGCATATCTGCAATTTCGCAGTAGATGATCGCCGCCGACCTTGCTTGAGGCCCGTAGATTTCCCACGTTTCAGCCGGATTAAGCGGCTCGAAATAGCATTGGGCGGTCAGAGGTTCCGTTCCAAGCGCAGGGTTTCCAAGCACGTTTGCGCCGGTGCCGATTCCTTGGGTCACCGGCAAAATTGAAGCTGTGTGAGGTTTAATTGGAACCATTTTATAAATAGGAGCTTAGATCAGGAGTCGCCATGACCCCAAAAACCGAGCCAGTATCGACTGGGTCAGTAGGTAATGGCAAAGCAACATCCCGAATTGTTTTTGCAAGCGCGGCATAGCTTTGAAACCGATTTTGATAAATAATTTTTAGTCGCCCTTCCATCACCTGTTCAGCTTGCTGGGCGTAGTAAATCCCCAAACTTTCCGCTAGTTGTGCGCAGGCCTCATCGTAGGGGAAAATCGCAAGAATCGCGCTGATCGTCGCGTCTGCAAGGACGTAAGCCGGACCAGTATCCATAAGCCGGAGCCGAACCTGGTCAACTTGAGATAGGATGAGGGGATTGAAATTAAAACCAGAAGCCATAAGAAATTAAAACAAACGATGTGTCACGAACCACCCTCAGTTCTCTGAAGGAGATTAGGCTCAAATGTATAGCCTAAAATGGGTTCATGCCAAGACATGCCTATACTTTGGCACGATTATTGGCAAACCCATTAAAAGGGCAGTGGCAGGTCCGCCCTGACCTGCCATGACCTGCCCGTACTGGAAATTAGACGCCGCCGCCTTCCGTGTTTGGCTCCTCAATCACTGGGTCGGTTGAATTTGCCACGATAAGCTGCGCCATGTCCGCTCGTTTTGCATCATCAGGAACCGGAATTTCCTTGTGATCCATTATCGCGGTCAAAGTATCGGTCGAGAGTTTTGACAGACTGCCCTCGCCTTTTGGTATAAGGGTTTCGATCAAACCTTTTAACCGCTCAATTTCTGCTTTTTGGGAATCCGCCTCAGTTTGAAGTGAAGCAATCGCGGTGCCATGATTGGTTGACGGCTGACTGGTGGAGGGCATTTCGCCCTCTACCAGCTCAGTTGCCCCGAGCCGAACTAGCCGCTCGAAGTCCGTTCCTACAGGAAACTCTTCATGCCCACGGGTTTCCCCGGGTTGAAAAGACCCTACTTGCTGAATTATGTTGAATGTACTCATTAGCACCTAAACGGTACCACCGCCGAAGGGAAGTAGATCGCGGGAGCACCGGCAAAGCTCATTGTCGAGACTCCGCGAGCCGGATTCCGTTTCAGATCGAAATCAAAATAAAGGTTATCGAACTGACCTGGATTTGATTTGGTGCCTGAAACTAGATTATCCGCGTTCCGAGTTAAAAGAAACTCGCCAACCGGTTCGCCCGTTTCACGTGCTCCGACTAAAACGCCGTACCCCTGGGCAATGTAGAGTTGCACCGTGCCCGAATCGTCGATGTACGTTTTATCGTATTCAACAATTTGCGGCAAATCCGCCTCAAACATATATGTGTTCACGTTCGCAAGCGTAAATGGCTGTGCGCCAGCACCTACCGTGATCACCCTCTTTGCGCCCAAGTCGTTCGGATTCGTGTTCGCAAGAAGCGAGTTTACATCCGTCGAGTTTAGGTAGAGCTTAGCGTTTCTGCCAAATGAAACCGAGTGACCTCGGTGCCTTAATTTAGCGTTGCGCATGTCGAGCATCGGGGTTGCAGTTGCAACAGTCGCCCAAGCCGTCGCCGCATTGAACGGAGTCAGATTAAACGTATCTTGGTAGATGATCGACCCGTTTGGCCCTGGAACTTGGTAAATCCCATTTGTGACCAAATCCCAGCCGATTTTGCGAATCCGGCTGATAGCCCTAGTTAAAAGGTGCTCCATATCTTCTTGCTGGGCGACGTTTAGATCAATCGCTTGACCAAACTGCCCCGCTTGCCTGGCGTTTGTGAGCCAAGAACCATGCATTTCCTTTTGATCGCCGTAAAGCCCCGGCGTCACGGTAAATGTCGAAAGACCTTCGCGTTTAACTTTCCCGTATCCTTCGTCGGCGATCCTTGCGGTCAGAAGCCCCTTATAGTTGTCGCGCTGCTCCCAAATTACTAGAGCCGCGTTTACCGAGCGAGTCGGCATAATGTCCGTAAAAAGCGGATCGTCAAAAGTGAGGACCGGCATCTTGTCTTGCAGAATTTCAGTTAAAACTGCTGACGTTGCGAATTGATATTGTGGTGATATTGCCATAGTTTTTATTTAGTAGAGGTCTACTACCCCCGTCGAAGTGGTGCCCCAAACAAGCCCAAATCGCCCTGCTGTAAGGGCATTTGCATCAAGCCCTATAAGGTCAGCGCAGTTCAAAAAGCCCTTTACAATAATTGGAAGTGCTCTTTGCCCCGATGGCCCGTTTTGAGGACTTCCACCTGGCAACGTGCCAAATGTGATAAGCCCCGTCGCATCGGACGCGCCTGCAAAAGCGGCAACGCCCTTTGGTACCTGAGAACCGTCGCTATTTCCTGAGTTGTAAGCTGCTACCGCTCCGTTTTGAACGCCTACGGTTGTATGAACCGCTCCGATTGTGCCACCGGTTAGGTTTTGAACCAAGGTCACCAGGTTTTGAGGCTGGTTAGCCAATTTGCCCGCGAACGTGATTACAATCGGTGTGCCTGTGCCTGAGATTGGTCCACCGGTCACGGTCACGCCGCCAGTTCCAATAGCAGGAAGTGCGATGAGCGCGGCAAGAACCTGAGCTGCAGTTGCGCCAAATCCAAGATTCGCCGTCTGAGAAACCGCCCCGCCGCTCACGAAAACGATGTTAAACGTTCCTGCGGTGAGCGTTGCGGTTGCCGTAAGCGTTTGAACGTCGCTCGCATTTGCCGAGGTCACGATTCCAACGACCGTGCCCTGCGCTATGGTTTGGTTAGCTGCAAGTGGGAATGGCAACTCCTCCATCGGAGTTTTGAACCCGTTTGCTTGCTCAATTTGTGACTGCGTGTAATACGCATTTGCTACAGTTGGCATTATTTCACCTCCTTAAGTGCTTTTTGCCCCATTGGAGTCAACTTCATCAGCCGCTCCTTTTCGAGTTTGTGAGCGTCCGCGTCGTATCCGTCCGGATTTGCGCCCGCGATTTCCTGGGTGAACAATTTGTGGCTCACCGCGTTTTCGAACATGTCACGAACCGCTTTCACGTTTTCGCCCTCGAAGATTCCGCCCGATTCGTTAAACCTTACAGTGCCACCGCCGTCTAAAGTCGCCCCCATTTGAAACGTTTTTTCAATGTCTTTCCGCTGAGCGGGAACAGCTTTGCCAATTCTGATTACTGAATCGGCAAAGAGTTTTGCCGCGTTGTTAGCCGCCGCTAGCTTCAGCCGATCATTGTCCTTTTTGAACTCCGATAGCTGAGCGACGATGTTTTCATCAACTGAAAAGGTAGCTTTTTCGGCTACGTCAAGTGATTCGATTTCGCTCTCTGATAGTCCCACCTGGGCTTTGGCCTCGGGGGTATCAGCGCGAAAATATGCCAATAATTTTTGTTTGAGTGTCATAGATTTCCCTTTTGCCGCGCCTCCGGCGGCTTGTCTCGACCAGTCCGAAACCCCTTCCGAGGTGTCTTCTGGTTCTTTGCCGATGTTTCCGCAAGTTGCTCCCTGCGAAACTGTTAAGTCGTGAATTTTTTGGATGTCTTCCATATCGCCCGCCGAATGGCGCGAGCCTGCAAACCGCGCAAACGCCCCAACCAAAACCTGAGCGTCGGCGATCCTTGGCTCAAGGCAAAGCGCGTTGCCGACTATGGTTTTCTTTTGAGTGTCAAATTGCAGGCTCACTTTAAGCGGCTTGTCGTCGCCAATCTCATCGTTTAGCCAAAGCGGAATCTCAATATCGGCAAAGATTTCATCGTCAACCCGTTTCAGGGAGAGAAGTTTGCCGAGCTTGCCGTCTAAAATGGTCGGGATCCCAAAACTTGGCAAATGCTCCAAGTCGTTGTCTACCGGCGCAAACGCTTTGATCGCCGCGTCTGCCTCGTCCTCGCTAAACGAAAAGTCACGATCTGGATAGTCCCCGCACTCGAAAACCTTGCCTGAGCGAATCATTGAATCGCCCGACTTTGCAAAAGAGGCTAGAGCGAACGTGCTCATCTTCCCCTTGCTCTGCCACGCGATAGGGAGTTTCAGACCCTTTTTAGTCGCTATCTCAATGATCGTTGCTTTAACCGCTTTGGGGTTCTCGGCTTTGCCAATCAGTTTTGAAGCCGAGTCCACATCGTCTTGATCGACGATAGGAAACAGTCTGTTTTTGGGATCGCCAAAATCATCGTCTGATAAAGCGTCCCGTTCTTTTGTATCTAGTTTGCTCATGTTGTTTATTTATTTCAGGCATTAAAAAACCGCCCATGAGCGCGGGGGCTCAAAAGCGGTCTTAATTCTTTATTTTTCTAGTTAGTTTTTAGGCTTTTCTGGTTCGGGTGGGGAAGGCTCCTTCTGCTCTATTCCATGCTTTTCGGCAACTTCTTTCCAAGCCTCCGACATCGCCTTTTCATCAATTTCGTCAGGGCCAAACCCCATCATTCCACGTTCTGGTTTTTCGTCTTCTGGCATTATACTATTATACCCTTTTTGGTAAGATATTGCCTCCAAACTTCCATTGATCGGGACTTGTCGTCCAGGTCAAAAGTCAGCTTCATCTTGAACCCGTTCTTGCACCACCAATCTGCCCCTTTATCCCCATATTTGAGCATCAAATCGTTCATATCGGAAACGCCCGGTAAGCCGTCTTTGGCAAGTGCTTCGATAGTCGCATCTGGCAACTTCGCGTTGAATCCAAACCTTGCCCAGGTGTAATAACCGTTCCATTTTGGATCGTCATAATTCCCTACGCAAAGCCCGTCGATTCGCGATATTTTAGCCGCCTTCATCCGCTCGACCATTTTGGCAAAAACCCGCGTTGCCGTCCCTGGCTCTTCGTCTACAACCGCTATTAAATCTAAATGGGCGAGAATTTCATCTTCAACTTTCTTAAACGAAAGTTGCTCGGCTACCCCAGTCCCTTTCAAGTAGAATGGATCTAGAGTTCCTTTCACCGCGTCAACTGTGATCTCCCCGCCGCTTGATGCAACCGTTACAGTTGACCCAGGGATTGCCGCAGCCAAATCTCCAACTTGCTGAGCAGTCATTTCAGTCCCAAAAGTATCATCAATCGCTTTTCTGGTTCTTAAATCGCACGTTTCGGCGTAGTAGGCCACGCCAATAAAACTGCATTTAACCTTAACTTTTGGCGGGGCGTCCCCATAGAGCCTTTTGGAAAGCGCATCCTTTGCCCTCGAAGGGTCAATTTTAGCCGCGTCGTCGCAATCTATCGTGACCGAAGGCCCGTCATCGCCGTAGAGTTTCTCGGAAAGCGGGTCTTGTTTTGCGCCAGAAGACGATCCACTTGAAGGCAAACCGCCTTTAGAAAGCGGGCTTTGCGCCTCTTCCGATTCTTCTTCGGAACCTGCATTGTCCCTTGGAAAACCCTTAACCCCGTCGCTGCGCTCAAGTGTGCAGGTGCAGTTGCCAAGGCACTCCGTATCGCCATCTCCTGGATAGCCGATCAGCGTGTCTTTCGTATAGGGCGACAACGCGGCGATCTGCGGGCAGTCTTCGCAATGCTTTTCAAACCCTAAAACCCAGTCAAAAGTAACATCCGACTTAGAGCCGTCTACAAACCCTTTATTTGCCGTGCCCCGCATTTTGCGGGCGTAAAGATCGCTCCTTGCGTCAAGCGAACCTGCTCTGATATTTCCGCTGTCATCGACATATCTAGCGTCGCCGCTTTTGATCGCGGATGCAAACTCATTTAGATATTTGCTCTCTCCGTCCTTGATGCCCCGAGCCTCATGCAAAACGTCCTCAGCTTTGTAGCTAGTTTTTCCTGCTCGCTCTAGCCCAAGCTGGAGCGCGGTCGCGTGACCGTGAAGCAAAATCTTGTCGAACTCGTCTTGCCATTTTTCAAGCGATATTTGCTTTTTTTCTAGCTGCGAATTTAGAGAGTGAAGCCGCCCTTTGACGTCCTTCATCGACCGGTGCCATTCGCTGTCTGTGGGTGCCTCTCTTTTCGTTTTGAAACTTGCGAAACTTAGCCGCCTGATCGGCAGCATCCTCCTCAATATCAGCGTCGCCCGCCGATTCTGAATTGTCCGCCCGCTCAGGGAATCCTAAAATATCACGATCAATCCCATCAAGTTGGCTTGGATCGATATACTGCGAGGTCATAAGCGCGGCAATGCCGGTAGCGTTAGCCGCAAAATCAGGCATTGACGTTCTTTGCATCGATGCAATTGGCGTGTAGTTGTCGGCAAAGTCCTTGCCAAAATTCATCACCAGAAGCGGGTGAAAAAGCTTTGCCGTAAGCACCTCGCAAATGTTTCGCCGCACGTATTGCTTTAGTTCGTCAAGCAAATCCTGAGCGTTGTCGCTGTCGCTTTTCGAACTTCGTTTTGCCTCTAGGATAGACCGCGCCGTTAAAACCAGGGTCGTCACCATCTCCATGTCGCACTCGGCTTTTGCCCGCTCGAAAAATTGTACGTCGGCGTGAGGCGCATGAACAGTGACCAAAGTTCCAAACGGAAAAACGGCAAAGCCGCCGTTTCGAAGTTGGCTAAGCGACGTTGCAATCGCGTTTGCTAGCCTTACCGGCTGCCCCGTGATCTGGTCTTTGACCGGTGTCTGCTGATTTTCGTCGGGTGCAACCGCTGTAATCATTCCGCCTGCAAATTGAGTCGCGGTTTTGATTTCCTCTTGGTTTAGCGCGGTTTTTCTCAGCCAAGAATTGTAAGCCCGGCGATACCAACTTCTGCCCCTTGGATCCGCGTCAGAATCATCCAGCGTTAGAATCAAAAGCTTTTCAGGGGCAATCGCGTTTGGGATCAGCGAAACGTCATAAACGATCCCCGTCCTTAGAGCAATTGAGCCTCCTGGAACTTTAGCGATCACTCCACGAAAGTTGTTTTGCCCGTCTAAAACAAAGCTGTAATTGACATGCGGCTTTGGGCGAATCGACTTAACCCCGAAAAGACCTGAATAAATTCCGTCCTCAATATAGTCGTAGGTGATTTCGGCGATCTTGTGACCCTTGCGAATCGCTTCAAGCAAATTCCAAAGCGTTGATAAAATCGGGCGGTCGGTTCTGCCGAGCCGGTTTACAATGTGCCTTATAAAATCGCTTGCGTACTCACTCTTTTCATAGTCCGAAACCTGCTCAGGAGTCGCCCCTGTTTTTGGCGGTGATTTGACGTTCGGCGAAATCGACAATCCATCTGCAAGAACCAAAACCTTTAGAGCTGCCTCGGCGGCTCCAAGCACCGGTTCAGCCGCCATTTTATCGTAGATGTCAAGCCCGAACTGGCTTTCGGCATCATCAATTTCTTGAGGCAACGCTCGGTCGCCAATGAAAAACGGGTAGCTCTCGCTGGAAGCGATGTAAGAAACGATAGGAACCGAAACAACTTCCGCTTCAATCTTTTCGATCGGCGTTTCGGTGGTGATCGCGCTTTCGTCTATTTTTGCAACTGGTTGTTTTGCCATTTATATCAAATCTTTCAAATAATTGCTCGCCTCAGACGGCTCATAAATCGGTGTAAACGCGCCGGTTCGAGATGCGTTCAACTTGTTAAAACTATCTGCCAGCGCGTCCACCTGGTCATCGTTTGCGCCGCTTGGGAATTGTCTAAGCTCTTCAATAAAATCTTGATTCCAAAACGCTTTTACAATCCGAACTTTCCCACCGCTTACCATTGCTGAAAATGGAGACGCACGAAGTTCTTTTGAACCTGAAACCGGCCCCGTTCTAACCGCGAAGCCTTTAAGCAGTTTTATAAAGTTTTGCGCGTCCACCACGCCCGCTTGGCCAGGGTCTTGAGGCCCCCAAACCGGGCAAATCGCGCCGTCAAGTTGAGCCGTTCTTAAAATCACCTGGTCGCGCTCGAACGGGTTCCACCGCCCGCGAACAACATCAGCAACGTAGAAAAAGCCGTTGGTGTCTGGCCCTGCTAGTTTCACACCCGCTGTATAGTCGCCGCTTAAACTAGCCGCTTTATCCCAAGCTCGTTGAACTGGAAGCTCTTCGATAGGCAAACTCTCAACGATTTGCAATTTGCCAACCTCAAAAAATGAACCTTCTTTTGGCGTCGGGTTCTGCTGGTAAAGTGCTTCGAAACTTGCAAGCCCTTCGCGCCCTGCCATGACTTCTTTCACCCTTAAAATCGCTTCTTTTGGCCAGCGGTCGGGCCATAACGCTTCGCCCTCAGCCCTGCCTAGCGGATCGCCCCCAGTCGCTAACGCCGGTAACTTGAGAACCGTCCACCGAGAAGGCTCGCTCAAAATCGCGCGAGTCGAAATATCGTCGAAGTGCCAGCGGGTCATGATTAAAATGACCGCCGCTTTTGGCTCTAATCGTGTGTATAAATCGTCGGTAAACCAGTCCCAAAGCTTTTCGCGGTAGACGACCGAATTTGCGTCCTCGCGCTTTCGAATTGGATCGTCTATGATGATTCGGTCGAACCCGATACCGGTTGGAGGCGATCCAACTCCCCTAGTCATCAGTATCCCGCCTTGGCTCATCGCCCACTCTTTTGCGCTCTGCTTAGTTTCATCAAGCGCGAAGTTGTGCCGTACCGCGATGTTTCTAGTTTTGCGTCCAAACCGCTCTGCAAACCGCTCGTTGTATCCGGTGATTAAAACGTTCTTATCCGGGTTTTCCCGTAAAAATTTAAGCGGGTACCGAACCGTAACTGTCTCGCTTTTTCCGTGGCGCGGCGGCATGAAAATTGCCAGGCGGTCGATCTCACCCCGATCTACCCGGTCAAGATGCTCGCAAATTAGCTCGATGTGCCTCGCGTGGGCGTCCCAACCTGACGGAAGGGTGTTTTCAAGCCATTTCTGGTACGTGATCGGGCGCGGTCTTAAATCTGGGTTGCGACGCCTGTACTCGGCAATTAAGGCAAGCGGATCAAGTTTCAAGCTGAGCGGCAATCGCTAGGATTTCAGATTTCAGATCGTCATCGCTCAAATTATTGATGGTGATCGCCATTTGATGTTTAACGTCCGCGTCAAGTCCTAAAAGTTTAGCCCGCCGCTCCATTATTTTAAGCATGCGGTCAATCGAGAATAGATGGCCGGCGCAAACTCCCGGCCAAATAGCCTGATGAGCACGATCAAGTCCTGCAAGCTCCACATCTATGATACTGCCAGCCGCTTCTTGCCGCTCTTTTTTCCATTCCGTAGCTAACGCTCGCCAGTCTCTTGTGATCGTCGCTTGTGAAACCCCAAGTTGCGCCGCAATCTGGGTTGCCGACATTTTGCTATGCAGCCCTACCGCAACCTCGCGCCGCCTGTTAGCTATTTCCGCCTGTTTTGTTATGTTTTGTTGTTTCAAGCAGCGGTGAGGGCCGGGTCAACTTTGGTTGCTACGTACTCCAAAAATTCGGCGTACGAATCGACGGCTGCTTGCTGTTTAGCCTCAGCCGTCGCAAAATCCGCGCCAGTTTTCGCGCAAACCGCCTGCAAAGTAGACGACGGGATTGTTAGTAATCTCTCGACTGCCGGGACGCCAGCCGATTCGACCGTTTTCAAAAGTTCTTGCTCAACGATTGGGATAACTAGCTGGGTAAGTCCAGCTTGCCCGAGGATTGATTCTGCAAAAGATATTAAGCTCATATTGTTTTTTTTTGATCCGGGACATTGCCTCCCGGTGGGGCTTGGTAGTAAGAGTAAACGTTCATGGCTGCGGCTCCCACCGCGCCAATTCCCGCTACTAAGATGACGATTGACGAAATCTGAGACGGTTCTTTGGAATAAACCGCGATAGATGCTGAAAATGTTAAGCAAAATTGACCGAGAGCTAGCGTAAAAACCCGAGCGAACTGAGGCTGTTTCATTTGTAGCCAAACCTTCGCTCTCCTTCGATTCGTGCGGTTCGCTGACCCAATTCATCGAGCTTGCTCATAACTTCTCGGTGGTTGGCACTCACATCCATGCGCAACTGCCCAATGGTCGGATCATTATCGTGACTCTCTTGCTTTTTTGCGATAGCGGCCAACTTTTCAGTGATCATGTTCACCCTTGACCAGAGCACCATTAAAGACGCGGTTGCGCTCATTACTAAAGTGCCGATAGCGGTTCCCGAGATAATCCAACTGGTCAGGTCATTCACCAACACGCTCCCAAATCTCGAACGTCGTCAAGGTCTATGTTGAACCCAAACATATCGGTTTCCACGCCCTGCACGATCACCGCCTTGTCCACAAACTCGCTATAACCAGCCCACCCAGTTGATTGACTCAGCCACCCTGAATGAGCTAGCCCTGCGGCTATGAGACTCTTGCAAACGGGTCCACTGCCGTACACCGAAGCCAAATACCCTTTCTCTTTCATCTTGCCCTGAAATGCTCGGAAATAGCTATGAATGGCAGGCAAATCAGATTCCGAAGCCTCGTAATCGACACAAGCGAAAATAGGTTTTCCCCAAGCGAGATTGCCAGGATCGACCGCGTAAATCCATTCGATCGCAGCTTCGCCGTCCGAATAGCCCTGATTCTGTGTGAAATATCGCGGTCCGGTCGGAAAACCCGTTTCGAAGATTGTGAAGATTTTCAGCTCCGCTTTGTGAGCATCTTGAACGGCTGTCAGTGGCGAACGGTCTAACCTGGCATAAAGTCCAACCGCTTCAAATCCGGCTTGGGCAAAGTCGGAAAAGTGCCCGCTCGCATCCTCGGCTATATCAAATGCTTTTACTGTATTCATAATTTAATTCCTCCTAATCTTTGCAAAATCTTCTCGCCCGCTTCGAGTGCCTCTGCTTGCGTGTCATAGGGTTCCCTGCCGCAAGTCGTCATATACTCCTCATCCGCGCCCGGCTCATAAAAGAAATCAATGTACGGGAAATAGACCCGCTCGCTACTTCTGTTGTAATATTCGCCGGGAGCCGTGAGCCTCACATTATCTGCGGACCCCACTTTGTAAAGGATTTCAATTGCCACCGGTTCCTTATTAAGTTCTGCTTTCATAAAATCATTTTGGTCTAACTAAACAGACCCGCGTACTCTCGAATTAGCATTACAATATATCCCGATAATTGCTCGCGTCTGAGAAAACTCGGTTCACAACCCACATGAACGCAATCACGAATAGGCACCCAAGAACTATGTATCCTGTTGTGTTTCCCCTTCCATGAAGCACCTTTATGACTCTGAAATTACATTCTGTTGTTTTACTCATATTTTTGCCTCTCGGCCATTTCTATAGTGCATATTTGTTTTTCCTCTTATATAAAGACGTGTTCCCGGTCAAGTCGATTTTTGTATCAAATTTATACATTTCTACGCTCCTGGCGTCGGGTAGCCGGTTGCCGCTTGCGCCGACGTATTTGCAGTTGGAGCACCTGTCCACGCGGTGCCCGAATTGGCAAACCCTGCCTGCACGTTCACTGTCGATTTTTGAGGCAAGTAGGCAAGCGTCCAGTTTAGCAACTGAGTCGCGTTGTTATTATTGTTAGAATAGATCATATCGTTGATTCCGCTCGCATCTACGCCAGTTTCACAAAAGAGCGAAAACGCCTCAAGACCTGGAAGGCTTGAAAGGTGGGCGATGATCTGAGCGTTTAGCCAGCCCCGTGTTTGGTCGTTGCCGCGCTGGAAATAGTTGGCTACGTTTTGGGTCAACATGCAAATCTGAGGTTCACTCGCGCCCGTTTCGGTGATCGCAATCGTTTTTGTTGGGAACAATATCCGGCAAATTGTCTGCACATTTGCAACTCTCGAAATCCACTGATTGACCAGCCCTTGCAACCCAGACCTGCATTTGGAATAAGCGTCAACGCCGCCCGGCGTGGAGCCTTGGTCAGCAGTAAAACATTGTAGGTAGATATGAAAATTGAGGACGTCACACGCCTCAAACCATGGGTCTCTGCGAGCTGCTAAAGTAAGCAGCATGTCGGGCAAATCGTCCCTATCGCCGTCGATCCCGTAGTAGTCAAAGTTGTCCTGGTAGATGTTTCCGAAGATGGTGCTGGTCATCACCTTGATTTGCGGAAACTGAGTTTTCAGCGCGGGCAAGATCGCGTTAGACATGTCGTTAAAATGCTTATCGTGCCTCATAATGCCGGCTCCGTCAATAACCACGCCCTGAACGTTTGGACGGATATTGACCGTTTTACCGGTCGGCGAGCTTTGCGGTGAGGTCACCGGAATGGTTGCTCCCGCATAAGCTGAGGTCAAGGTGATAGACCCCGAACTATAGTTATTGAACGGCAAAATCACCGCTTCTGACGTGCCAGGACTTCCAATGCAGACCGCGTTTTGACCGGTGTTCCAGTTCGGATCATACCAATTAGCAAGTGAAACGGTTGTCGCACCGTTTATAATTGGCGAGGCAGACGCCAACTCGTTATATTGTCCTCCGATATTTGCGCCCGTTGGAGCAACGTTTGGAGTGATATTTACAAAACCAGGCTCATTCCACCACTCGATATAAATATGCTTAGCTGGATCAAGCCCGTAGCCCTCACAAACCGCTATACATTCAGCGATGTAGACCGAGTAACCCGCAAGCATTGCCGCGAAAACGCGGTCGGTTTGATAATTGGCAGCTGCAGAATCAAAAGGTCTGGAAAGAGTTGAAGAGCCGCCAGTGACATAGCTCGCATCTGATCTAAGCCCAATTGCCTCATATTCGGTTTCCAAATTCGGTCCGCCGTCAAGCTGCAAGATGATTGAATGACCTTTGACAAACAGGTAGTTCCAAAGCTTGACCCACGGTTCGGTTGGTCCGAATGTCATTGGCGTGTGCAGCGAGCAAATATACTCAGACCCGGGGTTGTAACGAACGCCTTGGTATCCTATCAGGTTATAGACTGCCGCTGTTGGAGTATCAGCCGCCGGGTCAATGTTTGCAACGTGCATTTTGAGTTACTGCTCCTTTTCTGGCTGTTTGCCTGACCGGAATCCCACAAGTCGTTCGCGAGACGCTCGGAAATCGTAGACTTTTTGCTCTCGCCTTTCAGCTTGCGCTGTCAATCTCTGCGACGCAGTGAATTTGATTGAAACTAGCCGCCTTAAAATCATCAGCTAGCCCAAAGGTAGGGCACCCACTTAGTCGGCTCTCCTCCACTTGGTTGAGCGGTAAAGTTCTGATCGGTATAAAACGCCGAGTAATTTGTTGGAGGAGCGTAGTTAAAGTCAACTGCGCTCATGCCCGGAATCTGAGCCTCAAAAGTCGCGCCCGAAATCGGGCCAGCAGTTGTCCCAGCATCATAAAAACCACCGTTACCCCAACCGAACGAATCGTTGCTTATTGGAGTGGCACCTACCCCGTATGATTCAATCGCGGGTAAATTTTCGTTTATAAAAGAACCGCAGTAACCGATTTCCTGAATGATTTGCAACCAGTAAAGCCCGGCAGTAGTGATCGAAACCGGCGTCGCAAACTGAAACATAGCTGCGTTGATATTGGACAATGGCGCATTCGATAATTGAGCCATTGCCGTTGCCCAAGTAGTCGGCGCCGACTGCCCTAAAATTGCAAGTGGCAGGCCAGTTGTAGAGCCTGTATATCGTTCGCCGTCCGAACCCATCAACGCACCTGCAAGTTTCATTAAGCCAAAATTTGCGGGAAGTATGTTTGGGGTATAGGACACCGTAGTTTTGTTCGAGATCGTAAAACCGCCGTAGACATTAAATCCGAATCCGATGTAAGTGCCCAGATCATTTGGACCGATATAGCGTTTGATGAAATGCCGATAGCAAGCCCGCGTGCCAGGAATCGCGGTTGATTGATTTGTATAGGCAATTATCGAAGTGTAGTTAAGCGCACCCGGGTGACCCCAAATAGTGGAATCTGGCCCAAGCACTTTAACGCCTGCCCGGTTTACTGACGCTGTTTGAACTGGAAAATTGTTTACGCTCACAAAATCACCTCTTGCGCTTTGTAACTAGCCGACGCTCCGCCAGCCGCCCGGACGTAAAGCGCGCTGCCGTACGGAAATGGAACCAGGAAAGTTTGCCCTGGCGAGAGCGAATACCAGGCAAAGATGTCGGTTGAAAGGTTCGTGACCTCCAAATTTGCCGCGCTTGAGGTAGGCACGAAAAACAAAACGCCATCTCTAGTTTCCTGCGCCGCCGAAAAAGTCACAAGCGACCATGTTGATCCGGTTACTGTTTGATTGTCCAAAACCGTCCCTAAAAACTGTCTGTCTAGTTCATCTGCCATTTTTGGTCACAAAGAAAGCGAGACTCCTACACCCCGTCAAAAGGGCGCAAAAATCTCGCTGACGAATGCCTAGACGGATGAAAGCCGAGGAACGTTTCAAAGTTTTTTATCAAATGCAAATTTTCTTGCAAGCCGAAGGTGCTCTCGGTTCAAGACCGTTTCGTAATTTTCACCCCATACGGCGCAAAAGGCGAGTGTTTCAGCGCAAGCAAATGCGGATAAATTGGGCTGAGTGCTCAGAATATCGCGCCGATCTACCGATTCCCAGGTTTTGGGCGGCTCCGCCTCCTGAGTTAGCCACTCACTTGTGCTTCCATCGGCGAACTTATACCTAACTGCGCTTTGGTAAGTAAGGTTGCGGACGTATATAAATTCCAAAAGTGAGAAGCATTTTACGGGCTTTCGCTTCAGCCAGGTATCTACGTCTATAAACTTATCAAGAATTCCAGGAAGCGAGCCTTTGACTAAGTTCCTGGCTCCCGACTGCCCGTCAAATGTTCGCGGAACCGCTGAATCATCGCCCGATAACTCCCGTTCTTGCCTGACCAAACCCCACGCTTGAAAATAAGTTAGGCACCGCTGCCCACTTTGCCCTGCCCACCAAGGATTCATTAATTACTAAAATACCAGGTTTGCCAAAAAGTTAGTACCAAAGTAAGCCAGTAAATTTACCAGGTTTGCGAGGATATTGAAAAAAGTCCCTGAAAGGTGAAACTATTACCTATCAACTGGCGTCTATATATATGTAGGTTGGAAGAAAAGAGAAAATCCCTACACGGAGAAAACAAAACTATGAGTCTTGCAATTTATGCCAAAGCTGTTGAGCTAACCCCGTCGCTCGCTCGCGAAGGGCTCCGGGTTTGGGTGCCAGTTACAACAGCACCAACTGACCCCCGGTACTTCCCCCGTACCTACGTAGAGTGTTTTAGGCTCGTTAGGGATGGTGATAGCTGGGCATTGGATTTTTACGCCAGCGCGTCCTGCAAATTGCCGGGCGATCCGTTTAACTGCGGAGCGCGAGTTGATATGCTGGCTATAAGCGACTATGAGCATATCAACGCACAGACTCGATTTGTCAGGGATGGCTTACCCCCCAAAGGTGGCTTAAGCCACAATGCGCGAGACAATAGCTTGGAGCCTGGGGTATCAGTTTTCCGCGCTGCTAAAATCAAATCCGGCTGGGTAATCGAGGGCAATGCAGGCGGGATGATACTCGGGCGGTCAAAACTGTATGAGGTGACAGGTGACCTTTTGCCGGGCACAGGATCAGACGGCGAGCCTCTGTTGGCTAACTGTAAGGTGGCGCGGGAGATCAAAAGCTTTTGGCGTTTCGCCAGATATTGACCATCTCGAATACTCAAGCTCTACAAAACGATTTTAAGGGAATTGCCAGGACTCGCGAAAACTGGCATGGAGAATAAACAAAATGAATATGAATAAAGAGGACGAAAACGAAAAAGAACTTGCCCTATATGATGAGTTAATCCGACTCTCGGATAGGATTGGCGACCGGGTCCAAACTACTCCAGGGTGTCCGTACCGAACTACTGGGTTCAGCCTTCGTTGCCAGCAAACCGGTAGGCGGTCTACCAAGATCGTTTTAGATGCTCCAATACCGTGGGGCAACGATACGGATACTTTCGTGCTCGCTCACGCTAGGACAGCGGAGGAGTTTGCTGAAACTATCGCGGCACTACATAGACTTCTCGACGCTCACTGGGACACCCTTCGGGGTGACATGGCTGACACTGAAGGTTACTGGACTGATCCAGAGGTCGGCACACCGATGAAGGTAGTAGACCCGGTAACCGGTAAAAGCTTAATTAACTCTAAACTCGAGTACTCAAGCTGAGAACGATTTTAAGGGAGTCGCCAGAACTCGTGAAAATTGGCATTGGGGAATAAATGAAGAAAATACAGATCAAAAACAAATTCGTCAAGAACACGGGTGCCCAGGGTGGGCACCCCCAAATTGCTTACGTCGCTAGTTTGCAGGGCTCGCCCCTGCTCGAAAAATGCTACCACGGCTCCGGGGAGGTGGTTGTCACACTGGATAAAACCTCGCTGGAAATCCTGGGGTTTGAATACCTTGAGAAATTCGATGAGCCGGGTCCGAACCGGATTGAACTCCCTATAAACGATGATGGCGAGGTTCTCTACGCTGAAATGCCGGACGGGTCGCCCGTGCCAAAAGAGGGGCAATACGGCGACCTGCTCAAGGTCAGGGCGATGGCGAGCTGCACGGAGCTGTGCATCACCCACGGCTCAGGACGCTCAACCTATTGAGGACGGATTGAGATTAACCGATCTTATTTCCGTCTCCGAAGGCGGACGGATCGCAGGAATGAATCGGCACTGGATCAGGGAACTTGCCCAAACCGGACGCGTTGACGGTCAGCAAATCGGCGCGTACTGGTTCGTCAGCCGAAAGTCGCTCCTTGCGTATCTCGAAACAGAGCGCAAACCAGGGCGAAAAGCGGTAAACAAAACAATTCCTTAAAGCCCAACACTAGGGCGATTACCCACGTCGCCCTTAACATTTTACAATTACCCGATCTAGTCCCCGGTTTTAAGAAAAAGGCTCCAAAACTGCCAAAAATGCCCAGCAGGGGAACTTTGCCGCGAGATTGCCGTTTATTGGGCTTCTGATCGCCTTCATGTCAACTTATGGGCAAATCGCATATGACCCCGTAGTTTTAAGGCAAAGAATTTGAAAGCGCGGTATTTGCCGGTCTCATCAAGACCCGGTGTTTTCTACTAACGCCAGCAAAGGAGTCGCTGATGCCTCGGCGAGAAGTGCCTTTCGCTCAGACTCGATTTGAACCTTCGTTTGCCAGTCGTAAACCGTTTGGGTCACAAGTTCGCCGGCCTCGTTTGCGCCGATTGCGATTTGGCTTTTGTGCTGGTTTGCGATTTGGTGGCAAAGCTGAACGAACTCATGGACGCTGGGAAATTCACTGAAACAGGTTCCGGCGGCGTCTCTGGCCAGGTCGCAAACCAGGATCGGGTAGCGGTTTTCAGTGAGCATTTCGCCGATGCGTTTTGTCCAAGCGACGACCTGAACTTTTTTGTCAAGGTCGCTCAAATTTCCGAAAGTTTTGAACCCCTCGCCCCGAAATTGGGCAAGCATCTGGGTTATGTAAATTTCTAGTTTTTTTTCCATTTTCAGCTTCGGATTGTTGTGTCAATCCCCATTTTTTCAAACTCGTTTGTTGCCCAAGCCCCGGCTTCCTGGTAGCTCTCGATCTCGCTTTTTTTGACCCCTCCGGAGCGTCTTTTTTCGAGTCTCCACCGCTCGCCAGCCTTGTCCATCCAGTTCGCCAGGGTCGCCAAATTCGCCAGCCGTCCGTTTTTGGATCGAAAGAACTCGACGCAGCCCTCAACCTGCTCCAAAATCACCGTGTCAGGTTCAAGTGCCGGAGGAATCCAGCCGCGCCAGGTAGCAATTTTCTTTTCCAACCTGAGCCGGTTAGGTTCGAAAAGGCGGTCAAAATCGGCTTTGAACCGGGGGACTTGGCAAATCGCCAGGTAGCAGTTTTTGGCAAGAGAGTCCTCAAACTCAGGTTCGAAAGGAAGCGGTCCAGGCTCAATCTCGGCTTTGGTCGGGCGAGGCGACTCAGAACTTTTCTCAGGAATTTTTTTTGGCGGCAACGGTTCCCCCCGGTCCCCTCTCCCTACTATTTCCTGTTTCCTATTTACTATTTCCTGTTTCCTATTTCCCATCATGAGAGTCTCATGAGGACCTCGTGAGGGTGTCGTGAGACTCTCATGAGGGTCTCGTGAATTTGGAGTCCAAACGGGGAAGGAATTTTCGTCGAATTCGGGCGGTTCGGGTAGATAACTTTTCGAGGGATGTTCAACCCGCTGATGCTTCAAAAAATTGACAATGAAAAGGTAATTATTTCCCTCAGCGCGGTATCGTAAAACCATCTGCTCGATTTCTAATTCCGTCAACCAATTATCGATTTCTACGGGTGTCACATCGTCGTCAAATGGGAAAAGTTCACCGATAATTTTTCTGGGCAAATAGCGGCCGCGGCCACGATCATCGACATACGTCAGAAGACCGAGGAAAAACAGGCGAGAGTCTCGTGAGAGTCTCATGACACTCTCATGAGAGAAGAAATCCGGTTTGATTGTCCTAATTCTGGGCATTAAAGTAAGTCCTCGATTCGTCCTTCCACGAATTTACTGGCAAGAATCTGCATCGCCAAAATGCAGCGGTCTTTACCTTCCTTTTGGAGGGTGAGCAAAACTACGTCATCGGAAGGAGCCTCGCTGAGCCCAGTTCTCTCCATAAAATCCGCTTGAATGGAATGAACAAGCTCAAGGTCTTCTTTTGCCTCGCGTGTTGCTCTTTCAATAGGCGTTTCATTCATCAATTTCCCGTCACTTTTCTTATCACTTTTATCATCATTTCTCTGCCCAAAATAAGACCGCCAGTAAACCGTCTACCTAGCCACTTTTTGCCATGCGCAGCGCAGCTTTTGCTAGCCGTCTTTCCCGTTTTGCTAGAGCCGCCTCGATCTCGTCTAAATCTATCCACCGCTCGCGCGATTTCCACTTGCTTCCCTTGCCGCCTTCTTGCTCCCACCCAATCAGGAGTGCCTTTCTCCCCGACCTGAGCCATGTATTTAAGTACTGCAACCGAGAAGTCGGATCGGATTTAGATACGGGTGTCCCTGAGATCATCTTTGTAAGGTGAGCACCCATGCCGCTCACCGCGCAGTACTGGACTCCAATTGTCTCCAAACCCTTGTACGCCTCCATGTCGAAAATGCCAAATAGGTCCGAACGGCTTGTCTGGGACTGCCCGCAAACAAAAAAGAATTTCCAGGTCGCAACCTCGTATGCAACGTAGCCACGTGAGCATAAAAGCTCCTTGGTTTTAGCCCTGAACACTCCCTCATTTTTGTGGGAGATGCTCCTAGATTTACGCTCCGGGGGCGGCTTTTTCTCAGCGGGCGTCAACTGGTAGGAATCATCGCCAAACGGATCGTCTTCGAGGTCGTTCAACTTAATCCCGAGACCATCTTTTTGCCAGCGTCCTCAAAAAGTCTCATTTGAGAATCCGTATAAACCTTGATAAGTGGCTTGATCTCGCCATTCCAGTCGCCGTGCCTTTGGATTATTACCTGGAACTCCTCAACGTCGTGCCCGATAAGCCGGGGAGTCATCTCCCCGTCGTCAGACTCGCTGCAACTGCAATGGCATAGTTCGTGGTCTAAAAGTGCCAACTGCTGTTTTTCGGTCGCACCTTTCCACCATTCATTTTCAACCTTGATTGCAAAGCCGCCGCATAACTCAGCCCAGTGGACATTTAGAGCCGCCAGGTCGCTTGAAGCGTCTTTAACCCAGGCCCTTTCCGTTTCGGTTAAAATAGACGCGGTTCCAAGAACGCGTTTGCCGCCTTTTTTGCGCTTCTTGCCAATAAAGAAAAACGCCACGCAAAAGCAGGCTAGGTGCGCGTGGTGATTTTCGATAATTGGCAAGGCAATGTCTGCAATTTCTGCAAACTCGATAGTAATTGGTTTATTCATTGTTCTTCATCTCCGCGCCGAGTTTCAGGCGTGGGGGAAATCGGTTTTTGCTGCCAGCGATCCAATACAAAATCAATCGCCTGGCTCACAGTCGTGATTGCGGATGGGGCAATCTGGGAGTAGTTGTTTCTGACCCATTCTGCCCATGCATGAGCGCGGGCGATCTTATCAGTCCAGATGGGCACGGCTTTTATATGGGCTGGCTTATTTGGCGTCATGAGTTGCGCTTGCCTCTCGGTTTCCGCAGTCAGCAAGTAGTCTTGCGGCGCGAACTCGATTGATAATCGCGTAAACCGTTTGAGGGGAAACGCCCGAAGCAGCCGAGAGATCTAGAACTCGTGTGCCTTCTGAGAAAAGCATCTCGATATGTTGTTCTTCGTCTGGCGAAAACACTCTTTTTCGAAACGGCTCCCGCCTTTTAGGAATTTTTTGTATCATAGCATGAAAATTATACGGTATTTATACTGTACTTGTCAACAGTCTTATAAAACCAAGTATAAATATCATTCTTTTTTCTAGGTGCGTGGAAGTATCTTTACTTGCAGTGCCTTTTAATGCAATAGGGAAAAGAATAAAATTCGCTCGAGAATCTCTCGATTGGAAGATGGCGGCGGCCGAATTAGCGGAGAAATTGGGGGTGTCCCCGCAAGTGCTTTCCTCATGGGAAACTAGCAGACACAACCCAAAGCGCGATATGCTTGCCAAACTATCGGAAGTGCTCAAGGTGTCTGAAGGTTGGCTAAGGACCGGTACAGGAGAAGGCCCGCAACCCGAAATTACGACCGTAGATGACTCAAAGCTCCTGGAAGGATTCACAACCACCGTCGCGCTTCCGCGCTGGATTGGCGTTCTCGCAGCCGGGAGCTTTGATGACGAAGCAACGTTAGAGCGAAGCGGTCACGAAGAGGTTCCCGGCGCGTTCCTGGTTGGCGGGATCAGGAACATAAACATGCACGAAGTTGTCCGGGTTGCTGGAAACTCGATGTCGCCAAGGATTGAATCGGGCGAAGGCGTGGTGATCTATTTAGACCCCACTCCAAGGCGCAACACCATTGTTTTAGCGCAAGATCCAGAAGGCAAAACTGTACTTAAGGTGCTTCGCCAAAACTCGGACGGAACGATGTTTCTAAACTCCATCAACCCAAACGGCGCAAGCTTTGAAAACCTTACAGGCTGGGTTTATTTCGGTCATGCGGTAACGATCCTTGGAGATGACGACCGCGAAGGGGCAAACATTGAATGGCGCGGAGGCAGTCCCCTCAAAGCATGAAACAATCCGATTTTCAGCTATGGTTTCACACCTTAGCTCCCTATGGGCTGGCTTTCTTTCTCGCCCGCGAATCTAAGCAATCCTTATGGCTGGTTGCGGTAGCCTTTGGTTACTCGCTAGTAATGTGCCGTTTTGCAACTGTGTCGGAACTTGCACTCCTAGTTAGATCGTCCGATGATATAAAGGCAAAGTTAAAACCTCGCCAAGGCAAGTTTACGTGATGAATCTTTTGATCCCCATTTTAATAGCCATTCCTGCAACCTACGTCGCTTCAAGTAGGGGGCGTGTTGCAAAAGATGTTCAAAAGGATTTGGTTAAGATAGCAGATTTTATGTTCGAAGCAGCTCGCCAAAAGAGTAAACAGGGTGATTTAGAACTTCTAAAGCTTTACAATTTAATTCTCGAGTTAGCCCTTTTGACGCCTGGCATCGCGGGCGGCGTAGTGGTACAAGACAAAAACCAATCAATAAATGAAGAAGACAGACAGGCCTTTGAAAATTATTTAGAACGGAACGCGTGGCTCCTCGGCTACCTCTTCACCGTGACGTTCCTACTTAAAAGGCTCGAGTTTCACGCCAAACCGCTATCACTGAAACGAATGAGGGCATCGGCCATTGCCAATCTTGCACTGATTTTCTTTAGCGACGAGCAAAAAGTTATAAAAATTGTCTGGAACCCCGCAAGAACTGAACAAAGAGTCGAGACGATGGCCTCTTACGCAGCGAACTTAAGCGTAGCCTAGTTCAAAACGATCTACCAATAAAGCTCGGTGACCCTCTCAGTCGGCACGAACTTTCCATTCAGATCAAAAACCACGTTGCACCTCTCGCAATAGCTCAACTGCCTCCACCGGTCAAACCTAGCCGCATTTATCGGAACTTGCCGCTGTTCTTCTGTTAGATACTTTAGCCAGAGATAACTATTAAAAACAATTCCTGAAAAAAAGATAATCGCAACGGCTTTCCCAAAGACGTTTCCGGTAAACAAGATCATAAAACAAGGACTAACGCAAAAGAGAACAACGAGGACAATGATCGCGGCGTTCGACCTAAGTCCCTCCCTGTAAAAGTTCAATTGAAGTGCGGTGCCCGACTTTAAGGTCATTAACCCAGACCTCCTTGGCTGAGTTTCCTGCATTACAACGGCCTGCACGTTCTTAAAAAAAGGATTCCCGCACGACGGGCAAGTTGCTTGAACTCTTGCTTGGGGTGGTGCGATTGGTATCAGCTGAGTAATTTGCGGCGGCGGCACCATGCGGGCAGCAGGAAGACTTGCCCAGTTGCAGTATGGACAAACCTTTAGAGCTTTGGGGATAGCTTTGCCGCAAGTTTTGCAGTTCATCCCTTAGCATTTCACCCGATTCTTACGCAAAATATGACCTGGTAAATATACTAGGTTTTCACTTTTTTCACACCTTTTTTGAACCTGGGTGCTGGAAATGTCAACTTGTAACTACTCAGGTACTTGACAAACTCATGATAAATACCGTATAATATATATATCCTTTTGGAAAGGATGAAAAACAAACAATGGAGAACACCGAAACTTACTCTAAGAGTTCAAAAAGTCCAAAACAAACTTCGTCAACTAAAGCTGAGCAAGACCTGAAACGGATCGCCGCCAAAAAGGCCGCACTAGAATCCGCAAAAGCCTTCAACGACTATAAGATCGGCAACCTCATTGGCAGAATCCTTTCTGGAGACCTATGAATATCAAACTTAACAAAATCGTCATGCGCAACTTCAAAGGCGTAAAGAGCCTCACCGTAGACGCCGATTGCGACGTCAAGCAAATCTACGGGGATAATGCAACTGGCAAAACCAGCGTCTTTGACGCCTGGACGTGGCTCCGTACGGGCAAAGATTCGATCAGCAGTCCGAACTTCAGCCCCAAAGTCTATGAAACCACCGGTGAGCAAGCTCACCACCTCGAACACGAAGTCACCGCAGAGCTTGTAATTGACGGCAAAACCGTCACCCTCACCCGCAGGCTCATCGAAAAATATGAGGCACCAAAGGGCTCGATGGTCAAAAAGTTCAGCGGACACACGACTGAGTATGAAATCAACGGAGTGCCCCAAAACGAGACCGAGTTCGCAAAATACCTCGATAGCATCTGCGACGGCAAAACCCTGGCACTATTGAGCGATCCGAACTACTTTTCAACGCAACTCACCTGGCAAGAAAGAAGGAGGATTCTCGTTTCAGCATCTGGCGACGTCACCGATGCGGACGTAATCGCCAGTGATGAAAAATTGGAAGGCGTTGCCGCGCTCCTAGAAGGCCGCAAGCCCGAGGAAGTCCTCGCCATTGAAACGGCTAGGAAAAAGAAAATCAAAGAGCAAGTGGAAGGGATCCCTCAACGGATCGACGAAGTCAGCCGATTGCTCGCTAGTGACGCGCCCGAAGCTCCGAACGTTGAGCCACTCAAAAAGAGGCTCCAAGAATTGCAAGAGAGAAAAGCCTCACTGAGCGTCGAAGGCGAAATCGCGGAATTGAATCTCCAAATCCGCAAACTCGAAGCCAAGCAAATCGAGGCGAAAAATGAAGCAACCGCTGGTGTTAACAAAGGGCGAGACGTTGCGCTAAGGGCATCGAGAGCCCTCGAAGCTGACCGCGCCACTGTCGCAAATCAGCGCTATCAACTCGATAGCGAACTCAAGATTGATAGAGAGGCAAGGCAAAAACTCGACAGTGCCATCGCCGAGAAACGGGCCGCTTTAGCCGCTGAAAAGCTGGCAGTTTACAACCCTCCAACCGTCGTCGATACGTGCCCCGCTTGCGGTCAATCGCTACCGTCTGATGAGGTCGAAGCCGCCAAAACAAAGGCCCGTGAAGCCTGGAATCTTGCCCACGCAACCAAGCTAGAGATCATCAGCTCCGAAGGCAAAGAAATGGTCGCCCTGGCTGAAAAGCTGGCCGCCAAGATCGAACGCAAAGAGGCAACTTTTGCCAGCCTTGGCACCGATATTCAAAAGCTTGATCTTGAGATTCGCAAAGCGTCGGACGCTCTTGCTGACTTAGTCGGAATCAGCCAAGCGGAAAATCCAAAGCTCACCGCCGAAATCGCGGGGCTAAGAGCCAAAATCGAAGGACTAAAAGAAGGGAATCAAGACGCCTTCTTTCAAGTGGATTCTGATATCCAGGAAGTCCAGTCTCAGATCAACAAGGCCGAGAAGGAGCTTGCCGAAATCGAAAATCGCAAAACCTTTGAGGCTCGCCTAGTCGAACTCGAAGCCGATCATCAACGGCTCATGATTGCGCTCGAAGTCGCGGAAAAAAATCTCTTCCTGCTAGACCTTTTTTCAAGAGCGAAATCGAAACTGCTCACCGAAAAGATCAACTCAAAATTCATCACCGCACGCTGGAAGCTTTTTGAGGATTACATCGCTGGAGGCTCAAAAGAATGCTGCGAGGTCACCGTAAACGGCGTGCCTTACAACTCTTTAAATCACGGCTCGCGCATCAATGTTGGCCTCGAAATCATCAACGTGCTGAGCGAATTCTACGGCGTCTCTGCGCCTATTTTCATCGATAACGCCGAAAGCGTGACCAAGATCACGCCCACAACCGGACAGCAAATCCAACTCATCGTTGATGCACTTTCAACCAAGTTATGCGAATTCAAATTGTTGCCAATGCAACCGTCGGTAACCGCAATTTGGGGCGAAGATGCAGAAAAATACCGGCTCCTGAAAAACAGTGCCGGTCGATACTACGGTCGAATCGCTCCCTGCACTGAAACGGACGCAGAGCGAGACGCAATCGAAGTCTTCCTCTCCTCATCCGAAGCAGACATGCTCGAAGTACTCAGCCAAGGACACAAAAAATAATGAACACTCTCACCAAACAAACTGAAACATCAACCCCCGTCAAAGAGGCTCCAAAAACGCCCCTCCAAATCGCATCGAACCAGATCGCTGCCTACATGCAAAAAGGCACGATCAATCTGCCGGAAGACTACTCGCCCGGCAACGCCTTAAAGGAGGCGTGGATAACCATTCAGAGCGTTGAAAATCTGGACAAAAAACCCGCGCTCTCCGTTTGCACGCAAGACTCGGTCGTGCTCGCCATGCTCGATATGGTCATCCAAGGGTTAAACCCGCAGAAAAAACAGTGCTACTTCATCGTTTACGGTTCTAAGCTCATTTGCCAGCGGTCGTATTTTGGCGATATGGCCCTCGCGCTCAGGATCAAGCCCGGCACTGAGTTCTATTACAATGTGGTTCGCGAAGGGGAAGAATTCGTCCAGGAATTTGTAAACGGCGTGAACATCGTCGCCTCTCACAAACGCGGGCTCGCCAGTGGCAAAAAGATTCTCGGAGCTTACTTCGGCGCAAGGCTGAATGGCGTCGATCTCGGTTGCGACGTGATGGACATCGAGCGGATCAAGAAGTCTTGGGGAATGTCCAAAACTTACAAGCCAGACGGAAATTCACCTCACAACAAATTCGAGGACGAAATGGCGATCCGCACCGTTTGCCGTCACTATCTCAAGCCGATCATCAATAGCTCAAACGACGCTATGCTGATCGAATCGGTGAGACGTCAAGAGATTGACGCAATCGAAGGCGACGCCAGCGAGATCGCTGCTCTAAGTGCCAATGCTGCGCCGCTCGAATTGCCCCAAAAGCAAGAGCAAGCCGAACCAACCCAAGGCGTGGATCAGGAAACCGGCGAGGTCACCGCCGCAGGAGGGCTTGAATTTTGATCAACGGCACTTACCGAACAATGGGCGAAGTCATGGACGCACAACAACTAACCCTCACGTTGGAGGTGGACGGCCAGATTCCTAAAAAAAATAGATGGCCCGATTGTCTCAACGAATGCCTCGTGGAAGCCCCTTCATTGGAAGCATTTGCCGCCATGAGAAAACACGACCGGTACGCGACCCGCGACGCCGAATACCGGCAGTCAATCCTTGAAAGCCACCGTGATCAACTGAAAGACCATGGCATTGCCTGGATGTCACACTATGACAGCTCGACGGGCTCCGCTATCTCCTGGAGGCCCGATAAGTGATCGTCTTCAAACCCATTGCATCCGGTTCATCCGGGTGCGCCTACGCGGTAGGGGAAAAGTTCTCCAATCCCCTGCTCCTCGATTGCGGGATCAGCCTGAGCCGTATCCAGAGCGGCATCGGGTTTGGTCTCGCAACCCTGGCCGGCTGCCTCCTAACCCACGCCCACGGAGACCACAGCTATGCGGCGAAAGACATCCTAGCCAGAGGGGTCAAAACCTGCGCAAGCTTCGAAACCATCGACCAACTCGGCATCAAAAGTCCGTTCTGGCGTCCAGTCGAAGCGGGCAAATGCTACCAGTTGCAAAGCTGGAAAATTACGCCGTTCAATGCGGTTCACGATTCACCCGGAACGCTGGGGTTTGTAATCGACTCCGCCGAGGGCTCAAGGCTCCTGTATCTCACAGATAGCGGTTATTCAAGCCACACGTTTAACGGACTTACCCACATCGCCATCGAGTGCAATCACAGCGAGGAAATTTTGCGGCGAAACACAATGAGCGGAAACATCAATATGAGCCGGTTCTCGCGAACCACAACAGGGCATATGAGCCTAGAGCGGCTCACTGCCATGCTCAAAGCAAACGACCTTTCGCAGGTGCGCGAGATACACCTATTGCACCTGTCCGACGCGAATTCAGATGAGGCGAAATTCAAAGAGACGATCCAGCGCGTGACCGGCAAGCCGGTCTATGTTGCGCAAAAAAATGAGGTGACGAAATGATCAAAAATGAGATTAACTTAGAAGATACGCATTTTGGAAAAGGTGCGCACGAATCCCGAACACCTGGAGGCTGGTGCTTTATGGAGGCAGTTGCCTATGTCGCAGGTGAGCCCTGGTCGGATAGACCTGAATGCGTTTGCCCAACAATTGGGACGTTTCTGCGTCGATGGAACGATGACCTCAGGGATGATAACGCTCGTGACATTCTAAAACCGTACCTGTACAGAGTGATTGGTTCGAACAAGGGCAAGGAGATTGCCGAGAAGCGGGTGTGGATGTGCCTGGATTGGCTGATCCGTGTAAGTATCCCTGCATGGCTAGAGCTAGCGGACCTGAATGAGGAGGCAAATCACCTAAAAACTGCAGAGCCTATTACAAATGCTGCATCTCTAAAAAAAGTGCAACCATCCCTAGTCTTTGACGCCTGGGATGCCGCTAGGGCTGCCGCTAGGGATGCCGCTAGGGATGCCGCTAGGGCTGCCGCTAGGGCTGCCGCTTGGGATGCCGCTTGGGATGCCGCTAGGGCTGCCGCTAGGGCTGCCGCTAGGGCTGCCGTTATGGCTGCCGCTAGGGCTGCCGCTTGGGATGCCGCTAGGGCTGCCGCTTGGATGGGCAAAGATCTGGAGCCAACTGTTCGAATGTTGCAGAAATCAGCCCTTGATCTGCTGGATAGAATGCTGGAGGTGACGAAATGACCGAAATTGAAGCGATTCTTCGGGACGATTCCGAGACTAGCGAAATGCTGAAAATCAGGGTACGGGAATCGCACCGCGCCATGGAGCTTTTGCTAGAGCGCAACAATGAACTGACAGACCAAATGGTGCGGCTCAAACGTGCGTTAGGGCTATGGGTGCTTGTGATGAGCCTGTCTTGCGGTGCGCTCGGCTATGCCTGGCGCATGAGCCAGGAACCTGGCCCTCATTTCTCAATTGACGGTCAGATGCCGCAGGAGGCTAAATGAAGGGAATAGACGGCATGTTTAGCTCAAGTACTGCGGAATGGGCAACCCCGATTGAGTTCTTCAACACAATCAACCGGGAGTTTGCCTTCGATCTGGATGTATGCGCTACCAAAGAAAATGCCAAGTGTTCGATGTTTTACTCTGAATCCGATAACGGCTTAATGCAAGAGTGGAAAGGGGTCTGTTGGTGCAATCCACCTTACGGAAGATCAATTGGAACTTGGATCAAAAAAGCGTGGGAATCATCTCTATCTGGTGCAACAGTCGTTTGTTTAATACCAGCCCGCACGGATACTAATTGGTGGCATGACTGTGTCGCGAAAGCAAGTGAAGTTAGGTTTATCAAAGGCAGGCTGTATTTTAACGACGGTAAAGGGAGAGCGCCTTTTCCCTCTTGCCTCGTGATTTTCAAGCCGCAGATGACGGAGGCTAAATGACGGAAGTTGAAATGAACAATAAAAGGAAAGAAGAGTTCCTGCATTCCAAAAAGCTATCAAGACTTCTAGAAATGGCTCTGGAAGACCTGAAGAAGGTTGAAAAAGACCCGCGCTACCGGGTCAGCATGTGGTGTTGGCACGAAACACTGGGCGACCAGTGTTTGGTTTGCCTAGCGGGTGCATGTTTAGCGGAAACGTTCAAATTCCGAATTAGCGTAAACGTCCCGGCGCTTCGGGCGGTGAATAACGAGGCTGCCGCTTGTCGGTTACTCGCAATTGATTGTTTGAGGTCTGGAGACGTCGAATCGGCTGCTGACCGGATGGGCATTGGAACAAAACTTAAGAACCGCCAAATGCCTACGTACGATGAACCTACTTGGTGGGATGCAATGTACAAGTTGGTCAGTGACCTAAAGGAGGCTGGAGAATGAACGCTGCAAGATTATTGGAATTAGCGGATTACATCGTCAGCCCTAAGCGGGCGTTTAAGTGGGATTTCGGCTACTACAAGGAAGACACAGCGTGCGGGACTGTCGCTTGTGCCCTGGGTCATGCACCCGCTTTATGGCCGGACTTCTGGGGCTGGACGACGGATACTCCTGAATTGCAACCAGCACTCCGCGATCACATTGGGTTACTGCATGGCCGCCATGGGTTCTTAGACCCGATTGAGTGTGCTGCAGAGTTTTTTGATATCACGGAAGATGAGGCACGAGACCTTTTCATGCCAAGTAGCCGCCCAGGTCGCCTGCCCGACGATGCCACAGCCCAGGAAGTGGCTGACAGTATTAGGAGATTTGTTAAGCAAAAAGAGGTGACGGAATGAGCGAGGACTTGGGACTTATATGAGCGACTCGATTGTAACGTGGCACAAGGTGACTGGCAAGCTTGCTTGGAGAGCTTACGAAAGCGGCGTTTGCCGTGCTAAGTTCGAGCAAGACCCAAGAGGCCATACTCGCGCCTGGGTTGATTCTGGGAACGGCTGGCAAGAAATCAGAGACTTGAGCTTCAACACCGTTGGAGTCAAGCAGTGGGAACGATTCTGTGAATACGCCATCGACATGTTAGACGGGGTGAACTGCGAAAGCAGGTGACGGAATGAAGTTCAAATTAGCTGACGGAACGATTGTCAAGGTGACTATCGACAGGTGCTATCAGGGCGATTATTGGGTGTGCGAAGAGCTGACTGACTTCATCCTCACGTTTGCGCAGCGCAACGCAACGCTAGAAGCGTGGCACCAACACCCAAACGGTGGCGGCTGGGTTGAAAACACTGCCAGTGTAGAGCCTACCGCGTTCGTGGGGGAAGACGCCCAGGTCTACGGCAATGCATGGGTCTACGACAATGCCCAGGTCTGCGACAATGCACGGGTCTACGGTGGAGAATTACCTTGAACGATCCTAAATTCCAAATCGCGCCACGAGCGTTAAATGCTGCTCAGTCGAGGGCTTATATCGGGGCAACCGCTTACCGCTGGAAGCAGATGATCGCGTCCGGAGTAATCGCGCCGTTGCCGCTCACAGGCTCATTTTCAGTCGCAGATTTAGACAATCTGATAGAATCATTACGAAAGGAACAAACGAATGGCAACACAGAGAAAGGACGGGCGATTTATGGCGTCCTGCCGCCAGAACGGCAAGAAAATTTACGGGTACGGATTGACGATCGAAGAGGCAAGCGCGGCTCTAAAACGAAGGCTGGCACCCACCCTCTCGATAGATAATTCGACTTTCCACGAGTTTGCAACCCAGATTTGGTATAAGGAAATCGAGACGCTTGAGCCTAAGTCAATTGACAGGTACACCGGTCTTTACCGCAATTATATCAGGGACACATTCGCCAAGGTCCCCCTTGGACAGATCACATCACTTACGGTGAGGGAATGGATGCGAGGTCTTGAATCTCGCGGATCCACCGGCCAGACAATAAGAAGCGCGACGAGCCTCCTTGGTTCGATTTGCAACCTTGCTTTAAGTTACGACCTCATGCTTAAAAACCCTTGCGCGATGATAAAGCTCCCTAAAAAGTCGCCCAAGCGGGAACGTCAGATTCCGATTGACAAAGCCGAACACATTCTCAAATCCCTGATCGGAAGTGACCTAGCCGCTCCCGTGTTCTTTTGCCTCTTCTTGGGATTGAGGCGAGGCGAGATTCTTGGACTGCGCTGGCACGACCTTGACCGAATCCACGGCACTCTCAGTATCTCACGGCAACGCCAATTCACCCGTGGAGGAGGTGCGAACGACAAGAGCCTCAAGACGGAAAGCTCTAAGCGGGTTCTGAGGTTGAGCCGTGGATTCGTCACGAGAATTGACGAACTTGGCAATCTCGACTCTGAATTCATTTGCACTTTTGATGGTCGCCCGTGGGTGCCTAACAACGTGGGTCGCCAGTGGCGATATGTCCGAGGCAATTTTGATCTTGAGGACTGGACGTTCCATGACCTGCGCCACGGGGCTGCCGGCTTGCTTTATGCGGCGGGCGCGGACATGCTAGAAATTAGCGCAATTTTAGGTCACGCAAAACCAGACATGAGCCTTCTCTACACCTCTATCGACCAGGGCAAAACGGCGTCCGCACTTGCAAAACTTAGTAGCGCATTGGACAATTGACAGCCGGACTGACAGCCAGAAAGTCCAAAATAGAACCTACTGGTGCCCAGAGTGGGAGTCGAACCCACACGGCTATTAGCCTGGGGATTTTAAGTCCCCTGTGTCTACCATTTCACCATCCGGGCTGGTTCTATATTTTACTTATAAGTTCAAATTATCGCAAAGGGAACCCGGCGATTGCTGATAAATAGGTTTCGTAATGCTCGAAGGCGACCTCGGCTTTGTAGGGCTGCCAACTTTCTGCTGGAGGAGGTATGCGCGCCTGGCCCAGTTCGTCCAAAATAGCCTGGGAAAATGCCTCCGGTTTTAGGCTTGTGACGAGCCGCCCATACCCGCCGCCATCGAGAATTTCTCTCGGACCGCTTGGACAATCAACTGAAATTATGGGAGTCCCAGCGGCAAGAGCTTCAATGAGAACGGTAGGAAGCCCTTCATGGTGGGACGTCAATAGAATGGCCCTGGCTTTTCGGATAAACGTGTAAGGATTCTGCATAAATCCTGCTAAATCCACTACTTCTTCAAGGCCAAAAGACTTTACGAGACTTTCTAATTTCGGACGATCCGGGCCCTCACCGAGGATAATCAATCGCGCCTTTTTAGTTTGATTGACAATTTGCAATGCTTTTAGCATCATCTCAAAATTCTTTTCATTATTGAGTCTGCCTACGGCAATGAAGGTTGGGTACTCGGATTGGTCATCCAGCCAATTATTATTAGACTCTTCCGCAATCTTAAACATAAGGCTTTGCGTGACAACCGGATTATAAATCGCTTCAATGCGATTACGGGGCAGACTTAAGTACTGGGATGCATCATCTGCCGCTGTTTTCGATACGCAAATTATTCCGTCGGCCAATGGATATAGCTTTCGGGCAAAGATCGGCATCACTTTTCGTCGCCAATTGGTGGCAAATTTGACTTCTTGGGAGACGGTATTGTGAATCGCCACCACGATTTTAGTATTAGTTTTTGATCGACTCCTAGCTATAATGCTTGCCACGCTGGGCTGGTGTAAGGCGGAAAGCAATATCGCGGGTCGGCTTTTGGTCAAATAATTTTTAAGCAACGAGACGCTCTTCACGCTATTACTTGCCTTCAGGTGGATAAAATTAACATTCTTCGGCATTTCTTCTTTTGGGAAGGTGCCCTGCTGACAATAAAGAAGATCGATATTTAAGCCCCTTTCGGCAAGTCCTTCGGCTAAATTTATCGTAATTCTTTCCGCCCCCCCTTGCTGGAGACTGGTGATATGAAGGGCAACTTTTGGGAGCAAATTCACGCGCTAATCCAGTTTATTCCATTGGCTGAAAACAGGTCGGTATACTTCTTCCAGGTTGATTTTGGGAAAATCGAAGATAATTGTAACCGGTGGCGCAGGCTTTTTAGGCTCACATCTAGTAGATAAACTATTAGGGGTAGGGCATCAAATCGTTGTGCTTGACAACCTAATAACGGGTTCGCTAGACAACTTAGCTCAACACAAATCTGATCCAAATCTGACCTTTATAAACCAAAATATTTCCAAACCATTTAGTTACCCCGATGATGTAGATTTTATTTATCATTTTGCGAGTCCAGCAAGTCCGGTAGATTTTTCCAAAATTCCAATTGAGGTACTCGAGGTAGGGTCACTAGGTACCCACAATATGCTGGAGCTGGCTTACGAGAAAAAAGCCGGATTATTATTTTCATCCACAAGCGAAGTATATGGCGACCCCCTGGTCTCGCCTCAAGTTGAAACGTATTGGGGAAACGTCAATCCAATTGGTCCACGAAGCGTTTATGACGAGGGCAAACGCTTCTCGGAAGCATTGATAATGGCCTATTATCGAACCCACGATCTAGATACTAAAGTAGTTAGATTCTTTAATACCTACGGACCAAGGATGCGCATTGATGATGGCAGAGTGGTTCCAAATTTTATTAAGCAGGCACTAGATGGAGAACCGTTAACTATTTACGGAGATGGAAAGCAAACAAGATCGTTTGGTTATTACGAAGACATATTAGATGGAGTAGCCAGGCTAGCGGCTAGTGATTATCATTTACCGATGAATATTGGAACTTTAGAAGAAAGGACTATCCAACAATTTGCCGAGCTTGTGATTAAGATTTCTAAGTCGACGAGCAAGATAGAGTATCTGGATGCCTTGCAAGATGATCCAAAACAACGTCGGCCCGATATTGAATTGGCAAATCGCATCCTATCTTGGACGCCAACCACTTCACTTGAACTAGGATTGTCTAAAACGATCAAGTCATTTCAGGACTTGCGCATAGTTAAGAATCTCGCTGACGTTGCAAGTGCGGTATGAGAAAACGGCCGGAACTCGACGGATTAAGGCATGCATTGGAAGTGCTTGAATTTCCTAAGGTACTGGGTTTACTCGCACGGCATTCCGAAACTGAAATGGGTTGCCTCAGATGTTTGGAATTGGTGCCAAGTTTTGAGCCTGGCGAAGTTTGGGAACGCCTCCGCGTCACTGAGGAAGCCTACGTTTTATTATCAACTGATCCACCACCGAGTTTGTCGTTAACCGGCAATTTATCGAACCCAATTGATCGCTCGCAAAAAGGTGGAGATTTGAGTGGCAGTGAGCTATACCAATGTGCCTGTTTGCTGCGCTTAAGCAGGAAACTCAAAGATTACTTTGGAGGGAAAGGTGAGAATGCTCCGTTCTTAACTAGACTTGGTAGTTCCTTATACTTTAACGATAAATTAGAACGGGAACTATTTGAATCGGTTACTGGCTCGGGAGAGTTATTAGATTCGGCTAGCCCAGAGTTAGCATCACTCCGATCCAAGATGAGATCGGCGAGTCTAAAAATAGTTTCAAGGATGCAAGAGTATCTGGGAAGCAAAGTGAGAGAATGGCTCAGTGATCCGCTTTACACGACGCGTTCAGGTCGATATGTTTTGCCCCTTAAAGTGGAAAATAAGTCAAAGCTTAAAGGAATTGTTCATGACGCAAGTTCATCTGGCGCAACTGTGTATATTGAGCCCGAAGACGTGGTGCAAATGGGCAACAGACTTAGAGAGACAGAAGCGGCAGAGCGAGAAGAAGTTCTTAGAGTTTTACGGGAGTTTTCTAGTCGAGTAGGCCTAATCGCTGGCGAGCTAATAAGTTCCTTTGAAATCATTGGTATCATCGACTTCCATTTTAGTTGCGGCCGATTTGCCTACGATGTGAAAGGTTGCATGCCTGAAGCGTCTTACGCTACTGGAATTAACCTTCAAAATGGTCGGCACCCGTTAATCCCGGCGGACAAAGTGATTGCGGTTGACATTGAGGTGGGGGTTAACACTTCGGTTTTAATCACTGGTCCCAATACTGGTGGCAAAACCGTTGCGATTAAGACAGCTGGGCTAGCGGTTGCAATGGCTCAAAGTGGTCTATTTCCCCTTGCAACCCACGTCACTATTTCGCCATTTATGGGATTGAAAGCGGATATCGGAGATGAACAAAGTGTGCTTCAATCCCTGTCAACTTTCAGCGGGCATATCAAAAATGTCGCGGAGGCGATTCGTTCAAGTTCCACAGGATTTCTTATACTATTAGATGAACTCGGAGCCGGCACCGATCCCGCCGAAGGATCTGCATTGGCGATTGCAGTGCTCAAAAAACTTCAATCTATCGGATGCGCAGTTCTCGCGAGCACCCATTACGGTGAATTGAAGGCCTTTGCCTATGAAACAAATGGATTTTCAAATGCGGCAATGGAATTTGATCTGAAAACGTTGCAGCCCACTTATCGAATGATTTTGGGAGCCGCCGGAGCGAGCCAGGCCTTAAGGATCGCAGAAAGGTATGGCATTCCGGGAGACGTAATAGAGGCCGCGAAATCGAATCTTGGAACTCAGCAACAAGACGTCGCTAGGCTTTTAGAGGAACTTGATTTAGCCCAAAAGCGAGCGAGGAAATCGCAAAGTGAAGCGGATCAAAAATCTGCTCAGCTGGAAAAGGCAATTGCGAAAGCAAATCGCGAAGCGTCGGAAGCAGAAGAAATACGACGAAGCGTGAGAAGCAAAACGGCTGAGAGATTGGACGAAGCCATGCGCACCATGCGGATTGAAACGGCTTTGATTCTGGACGAAGTTAGGCAGGCTCCTTCTCGAAAATCGGTGGATCAGGCAAAGTCCATATTAGGAGAACTGGAGAATAGGGTGCGCAAATCTGTGCTTCCTGACGTTGCGTTGCAGATAAAAAACCGTTCGTCAGATGATCTAAAGGTTGGTGACGAGGTGGAAGTGGAAGGTTTTTCTCAATCCGGACAAATAATTGAAGTCCGAAATGATGGATCGGTTCAAGTTCAGATCGGTTTGTTAAGGACACTTATTTCAAACGCAAAGCTTCGCGTTAGAAAGAAAATTCGGAGCACAGCACAGCCTCGAAAGGAAATTAATACGCGAGCGACCGTTGCGCCAAGTCTAGCGTATCAACGCGCTAATCAAATGTCGAATGAGCTGCATTTGAGGCAAATGAGAGCGGAAGACGCAGTTCAAAAGCTTGAAAAATTTATTGATGACGCGGTCTTGGCGGGTGCCGATTCGGTGAGGATCGTACATGGTAAAGGAGAAGGAATACTCAGGAGGATCACCCAAGATTTTCTGAAAAAAAATCCTCAAATAACAGAATTTAGGGATGGCGAAACGGGCGAAGGTGGGCATGGAGTCACCATTGCAAGGTTAAGATGAGAAGGCGTCTTTTATGATCGAATTGCTTGAGGTTGCATTTAATGCGATGGTCAACGCATATGCGCCTTATAGTAATTATTTAGTAGGCGCAGCGGTAATGAATGAGGAAAGGCGCATTTGGACCGGGTGCAATGTCGAAAATGTCTCTTATAGCCTTAGCATCTGCGCGGAGCGCGTTGCGATTGCGAAAATGGTGGCAGATGGTTGTCGAGATCTCGTCCAGCTTGCACTTGTGACGGCGGATGGAAACGTGCCGTGCGGGGCTTGCTCGCAAGTGATGCTCGAGTTTGCTGTTGATCCCAACGAGATGATAATTTACTCTTCCGATTCTAAACGAACCAAATTAACTCAATACCGGCTCTCTGATTTAATCCCTCATGGATTTACGAAACCGACCGGATCGAAATCCTAAGGAGTACTATTTAATATTGTGAAATATTTTGGCTTAATTGCAGTCACGCTTTTGCTTCTAATTATCGGATGCGGCGGAGGCGGCGGGTCGGCGACCACTTCGACCGCAACTACTACGACAACCGCTACGACGGGCACCAGTGCTGGAAATGCCCCGCTCACATACTTACTGGCAAAGAACTCGGCGGGCGAGATTGTAGATCCCACTAACCTTATTCCTGGAGAAGTCGTGACATTTGTGGTGGTGCAAGTGGCTCCCGGCACTTACGCTCCGACCTTTGAGACTTCGGGCAATTTTACGACGACTGATTCAAATTCATCGGCGGGAACGTTAGTCGCAAGTACGGGGGTTTATACGGCAACTACCGCTCAACCGGGAAAAACATTTACAGTTTCAACCGTTTTCAGTGGTTCAACGTACTCAGCCGTTTACTCCGTGAGCGTCCCATTGGCAACAGTGACGGGAACGGTTATAGATAGTAACTCAACTCCCATCCCGTTCGCTCAGATATTGTTTTTTGACAACACGCAGACCCAGGTAGCGGCGGCCTATGCCGGGCTTGACGGAACATTCACCGCCAACGTTCCGGTCACAGCAGAAAGATTTGACATTGCACCGGGGTCCCTACCCTCAAATGCAAATTCCACGACTATTCCAAGCTCAGCTTACATCAAATATTTTACTTATGGATCGGGGACGTATAATCCGCTCAGTTTCGCATGCGCAGCGCCGGTACCAGTATTAACTGACAGCACCGTAACTGCGTTGCCAAGTCAGATTGTAGTTCTTGCCGCTGCCACGCTCGGAGGTGTGCCAAACACTCCTCCGCCTCCACCGAACTGTACGCCCTAAATTATTTTTTGACAGCGGTTTGCGGCGTGCTTAAGAAGGCGCCAAGTTTTGCAAGTTGATCCGGCGAAAGATTTGAAAAAGCGGGCATGGTTGCGCTCGAATTAACGCTTTTCGGATTTTGAATCAATTTTTGAAACCACGAGGAATCATGTTGCTGCCATAGCGACGTCAAGTCTGGCGCAGAGTCTCCATTTGTACCATTGGTGCCGTGGCATCCAGAACATCCAACCGAATTGAATAAAGACTGGCCCGCTTTTGCAAGCAAAATCTGGGCGGCACTGATGTTCTTTGTGTTCCCTGGTAAAGGTTTTGCGTCCGGCGCAGGATCCCGATTGCCAGTTAGGGAAGCTATTGGTCCTCCGAAAAATACCCCGGCCAATGCATATCCGATGACAAACAAGCTGAAAATTAATCTGATAGCTATGTTAGAAAATTCTCGATCCAAGGCTGGAACTAAAACCAAAAACAATATAAAAATAAGCGGTAGCAGCATAAATCCAACCCAACCAAGGGATGCAGAAATGTGTTCAAACACCTGAAGCATGCCGTGCAGGGGCCAGGTGTACCAACTCACATGGGCATTGAATTCAGAAAAATCTGCGGCTTGTGCCGCATTGCCAAGTGGCGGCTTAATTACGAAAGCGATTATGATTACGGCCGCAATCGGAAGAAGTGCGCCTATCTTGGAGCCAGATCGTTTGAGTTTTGATCTGCTGAAATACAATAACGATAACGCACCAATAAAAATCAGAGCCACGATTATTTCATGAAACTGAAACCATAACGCGACCGACTTTAGACTTAATTGGGATCCATCGATTGCAATGTGGTGAAGTGATTTTCCAATGATTGGAAACGAGCCAATAAGACCGGTTTCCACAACGGCAGTCTGCACTCCATGGCGATCCATTGGAAGCAGATTCCCAGAAACTTGGGCAATAAAAGCTCCTATAAATAAGAGGATTGCGCCGAACCATTTCCCAGTTGATTGTCTATAGTTCGCAGACCAGAGGCAAGCAGTTAAATGCAAAAAAGCATGGATTATAAGAATCGCGCTTCCCCAGTAGTGGATGCCAGACATGACTGACCCAAACTCCGAAGATCGAATGTCATGGACGTTTTTGAATGCGTTGACACCTGGATGGTAGCCCAGACTTAGATATATTCCGACCAAAAACTGCAATACGACTTCATAACCAAGGGCGAAGATCGAGGTCGTTTGCCAATCAGATACTTTTAAGAGCTGGCGAGGCATATTTATTAGCCTAGTCTACGCAGTTTGCGAGTCAAACTATTCAAGACGATTGAAGTCTAAGCGGATAGGTGGCTAGTTATTCTTCGTTACGATAGATGTTCTGACTAACTCAGAAATGACATCAATATTAGAACTTTGTCGGCAAAAACCTTTGAATAATCAAAACCATGGATACCGCTTGGTAGCAGATTTACTGGATTGCAATTAATAATTGGAGAAAAGTAAGAATGTGGGAACTACCCTGTAATAAGGGTTGTTGATGCTTTAGAGTGGTAAACTCGCGCATTAATGCTCTTCAGTAAGCGTTCTGGGGCTAAAGCTCTTCTATCCAAAAGGGAGGCTTTTGAAAAGCAGGCGGAGCTAGCTTATCCCTCGGTCTTTAGTACTGCACTTCGTTTGACTAGGTCACGCGAGGAGGCTGAGGATCTTGCCCAGGAATCAATAGTTAGAGCTTATGAAGCATTTGATGGCTTCGATGGATCCAACTTCAAAGCGTGGATATTACGGATTACAACTAATTCGTACATTAACCGGTATCGGCAAAAACAGCGACATCCGCAAATGACCACTCTTGATGAAGATTGGAGCATTGAACCAGCAGATGACGAAAAACAGACACCGGATCGAATCCTTTTTGATGACTTGCTAGGTGCCGAAGTAGAGGATGCCTTAAGCACGATTCCGGAAGAATTTAGGATGACAGTGATTTTTAGCGATCTTGAAGGAATGTCTTATCAGGAAATTGCAGACGTCACAGGAGCTCCGGTCGGAACCGTTAGGTCTCGACTAGCGCGGGGTAGATCGCTTTTGCGGAAGAAACTTGCAGATTATGCGAAAAGTGAAGGTTACGTTAAACAAGGTGTAACGGAATGAACGAAGAAATAGAGAAAGTAGTAAAAATACACGGCCTGATAGATCGGCAACTGACTCCTGACGAAGCAGCTGAAATTGAGGCGATATTGTCTGAAGACCCTCAGCTAACTTGCCTTTACGAAGAACACGCAGATCAGAAATCCCTGCTTAGCCGTCAGCCAAAAGTATCCTTGCCCCCGAACGGTTGGAGCGATTGTGTTTTAAGGCTGAATGAAATTGATCGTGCTCAACGAACTGAACGATTTGTGACAAAGTATTCGTGGGCAGCTTGCGCAGTGGTGTTAGCTGCTTTGATTGGAGGGGCAATTCAAAATCGAATTACGCCCATGCAACTTGGGACTGGGGACGTGCCCCGATTATCCTCCAATCTTATTGATGGCTATTCAAGCGGCGCATCTTCCATCACGAATTGGCTGCAACAAAAATTAGGAGTTAGCCCCGTTCGCAAGCCATCATTTCTGGCGATTCAAGATGCAAAATCGGGATTCGTAGATGGACATCCGGAAGTGAGACTAACTTTAACTGATCCATCGGGATCGGTAAGTTTGTTTATCGTAGGCAATTACTCAGTTACTCAGGGTGTGCATCCGGTTGCTGAAGGCAGTCCTTTCAGCAGTGGTACGGTCGGCGATATGAATTGCGTAACCTGGGATTATCAGGGGTTGTCTTTGATCATGGTTGGTCCGCGCTCAGTGCCAGATTTATGCAACTTGGCACGCCAAATAACGATCAATCGATAGTTTTTGTGGCAGGGGCGACAGGGATCGAACCCGCGACATTTGGTTTTGGAGACCAACGCTCTACCAACTGAGCTACACCCCTGTTCGAAGTTTTATTTTACCGCAATGGTTTAACTAAATTAAACCTTTCGAGCAGTAACTTTCAAGTTGACCAGTGGACAGAATCGATAAATTGAGTCAAGATTACAATATGCAATCTAATGTGAAGCGCGCTTGTTTTAGATGGCAAGCGTGCCTTCTTGTTTTGTATTTATTCATGATTGGATGCGCGCCCACCACTCAGGAAGTTATAAACACAAGACACCGCCCAACTCCGATAAAGACGGTCGTAAGTCTGTCGCCGGGCGCAACTGAACTCATACCTTATCTCAATTTGCAACTCGTGGGCAGAACGCAAGCTGATAATGTTGGGCCCGCTGCAAATGCGCCCGTAGTGATAACTACCAAACCGGAGTACGAATCAATTGAACAAATTCGTCCAGACTTGGTAATTTACGACGCGTCGCTGTTCAATGCAAACGATATACAAAAAATAGATGCAATGAACATTCCTACTTTCGCCATTATGGGCAACACGGTCAGCGCATATATTGACTGCCTTTACAAGCTTGGTTCCCTGGTTGGGGCAGAAACTACGATAAATGAGCAAGTTCAATATTTCCGGAACGCGATTGCGAATGCGGCCGCTGATCCGATTTCAGAGCCCCATTCAGTTGCCTTGCTCATGACAGTTCCCAATGGAAATCCGATGATAGCGTGCACTGGATCTTTTTACGCCGACATTATGAGGCAAGCAGGCGGCATTCCAGTTGGACCAGGTGGGACTAACTTCCAGGTCATCAATCCAGAGAGTTTAATCAGCTTAAATCCGGACGCGATTGCGGTCACAATTGACGAAACCGACAAAAAAGGCACGGAAGTTACAAGTTTCGTGAAGGACAGCCGATTTTCGGGTCTCAAAGCGGTAAAAGAAGGGCATGTGTTCGGAGTAGAAGCGAATTACATTTTGCGACGCGGAATTAAGGTAAGTGATGCAATTAAAAGCATTCACAGCGCGCTAGTGCAGGTGCTTGTGAGAAACTTGTGAACCAGATCGAAGCAGAAATTGGAGTTTTCGGCGGTTCGGGTCTTTACAGTCTGCTCGAACAGGTTGAGGAAATTAAGGTTGATACGCCCTATGGACCCACCAGTGATTCGGTAATGATGGCAGAAGCGGCAGGCAGAAAAGTGGCTTTTTTGGCGCGCCATGGACGATCTCACACCATTCCGCCCCACAAAATTAACTATCGCGCAAACATTTGGGCATTTAAAAGCTTGGGCGTCCAGGCGGTGATTTCACCCTGCGCAGCCGGTTCGCTTCAAGTCGAAGTTACTCCTGGAACTTTTGTAGTTTGCGACCAGTTTGTTGATCGCACATCATGCCGTCTGGACACGTTTTATGATGGTTCAATTGTTACTCATGTAAGTTCGGCAGAGACCTACGATCCATTGCTTCGCCAACTCGCAATTGAGACGATTGAGGAATTGGGAATTCCTTGTCGGCGCACCGGCACGGTTGTGGTCATTCAAGGCCCCCGATTTAGCTCCAAAGCGGAAAGCAAATGGTTTCATGATGCTGGTTGGGAAGTGATCAATATGACGCAGTACCCGGAAGCGCATCTATGCAGGGAGCTTGGCATGTCGGTAGTCAACATATCGTTAATCACGGACTACGACAGCGGCGTTCACGCAGAAACCAATGCAGTTGATGCGATGAGTGTTTTGGAAGTTGCCAAAATGAATAGTGAAAACATAAAAAAAGTAGTTCTAGGATTAATTGCAAAACTGCCTAAAGACTTACCAAATTCAATCGACTCGCTAAAGTTCACTCGAGGAGATGGACATGTGATTTCGCCTGGTGATCGCCGCCTTTTTGAACAGATTCTCTAATTAATTATGGTATCTCTGCTGATTTTAAGTGCCCTACTTTCAACTCAAAAGAAAGGTCTAAAGCCTCCTTTGACGCTTGAACCAACTCGATTTTATTTGATTCAGGAAGTTCCATTAACGAAGCCAGTTGACTTGAGTCATTCAAATTTGCCGGAAGATGTTCTTAGTTGGAAGGGTTGGAAATATTTAAGCTCGGCTGGAGGAGTTTCTCCTTCCAGATTCATGGTTGATGGAGACTGGACTTCTGCGTTTGCGCCAGTGATTGGTCATTTACCTGCGGCAGACTCACCTAGCTGGCACGTAAAAGTTATAGTTTTGCGAAGAACAGATGGACTTTTGACTTCGGCTGATGGCACGCTAAGCCAGTTGAGAGCCACGTTGGAGGCCGGTCGACTGCAAGAATATTTAGAAGCCCTTTATCGAGCGGTTCGGATGTTCGAGGGTCAAAGTGGAAATCGGCTAAAGGTGGATGTTCAAGTTCAGCAGGATGAGGAGCCGTTTAAGTACGAATGTGCCAAAGATCAGGTCAATGATCCCGACCATCATGATCCTACATATTACTTGAAAGCGCGAATCAATGGCGGATCGTTTGTAGCAGATGACAAGATTTACAGGGGCCCCTACAATCAAGTTTTACTTTTGTGGCCAATGCCTACCAACACAGTTGAGCAGCGAACAATAAATGGAATGCCGCTGACTTGCATCTCAACGGTCACAGGTTCGTTAGACCCCGGTTTATTTACTACAAGACTTCTTTCGGCATTGGATTTTGCGGTAGATTTAGCGGCTAACAAGCATGGGATTGACATGTCTGCGCTTGCACCACCGGTCGGTCAACTTAAGAACCCGTTTTTCAGGTTACCGATGCCTCCAGCAGAACTGGCAAGTTTTGATCCAATCTCAGGTGTTGATTACGTTAAGAATTTTCATACGCCGCTTCCAATGATGCCGGATTCGATCCAGTCGGTAGGTTCGCTTGCGCCGCTTTCAAGCAATACTGTTTTGAAATTAACCCCGGATAGAAAATTCGGACAAGTTCTATATGTGCAACTAAATGGCCTCCACAAAAGAGGCGGGTTTACATTGCCAGATTCGAGTTCGGGTTCATCCTTAATTGACCAACTTAAAACTGGTGTTCTTACGTTTTCAATGATGACGAGTTCGGTTGATCCGCTCCATGTAGGAGTGTTTTCTGACGGCAAAATGGTTGACGTCGCGTCCCTTGGCGATGGTCCCGAAGGCGGGCTTTCGGCGGATGTCCCTGGCGACGGCAAATGGCATACAGTGTCAATTGATTTCAGACCAATATTGGCGAAGAATCCTGCTGCAAATGCAGTTTACATAGGTGCAGATCCCTCGCTTACGCCCTTAGAAAAAAGAAGTTTTCTGGCGATCATGGATCAGTTTTCCAATTTTTCTGTTCAGCCAAATCCCCCGGCGGATTCTGTTGCGGAGCGAATTGCTCCTGAACCAGCAGACATGGCCAAAATCAGAGAAATTCGCAGTCAGACAAGTTTTGCCGACAACCCGACTCAAATACAGTTATTTGAAACCAGCTTGCAAGATCCCAGCTCGATGGTCCGCCTCAATACATTAAACGTGCTCTGCAATATCAAGGCACCGGAATTGGTGCCGCCGATTATTGGAGCTTTTGTGGACGTGGATGGGCGCATCAATGAGGAGGGGGCTAAAGCACTTATCTTCCAGCATACTGATCCAGCCTTAGCATTTTTAAGAGTTGCGTTAGATCATGGTCCTGGTCCGCGCGCCCGAGCAGCCGCAGGATTAGCACTTTCAGAACTCAAGCAACCCGATTTATCGGCTCCATTGAGTGCAATGATTGGATTAAGAACGTGGCAAGGTAGACAAGATGGGGCGATTGCGGTGAATGCAAATGGGGGACCCCAAGCCAACGAGCTTCTAAGTACTTTCTTAAGCGATAATGATCCTGAAGTTCGGCTTACTGCGGTCAATCTAATTGAAATAACCGATGAAGCGGCAATGAAGAAAGTGCTATTCAATAGCGTTAACGACCCAAGTGACTTGGTGCGGGCTACTGCATGTGAGAGACTTTTGCTTTGTAATTTTCCTGATTTGCAAACTCAGGGTCTGCGCGGATTTACAGATGACTCTTGGTGGGTCAGAAATGAAATCCTCTCGTGGATTGGCAACGGTGGGGGTTCGCCTGCCATAGCGCGTGACGCGATCGTTTCTTCTTTGAATTCGCTCGATCCAAGGATCGCCTCGAGTGCTCTAAAGGCTCTAGGAACCTACCAACAATCGCCAACACTTCCCGAACTAGGAAATACATTGAATGATATTCATCCGCTGGTTCAATTTGCACTTGAAGAACTGGCATTGAAGAAATCAATTCAACTTCAACCATCGACCATTCAGGAACTGTCCACTTCAGTTGATCCGAAAGTAGTTCAGGAAGCTGGAAAGCTCACCTCGTTGGTCGGTCATTCATATTTAAACGTGGTCACAAACTTGGCCAAAAACGCTCGAAATGGCGTAGTAATCAAGGATTTAACTTAAGTAAACAATGCAGCCTGAAAATCCCAGCAACCCTCCAAAATCAGGTGCAGGGTCGCCACCAATTGAACTGGACCGGGATTCTCGCCTGTCTTGGCTAGATAGTTGGAGGCAATGTCGGATTGGGTTATCGGTGATGATAGTCTGCGGCGCATTGATTTACGGCTTGACTTTGAGATCGAGAGTCGACCTTCCTATCCCTGAAGTCACCCCGTCGGTATCGAGTAGTCTCATGGCTTCAAACGACCCGAAAGCTAATGTGGTGGGTCTATTACCTTATTACGATAGAGTAGAAGAACTACTTAGGCAGAAATATGTGGCACCGGATTTCAAGGATTCTACGCTCGCTTATGGGTCGATTGAAGCCATGGTAAATTCACTAGACGACCCGGATTCCAAGTTTTTTTATCCTGATCAATATTCACTATTTACTGCGGCCCAATCGGGCGACTATCAAGGAATTGGAATCGACTTAAAGTCTCGACTTACTTCTCCTCAAAAGGAAAATGACTATGGCGGAGTTTCTGAAAGTGAGCTCAGCTTAGATGTGCCGGAGTTGGTTGTACAAGATATTGCACCTGATAGTTCAGCTGCCAAAGCAGGAGTGCTTCCGGGAGATGTTGTCTACTCTGTGGACGGTCATTGGGTTGTTAATCCATTAGTAGTAAAAAGACTAGGCCAGCTACCTCGTCCAATAAAATCACCATCAAAGCTTGCCAAGATCGCTAAGATACAAACTCAAAAACTTCAAGACCTTCTTGATAGTGAGCCGATTTCACCAACTAGGGCATCTGTGCTAGTAACAACAGGAACGAAGGGATCTGTAATGGTTGTGTGGCAAAGGGGTGACAAATTAATATCTACCAATTTAGTTCGTGGGCAAACAAATACACTTGAAACGGCGGTCGAGCCCGGTGGAGCGATACGTTTACGATTTGACAATAAAGCTGCCGACTTTCTGCTTAACCATTTTCCGAAAAAAGGTTACTTAACTATTGATCTTAGAAATCAAAGTAATGGAAGTTTTGAATGCATGACGAACTGTCTTGATGTTGTTTGTGGGACTACTGAGTTGGGTTACATCAGGCTCGGACCAAGCCACCATTTTATACCACTTGAATCCAATGGCACTAGAAAAATTAAGAATATTCATTTGATCGTTGACAAAACGACTAACGGAGCGGCAGCCATATTCGCTTTAGCCTTGAAGAAATTCTGTGGTGCCGTTTGGTGGGGTAAGGGCGTTGGCAGCGATCTTAACTACGTTAGGTTCTTTGAATTAGATCATGGCGGGTTTATTACTTTAGATCAAAAGTGCATATTGAATTTAAGTGTAGGCACTTATCAGACAGATAAATCATCCACACCTCGAAATCTATCTAATCAGTTAGCAGGTAAAGTCGCCATGATCAAGGCAGTGCATAAATGAAGTTTGTCAAATCGTTTATAGTCTTGCTTTTTGCGGTCACGGTTGCATTTTTGTTTGGGTTTAGCTTTCGAGACCTCGAGAATTTCCAAGCACCAAACGCCAGCGCATTCAGAAGAGTTTTGGGCATGCGCTTAGAACCAGGTCCACAGCAAGCAGTACTTGATTCATACGACTTAATTAGTACTAGATATTATCAACCGGTAAATCCCAAGCAACTTAAGTACGCGGCTATTTCAGGGATGATAGGAGCGGTAGGTGATCCACATACTGTATTTATGGCACCTGAAGCTAGGCAAAGTTTTGACTCCACTACTTCGGCTAATTTCTTTGGAATTGGTTGCGAGTTACTCCCAGTACCTAACGGAGTTGTGTTGGTTAAAGTATTTGATAAGAGCCCTGCTGCAACTTCCGGTTTGAAACCAGGAGATGTTGTGACAGAGGTTAATCATGTAAAGATAGAAGGTACCGCTAGTGATCAAGTAGTAAATCGCATAAAGGGTCCAGAGGGCAGTGTTGTTAATCTAACAATATTGCCAGACGGCAAAACGCCATCGAAAATAGTTTCCGTTATGAGAGAACGCGTATTTAGACCAACAGTTATTTCGCATTACTTTAAAAAAGAGGAAATTGGTTACCTTAATATTGCTACCTTCTCCGATCCGACTGTAGACCAGTTCGATACAGCAGTGGCGAGTTTGCAACAGAACCCTCTGAAAGGCCTTGTTATTGACGTGAGAGGCAATCCTGGTGGATTATTGCAGTCCGCTGCGAATTTGATTGGAAGATTTGTGGAAAACAAGCAAGTAGTGAGAATGGTTCACGCCGATGGCTCAGCAGAAGAAGCAATCAGCCCTTCTGGGTATTTACTAAACTTAAAAGTTCCAATCGTAATACTCATCGATAAAGATTCCGCGAGTGCAGCCGAGATATTTGCGGGCTGCATGCATGATTATGGAGTAGCGACCCTAGTTGGCACTCATTCTTATGGAAAGAATTCGGTGCAGAACTTGTTTCCGATGACGGATGATGCTGGAGTTAAAATAACGATAGCTCACTACTATTTGCCGGTTACAGCGGATATAGGTAGGAAGATTGATGCTAACGGAAATTATGTTAGTGGTGGTTTAAAGCCGGACGTTGAAGTTGAAGAAGCAAAACACGTAATGCCGGTAGCTTTTGATCCAAAAACTGATGCTCAATTAGATGCCGCAATTAAGATATTAGAATCTAAACAATAAGGCTTAGTCTTGACCCTTGTCGAGCATCCTCCGCAGCCATTCGCCGACAAAATTCAAGGCAAAAATCGTTAAGCTTAATAGAAGGCATGGCCAGAAGAGCCATAGCGGATGACCTTGCATGTTATCTCTAGCCGAGTTAATCATTGAGCCCCAGCTTGGAAAAGGTGGCAGCACTCCGATACCGAGGAAACTCAAGCTGCTCTCGGCTAGAATCAAACCGGCCAAATCAATCGTTGCAATAGCGGCAAGAAGAGCCCATAGCTGAGGCAAAACATGCTTAAAAGCTAAATAGGTAGGTGATGCCCCAAGTGCTTTAGAAGCAACTACAAACTCACGCTCTTTTAGGGCCACTGACTGGGTGTAGACAAGCCTAGCATACGCGGGCCAAGAAGTGATGCTTAACGCAACTACTACGGGAAAGATTCCGGACGTGGTTAGTAATGCAAAAATACCATTATTTGCGAAGTTATGGGTCTGGAGTACTCCAGCTATTAAAATGGCTAGAAGAATGTCTGGAAACGAGAACATCGCATCGGTAAATCGCATTAAGAGATTCCGCATCAATGTGTTGCCGAAGCTTGCAACGAGCCCGACTACAATGCCTACCACTAAAGTAACTAATAACGAGAAGCTACCGATTGCCAGCGATAATCGAGCTCCATAGGATAGCCTGGCCAGTACGTCTCGCCCGAGTTCATCCGTGCCAAGAATATGCCCGTGCCCGGGAGGAAGAAATGGCGTACCAATTGGTCCATTCCAGCCGCCCCCGATATTGGGACCAAATATAGCAAGCAAGAGTAGCAAGAATAGAAATATCATGCCCATCAAAGGGAAGAATTGGATTTTAATTTTCTTCCTAGATGAACTTAATCTGGTGTCGATTTGCGGTATCAAGGCGGGAGTTGCGCTCATAGTCGATCACCTTGCATAATCCGAGTAATCATAATGCTGTATCTCTCACCCTAGGATCAAGTAACGGAACGCTAAGATCAACAATTAGATTGACTAAAACAAATAAGGCTCCAGTTGCTATGATACAACCTTGAATGACGGGTGTATCCCTTTGTTGCATTGCTTCTATTGTTTTAGCTCCGATGCCTGGCAGCCTAAAAAAACGTTCAATTATAAACGATCCGCTTAATAGATAACCGAAGTTAGTACCGATAGAAGTAACCACGGGAAGGATGGCATTCCGTAAGGCATGCTTAAAGATTAAGCTCCCGCGAGGAACGCCTTTAGCGACCGCCATGCGAATAAATTCCTGGCGTAATGTTTCGACCATACTGCTACGGGTTAATCGAATTATTGAAGCGGTAGGTCTTGCGGCAAGAATGATAACGGGCAAAAGCAAATATTTCCACTCAGCGTCCCGCAAAGGTATTTCCCAAGTTTGGGGTAATTCGTCTAGTCGTAGCGAGTAAATATATACTAGAATTGGGGCTAATACAAAGGTAGGGATTGTGACCCCAAGTGTGCTTAACGAAAGAATCGCCCAGTCTTGGGATCGCTCCTCGTACACGGCCGCGATGGTGCCAAAAAGAATTCCGATTATCGCAGATAAAACAATCGCAATTGAAGCGATTTCCATTGTCATAGGCAAGTTCTGAGCAATGATTGAAACTACTGACTGCTGGGTGCTGAAATAACTATGGCCAAGGTCACCGTGAAGGGCTTTCCACAAAAAATCAAAATACTGAACTAAGAGCGGGCGGTCGAGACCAAGTTGATGTCGCAAATGCTCTACCATCATTGGTGATGCCTTTTCGCCTGCTAATATTGTCGCCACATCGCCGGAAGCGAAGGACTGAATTACGAAAGTCACAAACGAAATGAAAAGCAGGCTAAAGACGCCGTATAAAACGCGTAGCGAAACTTTGCGAGCAAGAAGCACTTGAGGGATTATGCCCTACGGCTTGGGTTCGATGATACGGGCGGAATCAATTACGTCCCCGATTCGCAATTTTTGAACCACGTCCATTCCGAAAACAACTTTTCCGAACACAGTTGCAGATTTAGCGAGAAGACCTTGATAGTTACCCAATAGAATATAAATTTGGCAGTCGCCAGAATTTGGGTCGCCGGCTAATGTAGCTAAAGCGACGGCCCCCGTTTCCTGGGCAAACCCGGAATCCTCGTAAGACATTTGGATTGAACTTCTTGGAATTGACGTGGGTTTTCCAATTGAACCGACTTTTGTTGATGGGTCCCCAAATTGAACCAAGAATGGCTTTGGAGAATCAATAACTTTGAAAATGCGTTGTTCGTTATAGAATCCGCGGCTTGTGAGAGCCTCAATATGCTGGCAGGTCTTGGGAGCGGTCGCAGTATGAAGTAGCACGTCCACCACACCGTGACCTTGGCCCGAGAATTGAATTTCAAGTACTGTTTCGTTCGGCAATGGAACGTAGCGATCCGCATGAGTGACCGCTTGCTTTATGCTCGTGGGAATGGGGCGAGTTTGTTGGCTACCGAAAATCGGATTCAAAATAAAAGCCACCGCAACGATAAAGACCAAACTCATCTACTATTTTTTAGACGTTCAAAAATGGTGAACGCCACCCTTAAAGGACGCTACTGAACAATAATCCGGCAATATTACTGACACAAGCAAAGCGTGTCCTTCCCAACCAGTCCGAATCGACAAATTAAACTTAAATTAGTTTGCGACCCAGGCCGTCGTATTGTAAGTTTCCAAGCAAAATCAGAATTCCGTCTACGAAGCTCCAAATAAATCCGATTCCCAAGAATGCGAGGAACAATTGCAAACATCCGATACCAATGTATCCAAGATAAAGTCTGCCGACTCCTGGCAAAAAGATATTCACGATTCCCGCCACAATTCGATTCTTTTCACTGATAACGCTCGGGTTGAAATTAGCTGGGGATGAAGCCCAAGATGCGGGAATTCCGCCGCTACCAATGCCAGCATACGGCGAAGTTTGTCCGGCGAAGGACGGTGGAGGAGGGGATCTTGGAAACTCGGGAGGAGACGGCGGCACTTTCGCAAAAAACGGTTGCAATTCCTGGACTATCCCTGCAGTTTGCCAATCGGTCATCGAAGCGCACCAAACCATCGTCGTCCGTTCCACAACGTTGGATTCGATCAGCTCCCGCATTTGGTCAGTTGTCAGGGGTCCTAACTGCCCATAGTGCCCAATATAATGCCAATCTGTCATTCCAGAATTTAATTGTACGCCACTTCAGGCTAAATCAAATGGTTGGTTGTATTATCGGGACTAATGCCTTCTGATTTTGGTTCAATTTAGCCTCTTGGCGGTATCTTATTAAGGTAATGCGAGTTCGCGTCCGGTTTGCGCCTAGCCCCACCGGCATGCTTCACATTGGGGCGTTTCGAGACGCACTATTCAAGCAACTCTTTGCGTTGCACAATCACGGCGTCAATATTTTGCGGATCGAAGATACGGATCGAACCAGATATAACCCAGAAAGCGAAGAAGAAATAATTGGGACATTGGCTTGGGCGGGGATTAGCTTTGAGGAAGGTCCGCACGTCGGTGGGCCTCATGCGCCATACCGGCAAAGCGAGCGGAAGGAAGTTGGAATCTACGACCACTGGATCAAGAAGCTACTGAAACTTGGAGGTGCCTATAAGGCTTTTGAAACCCCGGAAGAGCTTCAAGAGTTGCGTGAGGTTCAAGAAATCAACAAAAAGCCAACTGGATATTTTGGCGGCGAGTGGAGAGATGCGAGCCAGGAAAAAGTAACCGAAGCAGAATTAGCTGGGAAACCGTATGTGATTCGGCAAAAAATTCGCAGGAACCGAACAATTGAAATTGAAGATGCTATTCGAGGAAAAATTGAATGGGATAGCAATACAATTGATGATCCAGTTTTAATCAAGGCGGATGGGATGCCAACCTATCATTTTGCAAGCATGGTTGATGACCACCTAATGGAAATAACTCATATCATGCGTGGGGAAGAATGGATTTCTTCGGCTCCGAAACATGCCGAACTATTCGATTTATTTGGTTGGGAACGCCCAATTTTCGTACACTTGCCCGTCATATTGGGCAATGATGGCAAGAAGCTTAGCAAACGGCACGGCGCGACCAGAGTTTTTGATTACGCTTCTGAGGGCTATTTGCCTCATTCACTTAAGAACTTCGTTGCATTGATCGGCTGGTCGCCTGGCGATGATCGGGAGGAATTGAGCGAAGCTGAGCTAATTGAGGCTTTTGAAATCAAGGGAATCCAACCAGCACCAGGCAGGTTTCAACTTGATAAATTAAAATGGCTGAATGGGCTGGAAATAAGGCGTTTCAGTCCTGAGGATCTGCTTGAAAAGATTTTGGATTATGCCAATAATCCGGCGACGCAAAAATATTGGAAGGAATTCATTCCAGAACAGGATGGGCCAGACAAAGGCATTAGTGGTGCGAATATTTTGCGAGGGTTGCACATTTTGCAAGCAGCCGCATTGAATGATCATGGATACGCATCGCGAAGTATCGCGCTGGAGCAGGAAAGATGTAATCGGCTATCTGAATTTGGGGAAGCATGCAGTTTCTTTTTTGAAGAAATCCCGGCGTATGATGAATCGGCGGTTGCTAAATGGCTAAAGCAGCCCCATGTAAAAAAGCTTTTTGAACTATTTGAAGACAAGTTAGACACCGAAACCGAACCTTCAAAATCGGGTTATGAAGAAATCGGCAGAGCACTTCAAATCGAATTTGGATTTGAAAAACTCGGTCCGATTGTGCATCCTTTGCGCGTTGCGCTAACTGGACGCATTTTTGGACCAGGTCTTTGGGAGCTTATGGAAGTGCTTGGCAAAGATCGAATCCTTAAGAGACTGAATCATGCGGAGACGCTTGCTGCTTGATTTTTCAAAAAACCACGGTAATTCGATCATCTGAAGATCTTGAGAAGTATTGCGTCAGAGAACGATCACGGGCTTTCGAATCCAATTCAAATGTACACCAGAGAGTTATTGGAATAATCGAAAAACTTCTGCCTCTTGAAAATCGAAAGCGGGAGTTAGAACTGCTTGTGAAACAACTTGATTCGCCGGAAGCTTCAGAAATTAATATTCTTCGACGTCCAACTCAAATCAATTTACCTTCGGATCATGCCAACGCGATTGACTGCGCGATTCAACGGGTGACCGAGTTTCATCAAGTTCAGCTTGAAAAAATTACCTGTGGCTGGGATTTCGACGGGGATCGCTTTGCTTGGCACAAGCCGGTAACAAAGAAAGGGAGCGGAACTCAGGGACAAATTTTGACTCCAGTGGAATCGGCTGGTATTTACGTGCCGGGAGGACTCGCGAGTTATCCGAGTTCAGTGATCATGAACGTAATTCCGGCAAAAGTCGCAGGAGTAAAACGAATTATTATCGCTACACCACCCGGGGCGGATGGTTGCATCTCGACCGCA
>Ga0207933_1000218_pt1 | contig 60010 bp, 55 predicted proteins | sample NGESurdeep092012_4_FD_184488 | JGI IMG/M metagenome (GOLD analysis project Ga0207933, IMG submission 184488) | Arctic peat soil microbial communities from Barrow, Alaska - NGEE Surface sample F53-3 deep-092012 (SPAdes) | ecosystem: Environmental > Terrestrial > Soil > Wetlands > Peat ...
CTTGAGCCGCTCGACCTTGCGCCTGCACCTCAAAGAATGTGAGTTCCGTTTTAATCATCGCCGTGATAATCTCTATTTGTTGCTCTTGAATAATTTCAAAATCAACCCGCTTAACTAGTCTTGAACCAAAATAAATTAAAAAGCACGATGAAAAAACGAAATTTAGGCAGGGAAGGTTTGACGGTTTCCGAACTCGGTTTGGGCTGCATGGGCATGTCGGAATTTTACGGCGGGCGCGATGACGCGGAATCCATCGCCACGATTCATCGCGCGCTGGATTTGGGCGTCACGCTGCTCGACACGGCGGATATGTATGGCCCGCACATAAACGAAGAACTCGTGGGCCGCGCGATTCAAGGCCGGCGCGATAAAGTTATCATTGCCACAAAATTCGGCATTGTCCGCGACGCAAAAAATCCCGGCATTCGCGGCGTCAACGGCAAGCCCGATTACGTCCGCGCCGCGTGCGAAGGCAGTTTGCGCCGACTCAAAGTGGAGATGATTGATTTATATTATCAGCATCGCGTTGATCCTGACACGCCCATCGAAGAAACCGTCGGCGCGATGGCGCAATTGGTGAAGGAAGGCAAAGTGCGTTTTCTCGGCTTGTCCGAAGCCGGGGCGCAAACGCTTCGCCGCGCCCATGCTGTTCATCCCATCACCGCGTTGCAAAGCGAATTTTCACTGTGGACACGCGATCCCGAAGACGAAATTTTGCCGCTGTGCCGTGAATTGAAAATTGGCTTTGTCGCTTACAGCCCGCTCGGTCGCGGATTTCTCACCGGCAGATTTCAAAAATTGGACGATTTGCCTGCCGATGATTATCGCCGGCATTCGCCGCGATTTCAGGGCAAAAATTTTCAGCGCAATCTGGATTTGGTGAAACGCATTCAAGAACTTGCCGCTCAAAAAAAATGCACGCCGTCGCAACTCGCGCTCGCGTGGGTGCTCGCGCAAGGCGAAGACATCGTGCCCATTCCCGGAACGAAACGCCGGAATTATCTCGAAGAAAATGTCGCCGCGACGGAAATCCAACTGACGGCGGACGATTTGAAACAAATCAACGAAATCATGCCCGCAGGCGTCGCCGCCGGTTCGCGCTATCCCGAACACATGATGCAATCCGTCGGACGATGAAGCTTGCTTGCGCCGCTCAATTTTTTTTCTAAAATAGCGGCGCATGGCCGCAATCAATCAATTCGATCTACAAAATTTTCTTGTCACCCGCACGGAAGCCGTCAACCGCGCGCTCGACAAATTCCTGCCGTCCGAAAAAACGAAGCCCGCCACGATTCACAAGGCGATGCGCTATTCGCTCTTCGCGGGCGGAAAAAGAATGCGCCCCGCCATTTTACTCGCGGCAGCGGCGGCTTGCGGTGGCTCGGAAAAAGACGCGCTGCCTCTCGCGTGCGCCGTCGAGTGCATCCACACCTATTCGCTCATCCACGACGATCTGCCGGCGATGGACAACGACGATTTCCGCCGTGGCAAGCCGACCAACCACAAAGTTTTCGGCGAAGGCGTGGCCGTGCTCGCGGGCGACGCGCTGCTGACGCAGGCGTTTGAGATCGCCGCGCAATGCAAAAAATTTCCGAGCTATCCGCACGACAAAATCATTCTGGAAATCGCCAAAGCGTCCGGCTCATTACAATTGATTGCCGGGCAAGTCGCCGATTTAGAGGCGGAAGGCAAAAAAATTTCCGAAGCCGAATTAAAATTCATCCACGAGCGCAAGACCTCCGCGCTGTTGTGCTGTTCCGTGCGGCTCGGCGGCATGAGCGCGAACTGCACGCCCGCGCAACTCCGCGCGCTCACGGATTTCGGCCATCACGTCGGCCTCGCGTTCCAGGTGATTGACGACATTCTCGACGTGACGCAGACCAGCGAGCAGCTCGGCAAGACGGCGGGCAAGGACGTGGCCGTGCAAAAGGCGACCTACCCGGCGATTGTCGGCTTGGAAAAATCGCGGCAGATCGCGGCGCAACTGACGGCCAGGGCGTTTGCCGCGCTGAAAATTTTCAAGGGCAACGCGATCGCGCTCGAAGCGCTGGCGGAATTTCTTTTGAAGCGGAAGAAATAAAAATTGACTGCTATCGCGGGTGATAGCACTTTAATTTCGTGAGAATCGTCCAGGACACGAATGTTTTTGTCGCCGCGTTGCGCAGCGGAGCGGGCGCGAGCCGCTTGGTTTTGGAAAGCTGTTTGCGCCGCGCGCATGAGCCTTTAATGGCGCAATCGCTTTGGTTTGAATATCGCGATGTTTTGGGCCGCGCGGATTTGTGGAAGGATTGCGCGCTGACGGCGAAGGAACGCGCCAAGTTGCTGGACGATTTTGCCGCCGTTTGTTTGTGGGTGCAAATCTGGTTTCTCTGGCGTCCCAATCTGCCGGATGAGGGCGACAACCATCTCGCGGAACTGGCGATTGCCGGAAACGCCGCCGCGCTGTTGACTTTCAACGTGAAGGATTTTCTGCCCGCTAAATTTGTGGCGGCGGGAATGAAAGTTTTGACTCCGGCGCAATTCAAGCAACATTATCTTTTATGAAACAAAAACACGGCGCAGTTGAGACGGCCAAGTCGCTGATCCGCTGGCGCGGAAACCACAAGCTGGATCGCGTCCGGCAGATCGCCAGCCGCAGCGGGCAGAGCATCAATCAAATGGTCAATTCGTGGGCGGACATGGTCATCGCGCAAAACGAGGCCGAGTCGTCGTTCCTCGCCGCCGCCGCGCGCGGCAACCCGGCGCGCGGACTGCGGCTGCTGGAAAAATTAAACCGGCGCGACCGGGAAAATCGGATCGCGGGCACGAAGCCGTGATTTTGTTGCGGAAGAAATAATTTTAACCGATGCCTTCGAGCCGGTTGGTGGAATAAACATTCACCAGCTTGTGGGATTTGAGCAGCGTTTCAATCTGCGGCCAGACGCGCGCGAGCAAGGCGTGAAAATCATTTCGACGAAGATTGCCAAAGCGCAAATGCACGACTCACGGCGGCGGCGATTGCGTGATGATGCGGTCGGAAAAATCCGCGTCCTTGCTGACGATGACCAATTTGTTTTTGCGGGCAAATTCCCAAATCGCCGAATCGCTCGGTTGTTTGCCAATTTTCGGAACTAAAATAATCGGAAGTTTCGGCGAAAAGCGCAGACGCGCGGGCAGATTTTCGTCGAAGAGAAAACCCTTCATGCCATTTCGACAACGGAGAAATGATTGCCCATCACGCGCGAGGCGTAGTCAAGGCACGCCTGCACGTCGGCGCGCACGAGGCCCGGATATTCTTCCAGCACGTCCTCGACCGAATCACCGGCGGCAAGAAATTCCAAGACCGTCTGCACCGCGATGCGCGTGCCGTGGACGACGGGACGCCCATTACAAACATCCGGGTCAATTGAGATTCGCTGCGACATGATTTGACTTTAATACAAAACCGCTAAAATCGAAAGGTAAAATATGATGACAATTTTCATGGGCAAAGCGATTGCGCTCGAAGCGCTGGCGGAATTTCTTTTGAAGCGGGATCGCTGATGCTTTAATTGCCAAATCAAATGGCACTTCCTGAAGACATCATAACGAAAGTTCGGCAAGATTTTTGCGAGGACGAAAGTTTGCGTGTTCTTCAGCAATTCAGCGAGTTGCGAAAAGAAAATCCAGATTTGTTTAGCGATAGGATTTTACGATGCATCATCGTTTTGGCACATGGTCTTATTGAAGAACTGTCCAAAGCGATTACGCTGGCTCGTGACGATTGGCAGGCTTTGATTATGGCAGCGGAGTATAATTGTGGAAACCGTGTCAGACTTTTATCATTACCATTTGGCATCTATCCAGAAGTAGAAGCATTCAAGCATTGGTTGGCCGGCCAACAAATCGTAGTTCCATGGGGCATCGGTTCTGATGAGAAATGGACAATTGAATTATCAGAGATAAAAGGATTGTCACTCGAACAAGTGCATCAGTTAAAAAACGTCAGCGAAAAGGTTTTAGACCCCAATCTATATTTTGCAGATTTGAATTTTTTGTGCATTTACGGTTCCAAAGAAATCAGTGCTACCAAAGCCATCGAAGGCAAAATATCAATTTACTACCGTCTTCATCGGGAGATTGGAGAATTCGAGTTCAAAAAATTCTTTTATCGTCCGCAAGATCTTGGGAAACGCGGCAAGTGGTAATTTTATTCCGTCCACTCGCCGGTTTGCAGATACGGCTTGAGTTTTTCCTTGAGCGTTTCGCGTCCGCGCCAAAAATCTTGATTCTTTCCAAAGTAAGATTAAGCTTACCGCATGATTGCCAAAGTTTCAGTCAAAGGCCAGACGGTGATTCCCCAATCCGTGCGCGAGCAGGCGCGCATCAAAACCGGCGACGAACTGGATGTCGGCTACGCGAATGGTTTGATTGTCATGCGGAAACGCCGCGCGTTGACGCCCGCGCGCATCCGCTCGTTGATTTTATCCGGTCGCGAACTTCCTGAAATAACTTCGCGCGATGAAAATATCGTGTCGAACACAATTCAAAAAGTCCGGAGCCGCCGCAAATAATGCGCGTCGTCTTTGACACCAACGTCGTCGCCAGCGCGAGTTTCTGGCGCGGAACTCCGTTTGATTGCCTTGCTGCATGGGCGAATCGCCGTTGCGAGGCCGTGGTCAGCCCCGCATTGCTCTCCGAATATCACGAGACGATTGAAGAACTTCGTTTGGAATATCCCGCACGGAAATTTGTCGCGTGGACGGATGCGCTGGCCGAGTCCGCGACTTTGGTTTTTCCGATGGAGAACGCGTCCGGCACAACCATTGATCCCGATGATGAAATGATTCTGGAATGTGCGCTGGCAGCAGAAGCGGACTTCATCGTGAGCGGCGATAAAAAACATTTGCTGGTGCTGCGGCGATTTCGCGACATTCCAATCGTCAGTCCGGCGGATTTTTTACGGCTGCTGGCGGCTAAATAGAATTCATTCCGTCCACTCGCCGGTTCACAGATACAGCTCGAGTTTTTCCTTGAGCGTTTCGCGGTGGCAGGATTTTTATAGCGTAGAAATAGTTTACTTTGCCGGATTCGCTCCCTTGACCCGCATTGGCATCGAGTAAAGCGACGTGCTGGCGGTGATGAAAAGAGTTTTATGGTCTTTGCCGCCGAAGCTCACGTTGCCCGTCCATTTTTCGTTCACGTCAATGTGGTCAATTTGCTTTCCGGTCTTGTCGAAAATCGTCACGCCGTCGCCGGTCAGATAAAGGTTGCCATCTTCATCAATCGTCATGCCGTCCGAGCCGAGATTGCAAAATAATGTTTTATTGGTCAGCGAGCCGTCGGGTTGGATGTTGTAACGCCACGTTTGTTTTGCGCTGATGTCCGAGACAAAAAGTTTTTTTCCGTCGGGCGTGCCGGTGATGCCATTGGGCTTTTTCAAATCGTCCGTCACGCGCAAAAGTTTTTTCCGGTCGGGCGAAAGATAAAAAACTTCTTCGTTCGTCAGCGCCATCATCGTGTGATCCCACCATTTGCGGCGATAAAACGGATCGCTGATATACATGGCGCCGTTGGGAGCGATCCAAACATCGTTCGGACCGTTGAGATATTTGCCCTGAAAATCTTTGAGGAGCACCTTGATTTTTTTGCGCGGCGAAATGGACCAGAGTTGATTGTGTTCATCCGCGCAGGCGATCAAATTTCCCCTGGCGTCGAAATACATTCCGTTGGCGCGACCGGCGGGTTCGAGAAAGGTGGAAAGTTTTCCCTTCACGCTCCATTCCATGATGCGATTATTCGGCTGATCGGTGAAAAAAACATTTCCTTTTTTGTCGCACGTCGGGCCTTCGGTGAAAGCAAAACTGTCGGCCAGTTTTTGCAATTTTGCGCCGGGCGCAATCGGGCTTTGGGCAAAAGATGCAACGGTTGAGACTGCCAAAACGGCCAAAGCGAGCAGGGAAGTTTTCATGCGGGATAAGTTGCAATGAGCGGCGCGGCGAAGCCATAAAAAAATCGTCTCTTGTTTTTCGCCGCCGGCTGGCGCACTTTGAAACGGCGCAAATTCTGCGCCGCACCATGGAGCCTGGAACAAAACGTCTTTTGCAATTTCTGAAAAGCTGGATCATCAACACTCTGGCAGTGTTGCTGGCGGTGCAGATGATCCGCGGCATTCATTTTTGCGACAATGGCCTGCTGCCGCCGGTTTTGACCGCCTTGATGCTGGGCATTCTCAATGCGTTCATCCGTCCCATTCTGGTGATTTTGGCGCTGCCATTGCTGATTTTCACGCTCGGCCTGTTCATGCTCATCATCAATGCGCTGCTGCTTTATTTTGTCGGAATGTTGCTCACGCCCTATTTTCAAGTGGATACTTTTGGCGCGGCGTTTTTGGGCGCGCTGGTCATCAGCATCATTTCCATCGCGCTAAATATTTTGACCGGCGGCGCGCGTGTGAAAATCCAGCGCCGTAAGCCGCCGCCAAAAAATTCCGGCGATGACGACGGGCCGGTGATTGATGTTTAATCACGCCGGTAGGCCGCGAATAAGGTTTTGATGCCGCGCGCATTGAATTCCCGTTCAAAGTCGGTGACAATTTCAGAAAGTTCTCCCGGCGTTTCGATTTTTTCAAAATGTTTGCTCGCGTTGAAAACGTCCGTCATCTGCGAAAAATAATCCGCGTCGTCCGTTCGCAAAAAAACTTTTCCACCGGGCACGAGCGTTTGAAACGCCAGCGCCGGAAACTGTTCGTTGACGAGCCGGTTTTTATGATGTCTTTTTTTTGGCCACGGATCGGGAAAATAAATGTGCAGCGCCGACGCTGAATGCGGCGGCAAAAGCCATTGCAAAAAATAGGACGATTCAATCCGCACGCCCCGCACATTGGCGAGGGCGGCGCGATTTCCTTTGCGATGCAATTTGGTGATGCGCCCGAGCAAACGTTCGACGCCGATAAAATTTTTCCCGGGATTTTGCCGCGCATATTCCACAAGAAACGAAGCGTCGCCGCAACCGAGTTCGATTTCCAGCGGTTGCGCCTCAAGAAAAAGTTTTGCCAAATCAATCCGTTCCACGATGGACGGCAAGATGTAAATCAAATTTTCGACGTTCGACATTTCCGGCAAGTTTGTATCATTGGCGCATGGAAAACAATGAATCGCGGCGCGCGCGCATTTTGGTTTTATATCACAGCGACGGCGGCAACACGAAAACGATGGCGCATTTGGTGGCCGAGGGCGCGACCGGCGTTCCCGACACGGAAGTGCGACTTAAAAATGTGGCCGAGGCGACGGCGGACGATTTGGTTTGGTGTGACGGCATCGCGGTCGGTTCGCCGACGCACATGGGCACGATTGCCTGGGAAATGAAACGATGGTGGGACATGGTCGCGCAGCCGCTCTGGCCAAAAATCGAAGGCAAAATCGGCTGCGCCTTTTCATCCACCGGCGGCGTCGCGGGCGGCGGCGAATTGACGTGCCTCGCGCTTCAAATTGTGCTGATGAATTATGGCCTGCTGGTTTTTGGCGTGCCGGATTATGTCGCGCCGGGACAGACGCTGCATTATGGCGCAATTTGCGCCGGGCAACCGCGCAATGAAGGTGAGCGCGAAGCGTGCCGGCGATTGGGGCGGCGGCTTGCCGAATGGGTGCAGACTTTGATTTGCCATCGGCCCGGCCATGATCCGCGCGAGGCGGCTTACAAAAGATTGTTTTGATCTTCGACTGGAAGAATTTAGAAATGGTCGGGGCGGTGAGATTCGAACTCACGACCTCTTGCACCCGAAGCAAGCGCGCTACCAGCCTACGCTACGCCCCGACATGGGCAATGAATTTGCCGCGCAAAAATCTAAAAAGCAATGTTGAAATTTTTTTTCTGGAAAAGGAGAATTAACTTGCCGTGCAATTTGTCCGCTCCAAAATGGAGGTTCATTGTTTTTTATCGGCGGGCTCGTAGCTCAGCGGTTAGAGCAGGCGACTCATAATCGCTTGGTCCTCGGTTCAAATCCGAGCGAGCCCACCATTTATGATTCGGGAAACGTGAATTTTAAGACGCCAAACACGTTTCGACCAATAACCCAAACCATCCATCCGAAATAAGGAATTGAAGAATTCTATTCTTTGCTTTGGATGGCAGACGAATTACTTCTTTTTATTATGCACCAAAACCTGATCGGACTTGCGAAGTTTTTGTTGAACCAGATACATTCCAACCAGACCGATTCCGAGCAACATCGCCGTCATGCTGTTATCCGGCACAGGCGTAAGCACCAGTTGATTTTGAGCGGGTGTGCCATTGGCTCCCCACATTTGCAGAACGTCCACCCCATAGATGCCGTTGTTGGCGTTGGTGGCGCCGGAGCCGAACATACTTAAGGCCAAAGTATAGAAAGGATTGCCATCCGTTGTGGGATTGTTATGGAGTGAACCATCGGCGTTATAAACTTGTCCGCCTTGAAGATACCAAAGCGCAGCTTGCAATAGACCGGCATCGGCCAATCGCCCGGCGGTATCCGTATAATCGTATCCCGTTAATACACCTTTCGCAAATTCGTAATACAAATAAGCAGCGCCTTCAGTAAGTGGAATTCCCGGAGCGGTGGCATCTGAAGAACCCAGGGTATAACTATAAATAGTCCCGGGCGTGAATTCGACAGTAGTTTCGATGCAAAAAGTTTCAAAGCCTCCGCTGATTGTAGTTGAGGGGGCATAACCGGCGAGAAAGTTTTGAGAGGTCACTGCGTTGAACTCGCCGCCTTGCCCATAAGAATAGGCATCTTGAGTTAAAACTATGGAATTGGCAAAGGCACAAGATACTCCACTCAAAGTCAGCAGGGTCAACGGCATTAACATTTTTACTAATGGGTTTTTCATAATAAAGCTCTTCAAGCTGTTTCTGTGCCACTCGAGTTTTACTTGCTAAAAACACTTTCTTTCTGATTTTTAAATGATTATAAATCAATCTGTTACCTTATTGAGAATTTCAGATAAGGCATATCATTCAAAAAAACCTTCATTTGTAAAAGAAACATGATTTTTTACTTAATTTAATAAAGAGGCGTTGCCATTAAAATACTCTTAATCAGCAATTTACGAATTTGAAATCCCAAAGTGGAAAAAATTCCTGCGTTTTACTTACAGGAAATTGTAATCACTCATTAAAATTATGCAGATTAATTGGATTTGTTCCGTTGTTGAAGTTATCTTTCCAGATAATTATCCTGCGGCGCATTCAGCCACGCAGTCAGCCAAAGGTTGCCGAGCATCTGTCCGGCCCTGACCAGTTGGCTGTCTAAAAATGACAACCCTTCCATGCCCTTTGCGCCTTCGCCGGAAAGCTGGCCGTTCTTGTCCATCTCATAAAGCGGCTCGACATATTTATTTTGGGCGACGAGATAGGCCACCACATCGTGAAACATTCCGTCCGGTTCCTCCGCGTTGGCAATGCGCGTTGCCGGCTGGATTTGTCCGACGAGCGTGGCAACTTTTATGCCGCCGGTCTTTTTGAAATAACCGCCGTCAATCCACGCATGAAACGTTTGCCGCGTCGTATAACCTTTTGGATTGTTGGCCGGATCCCAGCCGTTAAAATACCTTGAGGTATGCAATGGTTGCGAACCATCGCCCACATAATGGCCCATCACGCCCATGCTATAAACACAATCCGCCTCCGCATTGGCGATCTCTATTGGCGTGCCGCCGTAGGTCCGCAATGCTTTCAAGGTCGCGAAATCCGATTTCAATTTTTCATAATACTCCGTGATCGCCCAGGGCAAAAAACCGTCCAGCTCGCGCGTATGATCAGCGTCTTTGTCCGGATTAATCGCCGGAAATTTTTCAGGATGCGCCGCGCGCGCTTGGGCGAGAATGGCGACAAAATCATAACGCAACGGCGGCAAAGTTTCCGGCGTCAAGCCGCACAATTTCAAATCTTCCAAATCAAAATAATGATCCGGGCCGTTGAAATGTTTGAGCGTCAAATCGCTCACATTGCGCCAGCGATCCGGCTCGCCCGCCAAAAATCCAATCCGCGTTTTTAGCGTCGGCGTCAATTCAAAGCCCGCAAAATTTGCCGGCAACGACGCCAGCGCCAGTTCATTGATCGCATGATGTCCTTCATAATCCCACGCGCCCACGTCAAAAGCGGCAAGCCATAAAGTCAACGCGGCGGAAATAAATAATTTTCTTTTCATTAATTTCACTGATTGTAACCAAACGTCCCGCGATTGCAAAAAATCTTGCGCAATAATCCGGTTGATTCCTGGATGCTTTTGGTTACACGTGAAATTTATCCGCTCGACAATCAAGATTGAAAATTTAATCTCCGCGCATGACATCCGCGCCCATCATGCCGCTTTTGCTGGGGGGTTTTATTGTCTGGAATATTTATCGCCGCGTGCGCCGCAACATCGGCCGGCAAAAATTGCGCCCGCGCCGCATCACTTATTCCATCATTATTTTTTCCATCTTCACTATTTTTATTATTGTCGCTTCCGCGCAAAATCCGCGATTGCTGCTCGGTTTTGGCGGCGGTTTTTTACCGGGATTGATTCTGGCGCTTATTGGATTGCGCCTCACAAAATTTGAAACCACCAATGAAGGCCATTTTTACACGCCCAACACACACATCGGCGTCGCGCTTTCGCTCTTGTTGACCGGACGCATCGTTTATCGTTATTTGATTTTAAGCCACGAAACGGTTGCGACTAAATATCCCGCACCCTTTCAAAGTCCGCTGACGCTTTTGATAATCGGCCTGACCTTCGGCTATTACATCACTTATTACCTCGGTTTGTTTGCGCACACGCGTGACAAAAATTGATGACACGAAAGGGCGTTGACTCAAATCAAACGTCAGATTTAATGTCCGCGCATGAATCAATTTTTTTTTCCTCTCTCGCTTTTCCTGGCATTTTTTCTCACGGGTATTTCAACATTGCTTGCGGATGATCCCGTCCAGCCGGTCACGACGAACGCTTCGCCCGAAGCGGTGAAATTGTTGCAATATATTTACAGCATTTCCGGCAATCATACGATGACCGGCCAGCACGCGGTGCCGTTGCTCGGCGCCGCGCGACTGGTGGAAGCGCAACGCGCCGGCGGACATTTTCCGGCGATTTTCGGGCAGGATTTCGGGTTCGATTCGCCCGGCACCTGGGACGGGATTAATTTCCGCCAGCGCATGGTGGATCAAGCCATCGAAAAATATCGCGAAGGCTACGTCATTGTTTTCATGTGGCACGCCGTTCGGCCGATTGAAGATGAGCCGGTGAAATTTTTAACTTCCATCCAGGGAAAATTGACCGACGCGCAATGGCACGATTTGGTCACGCCCGGAACGGAGATCAACGAGCGCTGGAAATCGCAGGTGGACGTCATCGCGTGGTATCTTGCGCAATTACGCGACGCGCATGTGCCCGTGCTTTGGCGTCCCTATCATGAGATGAACGGCGGCTGGTTTTGGTGGGGCAAAAAACCCGGCCCAGACGGCTACAAAAAATTATACCGGATGCTTTACGACCGGCTGGTGAATTTTCATCACCTGAATAATCTGCTTTGGATTTACGGCGCGAACGAAGTCACGCCGAATGTTGATTCTTACGATGCTTATTATCCCGGCGACGATGTCGTGGACATTCTCGGCACGGACATTTATCACACCGGCTTTGCCAAAGAGCAATACGATCAACTGCTCGCGCTGGCAAAAAACAAACCGATTGCGCTGGCCGAAGTCGGCGCCGCGCCGTCGCCGGAAATTTTGAAAGAACAACCGCGCTGGACGTGGTTCATGGTTTGGGACGACCCGACGGAAGGCGGCCCGACCGCGCGCGGAATTCGCGCCACCTATAATTGTGATCAGGCCGTGACGCTGGAAAAATTGCCGTGGGTTCAGGCCGGCAAAACGAAAACCAATGCGCCGCTCGCGCCGTAATCATTGTCCGGGCTTTTAGTTTCAGCTAAACTGTCCGCGTGACCGTTCTTGAGGCGATTCAAAAAAGCGCGGAATTTCTCGGCAAAAAAAACATCGAATCGCCGCGCCTGCAAACCGAATTATTGCTCGCGCATTTGCTGAAAATGCCGCGCCTGAAATTATACCTGAATTTCGAGCGCGAACTTTCGGCGCAGGAAATTGATGCCTTGCGCGAACTCGTCAAGCGGCGCGGCGCGCGCGAACCGTTGCAACACATCGTCGGCGCAACTTCATTTTGCGGATTTGAAATCGCGGTGAATCGTCACGCGCTCGTGCCGCGCCCGGAAACCGAATTGCTCGCCGAACTCGGCTGGGACTTTCTTGCAACCTTCAACCTTCAACCTTCAACCGCCGTGGACTTCGGCACCGGTGCCGGCTGCATTGCCATTGCGCTCGCCGCGAAATGTCCAAACGCAAAAATTTTCGCGACGGACATTTCGCCGGACGCACTTGCACTCGCAAAACAAAACGCAGAAAAAAACAATGTCGCCGAACGCATCAAATTTTTTCAAGACGATGGATTTGCCGTTTTTGGACTGCGCCGACATGTCGGCGCTTTGGAAAGCGGCGACATGTCGCCGCACTCCAAATTCGATTTAATCATCAGCAATCCGCCCTACATTCCGAGCGCGGAAATCGAAACGCTTCAGCCGGAAGTAAAAAATTTCGATCCACGCGCGGCATTGGACGGCGGCGCGGACGGTTTGGATTTTTATCGGATGTTCGCCACGCAAGCGAAACCATTTCTGAAATCGCACGGAAAAATCATGTTGGAATTCGGCGATGGCGAAGCCGACGCGATAAAAAATATTTTTGAAAATGAAAAGTGGATTGTCGAAGCCGTGAAGCAAGATTACAGTCAGCGCGCGAGAATTTTAATCGCAAAGCCAGCAGTTTTTTAGCCACAGATGAACACAGATGAAACACAGATTTTTTGTCCGCAGATGGCGCAGATTCCGCAGATTTAACTGAGACAAATTTCATCTGCGTCCATCTGTGAAATCTGCGGATGTTTTATCTGTGTCAATCTGTGTCCATCTGTGGCTAAATAAAAATCATGGAAAGTTTTTTAATCAAAGGCGGCGTGCGGTTGCGCGGCGACGTGGAAATCAGCGGCAGCAAAAATGCCGCGCTGCCCATCATGGCGGCGACGTTGCTCACGGACGAACCGTGCGTGATTCGTCGCGTGCCCGATTTGAGCGACACGCGCTTCATGGTGAAAATTTTGGAATCGCTCGGCGCGAACGCGAAATTTGAAAATGGCACGCTCACGGTTCACGCCAAAAAAATTCGCGGCTACGCGGATTACGAACTTGTCCGCAAAATGCGCGGCTCGATTTGCATCGCCGGGCCGTTGCTCGCGCGTTTGCGCAAAGCGCGAATTTCTTTGCCCGGCGGTTGCGTCATCGGCGCGCGCCCAATCAATTTGCACTTGAAAGGTTTTGAATCCCTCGGCGTCAAAATAAAAATCGAAGGCGGTTACGTGAACGCGACGGCGAAAAAAATTTCCGGCAACTCGATGTTTCTCGGCGGACGCGCGGGACCGACTGTTTTGGGAACGGCAAACGTAATGATGGCCGCAAGTTTGGGCGACGGCGTGACCGTGATTGAAAGCGCAGCGTGCGAACCCGAAGTCGTGGATTTGGCAAAATTTTTGAATGCGATGGGCGCGAACATTTCCGGCGCGGGCAGTCCAACGATTACCATTTCGGGCGTAAAAAAACTTCACGGCGCGACACACGACGTTATTCCCGACCGGATTGAAGCCGCAACTTTTTTGATCGCCGCCGGCGCGACGAATGGCGAAGTGACGTTGCGCGGCGCGTGCGCGGAACATTTGCGCGCGGTGATTGATAAATTGAATGAAGCCGGAGTTTTGGTGGAACGCAGCGGCGCAAATTTGCTCGCGCGCCGAAAAAATAAAACGGGAAAATTAAAAGCCGTGGACATCACGACGCTGCCGTATTCCGGTTTTCCGACGGACGCGCAGGCGCAGATGATGTCGCTGCTCGCGCTCGCGCCGGGCATCAGCATCATCACGGAGCGGATTTTTGAATCGCGTTTCATGCACGTCAGCGAACTGGCGCGGCTCGGCGCGGAAATCGAAATTGAAGGACCGAGCGCAATTGTCAAAGGCGGCAAACCGTTGAGCGGCGCGCCGGTGATGGCGAGTGATTTGCGCGCGAGCGCGGCGTTGGTAATCGCTGGACTCGCGGCGAAAGGCACGACGCAAGTGAACCGCATTTATCATCTGGATCGCGGCTACGAAAAGATGGACGCGAAATTGCGAAAGCTCGGCGCGCGAATTCAGCGCATTGAGGAAAAATGAACTTTATAAAATACTTAGGACTGACCTCTTTATGATGGAGCTTAAAATATGAAACGAAAAATAATAATTTCCACTGCTTTGATCGTATTAATTTGTTTTGCATGGCTTATTTGGGACGCTTTGAGTTTTCCAGATTCAAGAGCGCTCGCCAAACACTCCGCTTTAATTGTTTATGCTACCACCAAACGCGATGCTCCTGACGCGCCACTCGTTGTCGCGGAAGTATGGAAAGACGAAAGGAAAACAAATACCTTACTGATTGGTAAAGTAATAGGTAGGTCAACTGTCTATATGCCATCTAATCAAGTTCCAGATGGCGAAATTATTTTTTTTGAAGGTCAAGGCAAGAAAGTCCCTCCCACTAGCATTGCTGTAAGAAATGGACAGGTCACGGTCGAAACTAACGGCCAAATGGTTGAAATGACATTGGAGGAATATAAAAGATATTGCGGCCTGGAGTAAATTTTTTCACCGAATGAACCCGCGACGTTGCGGATTGGCTCTTTTATAATTTCAACGGCATAGGAACGCGGACAGTGTCGCATCAAGCGGACGCTTGAAACTCCACTGCGAGGAACTGTCCGCGCTCTTTGCTCCAGAGGAGCGTCGGAAATTAGCCAGCCACATTGTGGCTGGACTCGCGCCCGCAAATCATCGCGTCCTGAAAGGACGCCGGAAAACATTCGATTGTTTCCATCGTCCCTTGCGGGACGAATTTATTTTTCGCCGACACCAGCCACTTCGTAGCTGGCTAATTTCCCACGTCGCTCCGCGACAATTTTATTTTGACGTCTTCTTAAAACTTTTTGACACCAACGAAAGCAGCCTTTAGTTTTCAGCCATGAAAGTTTTGCTTACGCCGCATCAGGAAAAATTCGTCGGCCAGAAAATGAAGGGTGGCGGTTATTTGTCGCAAGACGAGGTCATTCGCGAGGCGTTGCGTGTGTATGAACTCGTCGAGCAAGAGGACAACGACCCGCAGCTGGAGGCGGCGTTGCGCCACTCGCTCCGCAGTCCGTTGAAAAAATACAAGCCCGGTCATTTCGCAGCCCTTGACGCTTGAACAAGATTGAAATCTTCGTCCGTCATGACGCCGAACTGGATGCGTTCGGCTACTTTCAATACATCCGTGAAAACAATCCTGAAGCCGCACTTTATTTTCTCGAAGCGATTGATTGCACGGTTGAAAATCTGGCGTTGCAACCGTTGAAAGGCCGGCTGCGAAAATTTCGCGGCAAGGATTTGAAGAACATCCGTTCGTGGCGCGTGGATGATTTTGAAAATTACCTGATTTTCTATCGCTTTGCCGGAATGCGATTGGAAATTCTCCGCATCAAACATGGCGCGATGGATTTTCCACAGGCGTTGCGGCAAGATTAAAATTTTCCATGCGGATGAATGGCGCGGATTTTTATTCCAGCGCGATGATCTGGCGGAACATTTCGTAGACGACGCTGCGGCGTTCGGCAAAGACGACTTTGAAGAGCGGGGCTTTGGCACCGGATTCGTGCTGGAGAATCAGGCGGCAGTTTTCCACGCGCATTTTGTAGAATCCTTCCAGTTCGTCCTCAAGCGGTTCGGGAAAGGATTCGCCGCGTTCAATCTCGTGGATGGCCGCACGGAGCCGCTTGCGCGCGTCGGGCGACTGGCGGCGGATGAAGGCCAGCGGCTGTTCTTCGATGATGACTTCAATCTTTTTCGTCTTCATCAAGCACGCTCAAGGGATAGTATTTGCCTTTGCCAGCCTTCGCGTTGTTGATGGCTTTCATGGCCGCCGGATTGGACAGAATCTCCATCTGTTCCAGCAAATCCGCCATCCGCTTCCGTGGCACGATGAAGGCGACGACTTCGCCGTTCCGCGTGATGGCGGAGGTTTTGCCGCTCCGGCACAGCGCGGGAAACTTCGCCTGTCCCTTGGTGATGGTCAATGTATTATTCATGAAGATTCTACATAGACTATTTTTTGTTTTCCCGCAAGTTTTTTTTATTTCAATGGTAAGAAGGTGGACAGAGTCACATCAGTGACGCTTGAAATTTCGTTTGCACGGAACTATCGGCATTCCGAGATTTTTTATAGAAAAAAAAAGCCACGCGCTGTCGCTAAATTCCACCTTGCCATTTGAAAAACTATTGAGAGCATAAAAGCAAATTACAAATTAAGATGCAAAAATCCGACGGATTGACGAATAAATCCATTGACAAAAAGCCTTTCAATGTGTAAATACATTGTAATCACATTGCATGGGCGTTCTATTTACAAATGAGCCGTTATGGAGTTTGATTGGAATAATCCGCCTTTTGAAATGGATGGTTCTTTGACTCATCAGGAAATTGAAGAATCGTTTGAAGATGCATTTGCCGTGCGGCTGCTGCCCGACTCGCCGCGCTTTGGCGTGCAGGCGCGATTTTTCAATCTCGGAATGTCCGCCGGCGGCATCGGAGTCGTCAGCGTGTATCGGACGAACGGCCGTTCCGTCCGCGTGTTGCACGCGCGCACGTTCGAGCCGGAGGAACGGTTTTTTTATCAGCGAAAAATGGAACAGACGCTCGCGCCCTGACGCGCGGCAAAAATAATTTGCGGTGAGAACTTTTGCGAACTGGGAAGAAGTGCCGCTCTTCGACAGCGAAGACGCCGAAGCCGGATTTTGGGCGGAGAACCGTCCCGACCTGCGCCTGATGGAATCGGCGGTCGCTGGCAGCGCCGAATCGTCCGAGTCCGTGACCATCACGCTGCGGATTGATCCGCGGATGCTGGCGCGCATCAAGCGGCTGGCGCGGGCGCGGTTTTTGAACTACCAGAGCATGATCAAACAATGGTTGAGCGAACGGATGGAAAATGAATTGCGTGAAAAATAAAACTGCCATGAAAAATCATCACACAGCCGAAAGTCGGGAGTCCAGAGCCGAGGGCAAAACGAACCTCGCGCCGATTTTTTCCTGCTCTCGACCTTCGACCCTCGACCCTCGACTGGCTTTCACCCTGATCGAACTGCTCGTCGTCATTTCCATCATTGCGGTTCTGGCGGCGTTCACCATTCCGGTGCTGGGCGGCATCAAAAGACACGAATACATCAACAAGACACAGGCGGAAATGGCGCAATTGGAAACGGCGATTGAAAGCTACAAATCTGCTTATGGATTTTATCCACCGGGTAATCCGAATTATTCGTCGGATTCAAGTCAGGCTATGTTCAGCCCGCTCTATTTTGAATTATTGGGAACGACCAATAACAATGGCACATATTACACTTTAGACGACAGCGCTTCGATCAGCACAAATTACATAATTGGATTCGGCGTCAGTGGTTTTATAAATTGCAACAAACCGGATGCTGGTGAAGATGCGCGCCCGGCGAAGAATTTTCTTCCAGACTTGAAGCCTTCCCAAATCGGACAGAATGTTACGAATAAATTTCCCACGCCTCACATTCCCGTAACGTTGCTTTTAGGCTCATCCGGCGGTCCAGATATAAATTATACACCGCTTGGAGCGCAAAATGTAAATCCCTGGCGCTACGTTTCGCCCGGCATCAACAATCCCAATGGCTACGATTTGTGGATGCAACTGGTCATCAAACCCGGCCAAACCAATCTCGTTTGCAACTGGAGCAAGCAAGTCCAGATCAACAGTCCGCTGCCCTGACGTTTATGTGTTTTATTCCCAAATTAAAATTGCCCCGGCGCGAACATTCCGTGAGCGTGGACTGGCACGACTGCTCCTGGCCGGCGAACATCCGCGCGGAGCAAAAAACATTTCTGCCAGACGCGCCCACAAAACCATTGCCCGCGCCGCCGATGTTTTCGCATAATGACCGCCGCAACCTCACCTATTTTAAGCCCATGAAAAACTTTTCCTGCCGCTCGCGTCGCCGCGCCTTCACGCTCATCGAACTGCTCGTCGTCATCGCCATCATCGCCATTCTGGCGGCGATGCTGCTGCCCGTTATTGCGGCGGTGAAAAAACATGCGCAAGTCATCAAAGCGCGCACTGAAGAAGCCTCGCTGGTGAATGCCATTGAAGGCTATGACTCGGCTTACGGAAGATTTCCGGTTTCTAGCAATGCACAATATCAAGCCACATTGAATGCTCAAAGTAATCTCAATCCTGATTTTACTTACGGCGGCATATTCCAAACCGAAACTGGCACATGGCCGCCGAATCCTATCCCCGCGAATTATCAAACCAATAACTCTGAAGTCATCGCCATTCTGATGGACATCACAAATTATCCCTATCTGAATGGCTCAACGACGACGCCAACAGTAAATAATGGTTATGTCAAAAATCCTCAAAAGACGGAATTTTTGAACGCAACCCTGAATGGCGATACCAATGCGGCGGCTAACTTTACGCCTGGCGTTGGCGCCGATTTGGTTTATCGAGATCCGTGGGGAGATCCTTACGTCATCACCATGGATTTGAATTATGACGACCAATGCAGAGATGTTTTTTATTCCCTGGATAAAGTGTCTCACGACGGTCTCAATGGATTGGCAAATCCGGATGGTGCCACGGCCACCACGGATAAATGGCAATATCACGGCAAAATCATGGTCTGGTCTGCCGGACCCAATAAAAAAATTGATCCGGTCGATCCGGCCACGGATCGTGAAAACAAAGATAACGTCATCAGTTGGCAATAACGTATTTTGAAAATTGTGAAGTTGTGAAAGTTTGTAAAAGTGACATGCGGCAAGCGGCAGGTGACGAGATTTTTATCCCGCGCCCATGCCGCGCTTCTTGTCACCCTTCACTCGTCACTCGTCACCCAACCGCTTTCACGCTGGTTGAACTATTGGTGGTGATCGCCATCGCCGGCATTATCGCGGGGCTGGCGATTCCGGCGCTCAAAAATCTTGGCAAATCCAACGTCAACTTGAGCGCGTCCCGGCAATTGCTCGACGACATCGGCCACGCGCGCCAACTCGCCATGAGCCGGCGCACCACCGTTTATATGGTTTTTGTGCCGACAAATTTTTGGACTATTCCCGGCTCGTTTCCCAATGCGTGGTTCAATAGTCTGACTCTTGCGGCGCAAACCGCTGTTACTAATTTGGTGGACAAGCAATTGACGGGATACACATTCGTCGCTGATGGCGCATTGGGCGATCAGCCAGGCAACCATCAATGGCATTATCTGGCTACCTGGCAAAACTTGCCGGATGGAACTTTTATTGACGCCCAAAAATTTTCTGCGCCCGGCACGGTCATCAATGATTCCGTAACCGACAAAGTCTTCAACCAATGGGACGCAGACTATTCGCATTCGGATTTCAATCGAATGTATGCGTTCACCAATCTGGCATTCCCATTTCCGACAGAGACAAATACCGCCATGATGGTTGCTCTTCCCTATATTGCATTTAACTATCTCGGCCAATTGACAACGGATGGCGTCAACTTAAGCACCCATGACGAATATATTCCCCTTGCGCATGGCAGCGTCAATTATGGGTATGATGCGAACAAAGTTCCGCAATTGAGCGAGGTGACTCCCGGCGACATTGCGGAAGTTCCGCCCGGCAACAGCACGGATATTTCCTACAACATCATTCACATTGACGCGCTTACCGGGCGCGCCACGCTGGAGTATCACAAAGTGCAATGAAGATGAAGTTACAAGTTGAACGTTGCAGGTTGCAGGTTTTTCAAAACCGGCAGCGCAATAATATTTCAACCTTCAACCTTCAACCTTCAACCTTCAACTCTTGCCGCGCTTTCACGATGATGGAGATTGCCATCAGTCTGGCCGTCATCGGCATCGCGCTCGTCGCCATCATCGGCGTGTTGCCGCTCGGCATGAGAGTGCAGCGCGATAACCGCGAGCAGACCGTCATCAATCAGGACGCCACCGTTTTCATCGAAGCCATCCGTAACGGCGCGCGCGGACTGGATGACCTGACGAATTATGTTTTTGCGATCACGAATTATTGGACCAAATTTGATGGTAACGGAAGTTTTGTCACGGGTAATAATGGGAATAACGGCGTTAATAATGGTTACGATTTCAATAATATTTCTATTGCGTCGGGATCTGCATTTTCGGCTGCGGATTCAAGGGCGCTCACTTCAGGCACCAACATCATTGGACTTTTAACCACGCCGGAATTTACGGATGACTACGGCAATCCGACCAACAATCTTTTCAGCGGCGGCTACAGCAACCACATCGTCGCCTATGTCCGTTCTATCAGCGGACCGGCCACGGAAAAACCGCCGCAGGACAATCAGCTGATGCAGCAGGATTCTTTTACTTACCGAATCCTTTGCGTCAATGCGCCGGTGGCAACGGATACCAACTCGGCTAATCTGGACTCAACTTATACCAGAGAACTCGCGGCCAACCTCCATGAATTGCGCCTGACCTTTGAATGGCCGCAGCAGCCCAACGGCAGTCTTGGCACCGGACGCCAGACCTATCGCGCGCTCATTGCCGGTCAAATCGTTCGAGACCCGTTCTACGACAGCTTATATTTTTACCAGCCGCAATCATTTACCAACGCGCCGTGAACATGAAGTCACCAGCTAAAAGTTGCCGGTTGAAAGTTCCTCGCCCGAACTTGCGGCGGAGGATTGCCTCAACCTTCAACCTTCAATCTTCAACCTTCAACTGCGCGCGTGCTTTCACCCTCGTCGAGGTCATGGTGGCCGTGGCGTTGATGGCGCTGATCGTCATTGCCTTGATGGCCGTGTTCAGCAACACACAACGGGCGTTTCGCGCCAGCATCACCCAGACCGATATTCTGGAAAACGGCCGCGCCGCGATGGATTTGATGGCGTCGGACTTGGGAAAAATGGCGGCGTCCAATTTGCCGACGAATAACTATGCCAATGCAAATTTTTCAGTGCGCAACTCCGGCAATCCGCCGCTGATGCAAGCGCTTGTCGGCAGCATTAGCGGGAATCCGCGCACGAACATCCTCGAAAGTTTTTTCATCTTGAGTTCTGGAAATCAAAACGGCGTGCCGACCTGGTATGGCACCGGTTATGCCGTGCTGACCAACAATGGCACGGCCCTTTATCCGCTCTATCGTTTTTCAACAAATTATCCGATGGCATCCTTCGGGGCAGTTTCCAATTTATATTTTAGAAGTTTCCAGAGTTTTTTAAATGCGCCCACGAACTACAGCCATTTGATTGACGGAGTAGTGGATTTGCGCATTCACGCCTTCGATGAAAATGGTTTGCTGATAAACCGGATTGGCAGTTCATTTATAACCAATTCAATAGGTATTCCCGGTGAAGTTGGCTATATTTTTTTAAGCAACGCGCTGCCCGCCGCCGTTGAGATTGAAATGGCCACGCTCGAAGACCCTTCGCTTCAGCGCGCCGAATCGTTGCCCACCGGAACGGTGCGTGACACTTATCTCAATGGTCGCATCGGACAAGTCCACGTCTTTCGCCAGCGCGTTTCCATTCTCAACGTTGATCTCGCCGCCTACCAATGAAATTGAATTTTAACATACAAGCCGGAAGTCAGAGGTCGCAAGCCGGAGCAACGAAGGCCGAAAGCGCTCAAAACCTTCAACCTTCAACCTTCAACCTGCAACCTTCCCAACGCGGCATCGCGCTCATCATCACGTTGATTTTGCTTTCCGTGACGCTCGTCATGGCCGTGGCGTTTCTGGCCATCAGCCGGCGCGAAAGCGGTTCCGTGACCACTTCCAGCGACACCACCGCCGCGCGCCTCGCCGCCGATTCCGCGCTCGCCAATGCCGAGGCGCAGATCATCGCCAACGTTTTTGCCGACACCAACGCGCCCAATCCCTATAACTTCGGCCTGTTTGTTTCTACGAATTATATCAATGCGAATGGTTTTGATAGCGGCGTAGGCGGCTACGATCCAACTAACATCAATTATGATTTTCTAGCAGGTGGTAGAACGCTTAATCAGGGTGAATTTTTGCAAAACGTCGCCAACCTGCTTTACCTTCCGCGCCCGCCCGTTTTCATTGTGACGAACCAACAGACCGGCGCATCGGATTTTCGTTACTACCTTGACCTCAATCGTAATGGAAAGTTTGAAGCCAGTGGCCTTATCACAAATGTGGACGACAACAACAAATTCATTTTGGATGCGAATGGTAATCCAGTAGCCGATCCGCAAGTCGGCGACCCGCAATGGATTGGCGTTTTGGAACATCCCGATGCGCCGCACGGCCCGAACAACAAATTCATTGCCCGCTACGCTTTCATCGCCGTTCCTGCCGATGGTTCGTTGGATTTGAATTATATTCATAATCAGGCGTTAAACCAAAACTTGAGCACATCGGATGGATATTATCGTAATCAAGGCGTTGGCACTTGGGAGATTAATCTGGCTGCTTTTCTGGCCGATTTAAATTCGGATGAATGGGGCCAAGTGATTGGAACGCCAGCCAATGGAAACGCCACTTATTACTATTATCAATACAATCCGAATAATGTCGGAGTATCTTTTGCCGATGCGTTTTCATTATTGTCGTATCGCTACAATTATAAGTCACTGCCATGGTTATCCACTCTGCTCCCTAGCTACCAATTGTCTGGCTCGGTTGATATGATCCCGTTGGGACCAACTATGACTGGAACTTTAACACCATTTTATAATTATCTACTTAATAATTCATGGCCGGGAGCGGACAATACAAATCACTTTTTCGACTTAACATCTGACTTGTTTGATACCAATAAGTCATCGCCGGGTTTTGTAGATCGGCTATTGGACACGGGCACAAATACCTTTGGTGGGACTACCGCTTCCACTTACGACCGTTACACCTATTACCGGATGCTGGCACAACTCGGCACGGATTCCTCGGCGGAATCAGGCAAGATGAATTTGAATTATGACAATCTTGATCCCGGCTTTAATGGAGTTTTGAATATTAATGGCACTGCCAGCGTGACTAACTTTGTTCCTTGGACAGCCATCGGATTTTTCACCAATGCCGCTGACCGGATGCTGCGGCTTTACACAACCAATTGGTTCGAGCAATATCCATCCAACTACCTGTTTACTTATTATGGCATCACCTATACGCCTACAATTACCGTTGATGGATTTGGAAATGTGACCGGCCTGACTAATGAGCCATTTTTTGGGCTGACAAATGTTATTCCGGCCTTCGGCATTACAAACATTCCGGTCTATTGGAACGGCCAATTTGTTTATCGGCCAGCGGTGCAGCGATTATTGCAACTGGCTGCGAACATTTATGACGCGAGCACAAATTCATTTTATCCATCTGTGTTCCGCCCCTATTTTTATCGGGATACTAACGACAATCTTTTTGTGGGAGGATACACGAATGTTGATTCGGTTGCCGGGGTTGGCGATATGACCATCCCAATTTATGCTTGGCAAGTGACTTCGCAGGTTGGAACTAATGTTCTACTTAACGTCTATGATGTGCCCTGGATCATCGGCGCAAAAAAGGGTTTTCCCAACTTCAATGAATTTTCAATGGAAAATGTTTTGGGAGTGACGCGCCGATTGCAACTAACCCGCACAACCAATAGTTCATCTACTTCAACTCCGGTAATCACCGCCACAAACCAAATGTATACGATGAGTTTGAACAGCTCGCTGGGCGCGGAATTATGGAATTCTTACAATTCAAATTATTTTGGCTCGGTGACGATTGGTGGAACTGAGTATGCTTCGTTGACCATCACTAATGATGACTTGGGCTTTCATTGGAATCCATTAATTCCAATGACCTTTTCCACCAATTTTTCGTTTCAGCCACCCGTTCCGTGGCCGGGATTGATCCCTTTGAGCGCAGGCAGCCCGAATGCGAATTCTTTCAAGATTCCCTTGAACGTCACAATGTCAATGTTGACCAACGCGGTTTATCGTTCGCCTTCTGCGGGTGCCGCTTATCTTCCTGCCGGATTTAGTGCGCCAAGTTTTGTGCCCACAAACTATTTTACCACGTTGAACCCGTTATTATTTGAAACCAATTCGCCCAATGGCTTTCGCTTGCCGCAGTTCGGTTTGCTGCTGACGAATCGTTTGCAGGTATTCATGCTGGATGAAACCAATGGCATTTATCATGTCATTGACTATGTTCAATTCGGGGGTCCGAATGGTGGTTTTAATGTAAATTCAAATCTGGCGGATGTTAATACTGCGGGCGTATGGAATACAAATCCGGCGGATAGTTCGGGTCCAACTGCGCCAACTTATGGAATAGAGAATCAAATCGATTACTCGAAAGGGGGCAATAGTCAAGGCGAATTGTATGATGGCGCATGGAATGGTGATCCGTCGTTGGGATCTCTTGATTATCAAGAAACCTTTTTTAGGGCATTTTTTAAGCCGCAGAATAAGGCCCTGATGACAACTACTGGAGCATCCGTCACTAATTTGCAATTAAGTGTGCAAGCGCCGTATTCACCGACACGCTATATTGTGCAATATATTACCTGGCAGGCCAATGATCCGCTGGTGCATTATTTGGCGAGTGACCTTAGTTCATCACCCACCAATCCAGCCTTGGAGTCCGGTGTATCACATTATAATTCAGCTGGGTCAATATCAAATTTGACCAGCGTTAACTTAGGCCAATTGAATGATCATTATATGCCGTGGGGGGCACACTCTAGTTTTGACCCTAATGCTTTCAATATCGCAGAACGGGATCCCTTGAGGTCGCAATCAGATGATTGGGATTTTCCTACTAGTAAATATCCATCCATCGGCTGGCTGGGACGGGTGCATCGCGGCACACCGTGGCAGACTGTTTATCTTAAGGCTGCGCCAATAAATCTAAATACCTGGGCTCAATGGACGGGCGACTCGGAAATAACTTTTAATCAGTATTTTGACGCAGCCAATTCCACGCCGACGAGTGATCGGTTGTTATTCGATCTTTTTACTACTGCGCCCAACGATAATGCAACGCATGGACAACTTTCCGTTAATGTTGGTGCAGCGGGGGGTGCCAGCCTTGCCGCGTGGTCGGCCGCATTAAGCGGCATAGTCGTGCCTACAAATTCCACGGTAGGCCCTCCAGTCATCATTCCGCCAGCCGGATCGGGTGGAGTTGCAAATTCGATGTTAGGGCAAATTGTCGCGGACATCAATGCCACGAGGGCGGACACAAACTTTGTAAATCTCTATGGACTGACAAATACATTTGAGCACGTCGGCGATATTTTGCGCGTGCCGCAGCTCTCGATTTTGACAAATACTGTGGGGCAGCAATCCCCATTTTTAGATATAAATACCACTTACAGCGATGAAATGTATGAATGGCTGCCGCAGCAGATGATGTCGTTGGTGCGCGACAGCAGCGCGCCGCGTTATGTGATTTATTGTTACGGCCAGACGCTTAAACCCGCGCCCAACGGCATCGTGACCAGCGGCGGCTTTTTTGGGATGGTCACGAATTATCAGGTGGTGGCCGAGACCGCCACGCGCGCGGTCGTGCGGGTGGATAATGCCAACACGCCGCATCCGCACGTCGTGATCGAAAGTTTCAATCTTTTGCCGCCGGATTAAACGAACCGCCAAGACACCAGGATGAAGACAATTGTTTTAACCGCCAAGTTGCCAAGAACGCCAAGTTTTTTAGAACCGACTTCATTTTTATTTCGTTTCAATCTTGGCGTCCTTCGCGCCTTGGCGGTTGATAACGGCGGTTTATTTTATGCAAACATTCATTGAGCCGGACAAAAAAGTGGACGAACTGGCGCACGCCGTCATTGGCGCGGCGATTGAAGTGCCTCGCCATCTGGGGCCGGGTTTTCTGGAAAGCATTTATGAAGAGGCAGTGTGCGTCGAACTGTCGGACAACGGAATTCCTTGTGAACGGCAGAAAGAAATCAGAGTCCTTTACAAAGACCGGGAAATCGGGAAACACAGGATTGATCTGCTGGTCGGAAAAATCCTGATCGTTGAATTGAAGACCATTGAGGCGTTTGCTGAAATCCACAAAGCGCAGGTGATTTCTTATCTCAAGGCAACCGGCTTTCCCCTCGGCTTGCTGATAAATTTTAATGTTCCGATTTTGAAAAATGGCATCCAGCGTGTAGTCTATAGCAATAAAACCGCCATGACGCCAGGCACGCCAAGGTGAAAACGAACCAAATTAAAATGGCTTTGAATAAAAAATGCTTGGCGTCCCTGGCACCTTGGCGGTTATAATTAAAAATGCGTTCACGTCCTAAATTTTGGTTGGCGGTCTGCCTGCTGTGTTTGGCGGGCGCATGGTTTTTTTGGCAGCAGGGCAATCGCTGGGCGGCGCAACCAACTGCCGCCGCGCGCGCAAAGGCCGTCCACGCCAAACCTGCCGTTGCGACGAGCATGGCCACGGTCAAATCCGCCTCGACTGCGCCCGTCCTTTTTAGTTCGCACAATGCCGCCACCAACAGCATCGGCAAAACCAACGAGTTCGCCTATCGGTTAAGCAACACCAAAAAAACCATCGGTGAGCTGGTGAACAATCCCCATGCGATTTTGCTGGATAATGCGTTGATTGACACGGACGCGCGGCTGGATCTTTCCTTTCCCAAAAATTTGCAGGCGTCGGCTGACCCCGGCAGTTACATCGTGCAATCCCGCGGGCCGCTGGATAATGCTTTCCGCGCCATGCTCGCGGCAGCGGGCGCGCAGATCATTTCGTATATTCCCAACAATGCCTATTTGGTTGAAATTTCGGCCATGGGCGCGGCGAGCGTGAAGGGCAGCCCGATGGTGCAAGCGGTCATCCCTAATGCGCCTTATTACAAAATCAGTTCGTCGCTGTTCGATGCCACCGAGGAAACAAAAAATTTATCTGCCGACACGGTTTTGACTTTGGGTTTGTTCACCGACGTTGCGCCGCAAACCGTGAAACAAATTGAAAAACTGGGCGGAGTGGTTGTCGGCACGGACCGTTCGCCCTTTGGTCCGATTGTGCGCGTGCAAGCGCCGAAAAATTGGACGGCTTTGGCGGCTTTGCCCGGCGTGGAAATTGTGGAAGCGGCGCATCGGCGCGCAGAAGCAAATGATTTGTCGCGCGTGACGATGGGCGTTTCGACCGACACGCTGGTGCCGACAAATTACATGAATTTGAACGGCAGCAATGTTGTGGTTGAAGTCAACGACACCGGCATTGATGCCAATCATCCTGATTTGACGGGGCGTGTGTCTGCGGACTTCGCCGGAAGTTTATTGGATACAGATGGTCACGGAACGTTCGTTGCGGGGCAAATCGCCGGGAGCGGTTTGGAATCTACGACGGTGACAGATGCACAAGGCTCCCTCAATCCCGGAACGTTGGGTCAATATCGTGGCAACGCGCCGCTGGCAACTCTTTATTCTGTCGGAGGCTTGGTCAATCAGGATGGTGAAACCGGACACGATACAAATGCCCCTATTTCTGACAGTTATTTTCAGGAACAGCCGGCGCGGACAAACGCTCTCATTTCCAATAATAGTTGGGTGAAGAATGGAGACGCGGCTTATGATTTATCGGCGGCAAGTTATGATGCGGCGGTGCGCGATGCGTTGCCGGAAATGACCGGCTCGCAGCCAGTGCTATTTGTATTCGCGGCGGGCAATGACGGTAATGGTGATGATGCAGGTGGCAACGGAAACCCGGACTCAATCGATTCTCCCGGCACGGCAAAAAATGTCATTACTGTCGGCGCATTGGAACAGGCGCGCAATATCACGAATATTGTCACCGACCTTAACGGCTCTTCAAATGCTGTTTGGTCTGGTGAGTCGGATACAAGTTATGAAGTGGCGGATTATTCGAGTCGCGGAAATGTCGGTATTGGCACGGAAGGCACTTATGGACGATTCAAGCCGGACGTAGTCGCGCCGGGTTCGTTTGTGATTTCCACACGCTCTGCCGATTGGGATCAAGCGGCGTATTATAATCCTACCAACATTTATGACAATTACGCCTTCAACCAACCGGTGGATACTAACAGCCTGAATTATTACAGTTTCAGCGATTTTGGATTCGTGGTCAGAAGCAACGCTGTCAATGTCAGCATTCAATTATATCCCTTCTCGCCCGATCCGGCTCCGACAAACCTGCCGATCTATGTTTCATTGGATAATTTTCCCGATCCGACGGATCCGACGACCTATGATTTCGAGACGACTAAAGATAATGTAACAATTCCGCCGGATGGCCCGGCTAATTATCTTGCGAGCATCGTCAACAATTTCGGCGACTTCAATTTTGGAGTGGGCGACAGCACGAATGTGCCTGTCACCTATAACATGCAAGTGGAAATGGTTACGACCAACGATCTTGGAAATTATTATTCGGTATTGAGCAACTTGAATAATTCAATCGGCACCGGAAATGCGTCTTATCCGGGTGGATTTTATCGTTACGAATCCGGCACGAGCATGTCGGCGGCGAATGTATCCGGGGTGCTGGCATTGATGCAGGATTACTTCACAAACAGGCTCGGCTTGAGGCCGAGTCCGGCATTGCTCAAGGCGATACTCATCAATGGCGCGCGGCCGACCTATCTTTATAATTATCAAGTGGACGGCTCAATCAACTTTGAAGGTTGGGGATTGATCAACTTGCCCAATTCTATTCATCCTTCATTAACGAATAGTCCCAACAATGCGAACACCTCTTGTTTCTTTGTTGATCAAAGCCCGACCAATGCTCTTGCCACCGGCGACAGCCGGACTTATAAGATTTCCCTTTCGCCGGGCGTTCAAGGGTTGCCGTTGCGAGTGACATTGGTATGGACGGATCCACCCGGCAATCCTGCCGCCGCGATAAAATTGGTCAATAACCTTGATCTGGTTGTTACTAATTTCGACAATCCCGCTAATCCGGTGATTTATTATGGCAATGACATTGCCGCCAACAGAATTTATAACACGCCGGAAACCACAAATAATCCATCGAATTTTGACGCGATCAATAATGTTCAAAATGTTTTCATTGCGGCAAGTTCCGGCACTAATTTTTCAATCACGGTTCTTGGCGCGGCAGTGAATGTGAACGCCGTTTCCGCACAGACCAATGATGCGGCGGAAAATTACGAACCGAATGTGGTGCAGGATTTCGCGCTGGTCGTGGCGAGCGGCGATGGTTCCAACACCAATGGTTTTGCCATCACGTCCACTTCAGCGGCATCAAATCCTGTCAACGACCAGCGCATAACTTATATCACTGGCACCAATACTTCAGCATTACTTAATCAGTTCGTTGGCGCGAGTTCACCGTTGCTCGGCACGAACATGGTTTCTTTTACCAGCACTAATTCAACATTTGTCTCAAATGCCGTCCTGACCATCGGCCAGACCAACCAGTGGCATTTCTATGTCGTGACCAACCTGGGTGTGGATGTTTCCGGCGGCACCAACAGCAGCGATGTGACCAACGCCGCGTTTATCACTTTTCAGCCTTCAACCCTTTCGATTCCGCGCATAGGAGTCTTTGCGGATTCCGATACCAACTCCACGCGCCCGGAAGCGGACATTGATTTGTATGTCAGCACGTCATCTTCATTGACGAATTTGGATCCCACGGTGATTGCCAATTGCATCAACAGCACGCAAGTTGGGGCATCACTTGGTGGCAATTTTAGCGGCGCATCATTGGGGCGTGGCGGCTCGGAATTCGTCGTGGATACCAATTCCATAGTTGGACAGGTCTATTATGTTGGCGTGCAATCGCAGGATCAAATGGCGTCGGAATATGACTTCTTGTCCGAATTCAGCAGCGTTCCTTTCAGTCAAACGGATAACAATGGCAATGAGATCGTCCAGTATTTTTCGGTGAACATTCCCGATGGCACTGCCACATTGCCGGGATTTGTGGATACAATTGGTCTCGCCCTCTATCCGATAACTATTCAGCAGGTGACCCAGACCAGTATTCTTTATCAACAAAATCCTGGAGACCTGGTAGTTACTTTGGACCATGCGGATGCAAACGGCAACAGTAGTTCAGTGATATTGTTGAATCATGATTCGCCGAATGAACCCGGCACCTACACTAATATTTACAATGACAGCAACCAGGGTGACACCATCGGTTCACAACCTTCTGATGGGCCGGGGTCATTGCAAAGCTTCGTCGGGCAGCAGGGTTCGGGCGTATGGGATTTGCACATCTCGGACAATGCTCCCGGCTTCATTGGTAACATTCACGGCAGCCAGTTTATTGAGAAACATCAGGATTTGGGCAAAGGCGTAAGCGTCCTGGTTCCTAGCCTGAACGCAAGCAACGCATTTTTTGATTACATAGATGTTCCGGTTGGGGCGACCAATCTGACCATAAGCGTGACCAATGAAACTTTGCCAACTCCGGGGCCGCTTCAGCTTTTCCTTAAATTTGGTTCGGAACCTTCGCCAACCAATTTTGATGAAATGACGATGATTACCAATGTAACTCTCCCGAATTATTGGACCGGTTCTATTTCAATCGGACCTTATTTGCAGCCGGGCCGTTATTTTATCGAACTGCTTAATCCGGGACCAAACGCGCAAGGACCGATTTACATAAGCGCCAGTATAAGTTCTTCCGAGTCGGCCATTTCGACCGTGGATTACGATTCTTCCGGTTCGGTGCCGATTCTCGATGACGCCGTGACGACGACGAGCCTGTTTGTGACGAACACGGATATCATCCAATCGCTCAACATTGGGTTGCGCGTGGATCATCCGCGCATTTCGGATCTGGTGTTTCATTTGATCGCTCCCGACGGCACGCGCTATCTGCTGATGGAAAATCGCGGCGGCGCCAGCACCAACGGCGCGGGAGTGACAATAATTACCACGAACGCCACGGTTACATCGCAAAATATCGAGGAGTTGCCGGCGGCAGATTATCCCGTAGGCCCGATTGCGGATGGATGGTCGGTAATGAAAAATCAAGTCAGCGTGGTGACTAATCCCGCAAATACTTTTCAAAGCGGCAATTTTCTGGCGCTGGCCAATGGAGTGATTTCAAATACATTGCCCACGGTGGCGGGGCAAACTTATACATTGACGTTCGCTTATCGCGGGCCGGGAATTGTGAGTATGTGGCGTGGTGAAGGAAATCCCAATGACTCAGTGAGCACCAACAACGGAACATTAGTCAATAGCGCAACTTATGGTCCCGGCTATGTGGGAGGACAAGCATTCAAGTTTAACGGCGCAAATTCGGCGGTGGTGATTAATGATTCTGCTGACCTTAAGCTGTCAAACTCCTTAAGTATTGATGCATGGGTGAACCCAAGCGCGTTTACTCGTAATCAGAGTCAGATTCTTTTTCGGGGAGACACCCGGAATTGTTTGGATCCCTACACTTTGGGCGACAACGATGCCAACGTTGTCAACGGTGGCGCATGGTTCCATGTTGCCGATACATCCGCGGGGTGTGGCGTGGACGCAGTAACACCTTCCTTGCTGCCGCTCAATCAGTGGACGCATGTGGCTGGAACCTTTGATGGTAATACCGGAATCATGAGAGTTTACACCAACGGTGTGCTTGCCGTTGAACAACAAAGCGATGAACGGCCGTTTGGCGATTTAGATCCCAATTCATCGCCCAACGTGGTGATTGGAAATATAAACGGAAATTTTGACGAAAACTTTGACGGATTGATTGATGAAGTAAGTATTTATAAGCGCGCATTGTCAGCATCCGAAGTGGCGGCAATTGCCCAAAACGGCAGCGCCGGGAAATTTGACACTACTTTGGCATTTCCACAAAATCTCGCGGAAGCCACGGTCAGTTTGCAGGGGAATAGTCCAGTCACACTCCTTGGTGCGAATACCAACTGGCAGATTTACACCAATACTTTCACTGCCACGCAGAATGGCACACCGTTGCAAATAACCGGACTTGAGCCGGGAATGTTATTGACGGCGATGAGTTTGACGCCGCAGGCCAATGTTCAATACGAGTATCTTACGTTCACCGAAGACACTAACTTGACCACGACACCGATCAAGTATGCCGTCCCGCCGTTTCAGGCCACCGGCACTCTAGCTTCAAACAATGTTCCGGCGGCGGATGTGCTGGAAGGTCCGATTACAAATCCTGCCAACGGCCATTTATATTATCTGGTGGCGTCAAACACATGGACCGCTTCTGAAGCGGTAGCAGTCCAATTGGGCAGCCATTTGGCGACTATTAATGACGCGGCTGAAGACGCATGGGTATATAGCACTTTTTCTGACTTTGGAAGCGTTCAACGCGGTTATTGGATTGGCCTTTATGATCCAAGTAAGGATCTTGATACTGGGGCAACTCACGAGGCGAATTTTGTCTGGGTAAGTGGGGATTCAGCTACATATCGAAATTGGGGCTCCGGTGAACCTAATAATGGCGGCACTGTTGTAGACGATGAATGGTATGTGCATGTTTTTTCTCCGACGGATAGACGGGCGAGTCATTGGAATGACATTTATGATTCGGGCGGTGGCTACGCTAACGGCGGTGTCGCGGAAGTTGAGCTTCCCGAACAAAACGTTTATTACCTGCCCGAACAGGACATCAGCGGCTTGAACGGCCAAAGCGCCTTCGGCACATGGCAGTTGGAGATTCAAGATGATCGCGCAGGCGCGGGGCTTACGAATTCGCTCGTAAGCTGGCAGTTGCAATTCACTTTTGCCACCACCAATTTTGTCATACCAACCGCGCCGATTGCCTTGACTAATACAACGCCGGAAACCAATGTCGTTTCTTCCAACAGCATCACCTGGTATTCCGTATTTGTGCCGCTGAATGCAGATATTGCGACCAATCGCCTGATTTCTGCGAGCGCGCCGGTGAATCTTTTGTTTAATCAGACGGCTCCTGACACCAATGGAGCTTCTACGCTGCTGGAAAATGTGCCCAGCGGCTCCACGAACTTAAGCACGACGACTGCGCCGCAGTTGATGCCTGGGATGATTTATTATCTAGGCGTTCAAAATACGAATGACTTCGATGTGACCAATGTCATACTTGAAGTGGATTTCCATTTCCTGGCGGCGGGAGCACCGTTTGCGTTCACGCAACCGGCCACGCTGGTCACGGGCACGAGCGCGCAATTGAACGGATTTGCCACGCCGAATGGTTTTCCGGCCACGGCCTGGTTCCAATGGGGAACCACCACGAATTACGGAAGCAACACGCCGCCGGTCAATGTGGGCACCCTTTTGAATGTGGTTTATACTAACAGCCAGATCAGCGGTCTGGTGAAAAACGTGCCGTATCATTTTCGCCTGGTCGTGAGCAATGCTTTGGCAGTAACTCCTGGTTTCGACCAGATTTTGGATGAGGCCAATGTCGTGGCGTGGGGCGCTAATTATCTGGGACAAAGCACGGTGCCACGCCAATTACAAACCAATTTAAATGTTACGGCTATTGCCGCCGCTTATCAACACAGTCTGGCAATTCAAACCAATGAACAGGTCACAGCCTGGGGCGAGGATACTTCCGGTCAAACGAATATCCCTCCCGGCGTGAGCAATGTGATGGCCGTTGCCGGTGGCCAATATTACAGTCTCGCGTTAGAGACCAATGGAACAATAGCTGCCTGGGGGGAAAATATTTTGGGCACTCCCACAAATGTGCCGCCCGGCTTGAGTAACGCAGTGATGATCGCGGGTGGAACCTACGCTGGTTTGGCTTTGCAAGCCAATGGAACGGTGGTGGCGTGGGGAATCAGTTTATTTGGTTTGACCAATATCCCCCCGGGTTTAAGCAATGTGGTTTCAATTGCCGGCGGCGGTTATCATAACCTGGCAATCAAAAATGACGGGACCGTCGCAGCCTGGGGTGATGATAGCGCCGGGCAAATAAATGTGCCGCCGGGCTTGACGAATGTGGTGGCTGTTTCAGCGGGGCTTATTCATAGTCTCGCGTTAAAAGCGGATGGCACGGTTGTGGCCTGGGGCGATAACAGCGATGGTCAGACAAATGTTCCTGATGCTTTAAGCAATGTTGTGGCGATTGCGGCCGGAGGTTTTCACAGCGTGGCTTTAAGAGCGGATGGCACCATCGTCGCCTGGGGCGACGACACGGCAGGTCAAACCAGCATACCTTCCGGTTTAACCAACGTGGTGGCGATTAGTGCAGGCTACTTGCACAATCTGGCGTTGACCCCGCAATCTATTTTCAATTTAACGAATATTGTCGTGTCCAATCCACCTACGAATGGGCCGCAAACGAATACGATTCCACCTCAGAGCGTCACCTTTTATCAGATTTCCGTGCCGATCAATGCCGACTTCGCGACGAACAGTTTATTGTTCGCCGAAGCGCCATTGGATGTCTGGTTCACTACCAATACGCCGCCAACGCTCGGAGCGCCAAATGACAAGTTGCTGTTGGCCGACGTCACAAATGACACTTACGTTTTGAAGGCAACCAGTTCGCCGCCCTTGATTCCTGGTTCAACTTATTATCTCGGTGTCCAGAACACGAATGGGTTCTCCGTCAATTATGGAATTAGTGTGACTTTCCATTTGCTGACGGCAACGAGCGCGCCGGTTTCCCTTTCGAGCATCACCCAAACAAATAATGGAACGACCAATGGCTTCCTGCTCAAATGGTTTGCGCCGACGAACGATATTTTCCAGGTGCAATTTACGACCAACCTCGCGTCCGCCGATTGGCTGACGTTCAGTAATATCATTACTTATACCGGCTCGCTGACGCCGACCAACGGCTTGTTCACGTTCTTTGATGACGGCTCCCAATATCCGTTTGGCACGACCCGTTTTTACCGGCTGATACTTTTGGGCAGCCTGAACAATGGCGCGCCGCAAACCAGCACGGTTTCGTCCAGCGGCATCAACTATTTTTCGATCACCGTGCCCGCGAACGCGGATTTTGCGACGAACATCCTGCTCTCCGCCAGTGCGCCGGTGAATTTATTGTTCAATCAAACCGCGACGCCAACCGGCGCGAACGCGGGCGATTTCACGCTGCTCACCCATTCCACCGGCGGCCTTTCAATTTTAGGCTTGGGCACCGCGCCGCCGCTCGTTCCCGGCTCCACTTATTTTCTGGGCGTGCAGAACACTAATAGTTTGCCAGTGAATTTTTCGCTCAAAGTGGATTTCCATTTGCTAACGGCAACGAGCGCGCCGGTTTCAATTTCCGGCATCATTTCCACGAACAACGGCGGCGGGACGAACGGCTTTTTGCTGACGTGGTTCGCGCCGAGCAATGAGTTGTTTCAAGTGCAATGGACCGCCAGTCTCGCGCCGACGAGCTGGGCAACATTCACCAACATTATTTCATACAATCCCGGCGCGTTCACCAGTCCGGCAAATACGCAGTTCAACTTCTTTGACGATGGCTCGCAAACCGGCGGCGTTCTGGATCCGATCCGTTTTTATCGGCTGATACTTTATGGTTCGAGTCCGGCATTTTCTGCGCCGACCATCAGCAGTGTTTTCATCAACACCAATGGCGTGAACTTGCAATGGTCCGGTTCCAGCGGCGAAGGATTTAAGGTTCAGTGGAAGACCAATCTTGCGCCAATCGTTAATTGGAATACGTTCAGCGGCATCGTCACGTCCCCGAATACTTCCTTTAACTACCTTGACGACGGCACGCAAAGCGGCGGACTGGACGGCGTGAAATTTTATCGGCTCATGGTGTTTCCTTGAGCGGCAAAATTTTGCCTGGCGGCAATTTGCTTCCGCGCAACTTTCATGTAAAATTACAGATTCGTTCAATCTGAAATTTTACAACTGTGAGCAAAGAATTTATTCGCATCGGCGGCGCGCGTGAGCACAATCTTAAAAATCTCACGCTGCAAATTCCGCGCGACAAGCTGGTGGTCGTCACCGGCTTGAGCGGCAGTGGAAAATCGTCGCTCGCCTTCGACACGATTTACGCGGAAGGCCAGCGCAAATACGTCGAAAGTCTTTCCGCCTACGCGCGGCAGTTCCTTGATCAATTGCAAAAACCCGACGTGGATTTTATCGAAGGACTTTCGCCGGCGATTGCGATTGAGCAAAGAAGTTCCGGCAGCAGCCCGCGTTCGATCATCGCGACGACGACGGAAATTTACGATTACTTGCGTCTGCTTTACGCGCACATCGGGCAGGCGCATTGTCCCGAAACCGGCGTTCCCATTTCCACGCAAAGCACGAGCGACATCGTGGATAAAATTCTCGCGCTGCCGCAAAAGGCGAAAGTGATTTTGCTCGCGCCGGTCGTGCGCCGCCAAAAGGGCGAATTCCGCGACGTTTTTGAAAGGCTCGCCCGCGAAGGTTTTGTTCGCGCCCGCGTGGACGGCGAATTTGTGGAACTCGGCGACACGAATCGTCCAGTCAAACTCGACAAGAAAAAATTTCATAACATCGAAGCTGTCGTGGATCGGCTCGTGATTGACGACAAAATTCGCGTGCGCCTCGGCGATTCCGTAGAAACGGCGTTGCGCTGGGGCGAAGGCGTTTTGCTGGCACTGCATCAAACGGCGGTCGAAAGCCGAGAGTCGAAAGTCGAAGGCAAGCCGCGTCCAGCTCTCGACCCTCGACCCTCGACCCTCGACGATTGGACGGAAACGTTGCACTCGAACAAAATGTGTTCGTCCGCGACGGGAAAAAGTTTTGATCCGCCGACGCCCAAACATTTTTCGTTCAATGCGCCCGCCGGCGCGTGTCCGGTTTGTCACGGCCTCGGCCAAAAAATGATTTTCGACGAAAATCTTGTCGTGCCCAATCCCGAAGAGCCGCTCGAAAGCGCGATTCAACCGTGGCGTCGCGCGGGCAAGCGGATGAATATTTATTACAAAGCGTTGCTGCGTTCGGTTGCCGGACATTTTGGCGTTAATCTGGAAACGCCTTACAAAAATTTGTCCGAAGATTTCAAAAAAGTTTTGATGCACGGTTCCGGCGAAGACGAAGTTGATTTTTCATTTTGGCGCGCGGGCAAAGTCAGCAAAATCTCGCGCCCGTTTGAAGGCGTCTTGCCGAATCTCGAACGTCACGCGACGGAAAGCGAAAGTGAATTTATTCGCAACCGGCTCAAGCAATATATGAGTCCGCAATTTTGTGATGCGTGCAAAGGCAAACGCTTGAAGCCGGAAATCCTGGCGGTGACGCTTTCAGGTGCGGAATTCGGAATGCGGAGTGCGGAATCAAGTGCGCGCGCAATGGCTCCGCATTCCGCATTCCGCATTCCGCGTTCAAAAATTCCGGGTTTGTCCATCATGGACGTTTGCAGTTTGTCCGTGGAAAAAGCCGATGAATTTTTTGCGTCACTGAAGTTGACGGAATTTGAGCAAAAAATCGCCGCCGAAGTCATCAAGGAAATTCGCGCGCGACTTGGATTTTTGAAAAACGTTGGACTCGGCTATCTCACGCTCGACCGCGAAAGTGGAACACTTTCCGGTGGCGAAGCGCAGAGAATTCGTCTAGCCACGCAGATCGGCGCGGCGCTCGTCGGCGTGCTTTATGTTTTGGACGAACCGAGCATCGGTTTGCATCAGCGTGACAACGACCGGCTTTTGCACACGCTCAAAGGTCTGCGCGATTTGGGCAACACGGTTTTGGTCGTCGAGCATGACGCGGATACAATTCGCAACGCCGATTACATTTTGGATTTGGGGCCGGGCGCGGGCCGTCACGGCGGCGAACTCGTCGCGGCGGGCACGTTGCCGGAAATTTTGCAGAATAAAAAATCTTTGACCGCGCAATATCTGACCGGCGAACTTTCCATTCCGATTCCTAAAAAAAGAATTTTGCCTTCAGAAAAAGGCTGGCTGGAAATCCTCGGCGCGCGCGAAAATAATTTACAGAACATTGACGTCCGCATTCCGCTCGGCACGTTCACTTGCGTCACCGGCGTGAGCGGTTCGGGCAAAAGCACGCTGGTCAACGACATTTTACAACGCGCGTTGTTCCGCAAATTTTATGGCTCCAAGGAAATTCCCGGCGCGCATCGTGCGCTGAAAGGTTTTGAAAATCTCGACAAAGTCATCGTGATTGATCAGTCGCCGATTGGCCGCACGCCGCGTTCAAATCCGGCAACTTATACGGGAATGTTCAATCACATTCGCGATTTGTTCGCAAAACTTCCGGCGGCAAAAGTGCGCGGTTACGAACCGGGACGTTTCAGTTTCAATGTCAAAGGCGGCCGTTGCGAAAAATGCGAAGGCGATGGTTTGCTGAAAATTGAAATGAATTTTCTACCGGCGGTTTATGTGACGTGCGAAGCGTGCGGCGGAAAAAGATACAATCGCGAGACGCTGGAAATTTCCTACAAAGGAAAAAACATCGCGGACGTTCTGGATATGACGGTGGATGAAGCAGTGGATTTTTTCCGCGCGGTTCCGAAAATTTATGATCCGTTGCTGACGCTTGCGGAAGTCGGGCTCGGTTACATTCATCTCGGCCAGCAGGCCACAACGTTGAGCGGCGGCGAAGCGCAACGTGTGAAACTCGCGACGGAACTTTGCCGCAAAGCGACTGGCAAAACGCTTTACATTTTGGACGAGCCGACGACCGGTTTGCATTTTCACGACGTGGCGAAACTGCTGGAAGTGCTTTTCAAATTGCGCGCGACGGGCAACACACTTTTGATCATCGAGCATAATTTGGACGTGATTAAAACTGCGGATTGGATCATTGATTTGGGTCCCGAAGGCGGCGCGGGCGGCGGAAAAATTATCGCGGAAGGCGCGCCGGAAGAAATTGTTCGAATTCCTGAAAGTTACACCGGTCAATATCTGAAAAGCGTTTTGAGCTAAACCACCAAGTCGCCCAGACACAGGTTGAATTGGCTTTATGTCTTTGTGTCTTGGTGGTTAAAATTCATTTGTGGCATTTCTGCGGCGATCATTTTTGATTTTATTCGCGCTCGTTTTGGGTGGCGGCCACATTTTCGCTGCCAGCGCCTCGAAGGAACAGCGCGCTTACGCCTCGGCGGTCGCCGCGTTTCAGAATGGGATGTGGAATCTTGCGGAAACGGAATTTTTGCAATTCGTTGAAAAATTTCCCGATTCCACCAATGCGTCATCGGCGATTTTGATGCAGGCGCAGGCGGAATTTCAGCAGGGGCAATTTACAAATGCGATTGCGTTGCTCCACTCGCGCCAAACTCAAGCCGGAAATTTGGCGGATCAATTTGTTTATTGGAGCGGCGAGGCGCGGTTTCAGAACGGCAATTTTTTGGTGGCGGCGGCGGCGTTTGATTCGCTGGCGCGAGATTTTCCCGAATCGCCGTTGCGCTTGCGCGCGGTCGTGGAAGCGGCGGCGGCGCAGGCGCGGCTGGGCGATTGGCAACAAATTGTCGCCTCATTGCAAGACACCAACGGCGTTTTCCAACGCGTGGCTACGTTGGATTTAGGAAATGAAATGGTTTCGCGCGGCGAACTCTTGCTCGCGCAGGCGAAATTTGCGTTGAAAGATTTGCGCGGCGCCTCGGCGATTTTGGAATCCTTGCTGAACGCGCAAACGCTCAAACCGGAACTCGCCTGGCAAGGCGCTTTTTTGCTTTGCCAGGTCAAACTCGCGGCAGGCGAAATGAACGGCGCGCTGGCGGCGGCGACTAATCTGCAGCGGATCGCCGGTTTGCAAATGGATGATAAACTGCGCGCGGAAAGTGCGGCGTTGCGCGCGGCGGTGCTGGAAAAAATGGGGCGCGCGGACGAAGCCATCGCCGCGTATCGCGAAAATCTGACGACGAATGCGCCCGCCGACCGGCAGTTTGAAGCTGTCCTGAAAATCGCCGGACTTTCCGTCGCCCAAAAACAATTTGGCGCCGCCGAAACGGCGCTGCAAAAATTTGTCGCGCAATTTCCAAGTTCGCCGTCCGCCGACATCGGCCTGCTGACGCTGGGTGAATTGCGCCTTAAAAATTACGCCGGCCAGCCTGCGGCGACCAATGACCTGGCACTGGCCTCCGCTAACTTTTATCAATTATTGAACACATTTACGAACAGTCCGCTCGCAGGCAAAGCATATTTGGATCGCGGCTGGTGCGACTGGCTCGCGGGAAAAATTCCTGAAAGCCTGGCTGATTTCAAAATGGCTTCGGAAAAATTGCCGCCGTCGGAAGATCTGGCCGTGGCCAAATTCAAGACGGGCGACGCGCTGTTTAAACAAAAAGATTTTGCGGGCGCGTTGAAAAATTATCAGGCGGTGCTGGATGATTTCGGAAAATTTCCGGCGGTCGCCCGGACGCTCGGCGACCGCGCGCTTTATCAAAGTTTGCGCGCGCAAATGGAATTGAATCATTGGAACGGCGCGAGCAACACGCTGGCGCAGATCGTGGAAAATTATCCGTCCAGCGATCTGGCGGACAACAGCGCGCTGCTCTATGGCGAAGGTTTGGCGGAGGCGCGGCAGCCGGCGATCGCGCGCGCATTGTTTCAAAAGTCGGTGGAGCAATTCACGAATTCAGATTTACTGCCGCAAATCCAACTGGCCATCGCGCAGACTTACGAGCAGGAGCAAAATTGGCCGGAAGCGATTGCGAAATATCAGGGCTGGCTGGATGATTTTCCGACGAACCCGTTGCAGCCACAGGCGATTTATTCGCTGGCGCAGGCGAATTTTCACGCGGGCGACGAAACGAACGCGTTTGATTTGTTCACCAATTTTGTCGCGCAATTTCCGACGAACGAACTGGCACCGCTGGCGCAATGGTGGGTGGCGGACGACTTTTTTCGGGAGGGCAATTACGTGGACGCGGAGAGAAATTATAAGTCCATTTTTCAAAACACGAACTGGCAAAGTTCTGCGCTGGTTTATCCGGCGCAAATGATGGCGGGGCGCGCGGCGATGGGCCGGCTGGGTTATTCGGATGCGATTGGATATTTCACGGGAGTGGCGGCGGATACGAATTGTCCGCCGGAGTTGAGCGTGCAGGCAAGGTTTGCGTGGGGCAGCGCGCTGATGGCGATGAGTTCGGCGGACACAAATAATCCGCTGGCGAATTTTCAAACGGCCACCAATGTGTTCAGCCAAATCGCCCAGGCGTATTCCACAAACGAATGGGGCGCGCTGGCGTTGGGCGAGCTCGGCGACTGCGACTTGCAACTGAATAATTTTGACGCGGCGACGAACGCTTATGCGCGGATTCTGGATTCGCCGGGCGCGGATATTTCCGCGCGCAGCCGGGCGCAAGTGGGTTTGGGAATTGCGCTGGAAAAAAAAGCCGCGCTGGCGGATGGCCCAAACCAGGCGGCGCTATTTGAAATGGCGCTGCAAAATTATGCACAGGTCATGGACGAAAATGAATTCAATCTGGAGCATAGCGAACCGGCGGATCTGTTTTGGTTGAAAAAAGCCGGTTTGCAAGCCGCGACTTTGGCCGAAAATTTGGGACGCTGGCCGACGGCGGTGAAACTTTTTCAACGGCTGGAAATCTGGTTTCCGCAGGCGAAGAATTCGCTGGAGAAAAAAATCGCCGAGGCGCAGCCGTTTCTTGCGCCGTCAAAAAATTGACGCCCGCGTTTGACACGCGCACGGGGCGGGTCTAGTTTCATTTTGAAAAGCATGGCTGAAACACTTACAAATGCGGAGCCGGTCGTGGGCTTGACGGCGCGCGCCGCCGAGGAATGCAAGTCGCTATTGGCGCTGCCGGAAAATGCGGGCAAAAATTTCCGGGTTTATGTGGAGCAGGGCGGCTGTTCGGGCATGCAATATGGCATGGTCTTCGACGAAAAGCGCGACGGCGATCTGGCGGGCGGACAGCGTGGAATCGAAATCGTGGTGGATCCGATCAGCGCGAATTATTTGAGCGGCACCGTGGTGGATTTCAGCGATGAACTGGTCGGCGGCGGTTTCAAAATTTCAAATCCGAACGCGAAGCAAAGCTGCGGTTGTGGAAAATCCTTTGAGGCTTGAGCGGATTTGATCAACCCGCGCAAGCCTGACAACGCCGTTCCGTGCGATGTGGAACGGCCTTTTGTTTTTCAGATTCAAATCCACTTTTTCCGCAGCAGCCACATTTTAATGAGTTGCGTCAGGCCGACGTAGCACAACAATGTGACCAGCAAAATCGGCCAGAATTGCCATGGCAGCGGCACGAAGCCCAGCGGTTTGGCCAGCGGCGAAAATGGCAGATACGCGCCGATGCCCATGATCAAAATGGTCGTCATGGTCAGTTGCCAGCTCGCGCGCGACTGGATGAACGGAATCTGGTTCGTGCGGATGACGTGGATGATGAGCGTCTGCGTCATGATGGATTCGACGAACCAGCCGCTGTTGAACAGCGCGGCGGCGTAGGTGTAATTGGCGTCGGTGTGACTGGCAAAACGCGCGATCAATTCCGGCGGCGGCGTCAGTCCCAGATTGTTGCACTTGAAGAAAAACCACATCACGGCAAAAGTCGTATAATCGAAAATCGAACTGATCGGGCCGATGAAAATAATGAACTTGGTGAGTTCGCCGATGTTCCACGGGCGCGGTTTGGCAATGTATTGCGCGGCCACATTGTCGGTCGGGATCGGCACCTGCGAAAAATCGTAAAGCAGATTGTTCGTGAGCAATTGGATCGGCTGCATCGGCAGGAACGGCAGCCACGCGCTCGCGCCGAGCACGCTGAACATATTTCCAAAGTTGGAACTCGCGCCCATGCGGATGTATTTCAAGATGTTCGCGAAAACTTTGCGGCCTTCGAGCACGCCTTCTTCGAGCACCATCAGATTTTTTTCGAGCAAAATCATGTCGGCGGATTCCTTGGCGATGTCCACCGCCGTGTCCACGGAAATGCCAACATCCGCCGCGCGCAATGCCGGCGCGTCGTTGATGCCGTCGCCCATGAAGCCGACGACGTGGCCTTTTTTCTGGAGCGCCTGCACCACGCGCTTTTTGTGCGCGGGCGAAAGCCGCGCGTAGACGTCCGTGGAATCAATCACGTCGGCCAGTTGCTCGTCCGACATTTTTTCCACGTCGTTGCCGAGCAGGATTTTTTCGGCATCAATGCCGACTTCGCTGCAAACTTTACGCGTGACCAGATCGTTGTCGCCGGTCAAAACCTTCACCGTCACGCCGTGCTGGCGGAGCGCGGCGATGGCGGTTTTGGCCGTTTCCTTCGGCGGATCGAGAAACGCCAGATAGCCCGTCAATACTAGGTTTTCTTCATCGGCTTTGGAACACATGCCGCGACTCTCCATTTTTTTGCTGGCAATCGCCAGCACGCGAAAACCGTCTTCGCTCAACGAATTGACCTGCTCAATCAGATTGCCGACGAGAATCGGTTCCATCTCAAAAATTTCGCCGGCGCTTTCGAAATGCGTGCATTTTTTGAAGACGGATTCCGGCGCGCCCTTGGTAAGCAATTGCCGCTGGCCATCGGAAGTTTCGACGACGACGGACATCATTCGCCGCGAAAAATCAAACGGGATTTCGTCCACTTTTGTAATTTTTTCGACGCCCAGTTCACGGTGCAGTTGTGAGTATTTCAAGACCGCGCGGTCCAAAACATTTTTCAAGCCAGTCTGGAAATGGCTGACCAGATAGGCGTCGCGCAAAACCTCTTCACTTTCATTTTTGAAAACGTCGCAGTGGATTTCCAAAATGACGTGGTCAATCGTGAGCGTGCCGGTCTTGTCCGTGCAAAGCACGTCCATCGCGCCGAAGTTCTGGATGGAATTGAGTTTCTTGACGATGACTTTTTTCTTCGACATCGCAAGCGCGCCTTTGGAAAGGCAGACGGAGACGATCATCGGCAGCATTTCCGGCGTCAGGCCGACGGCAATCGCGAGTGCGAAGAGAAATGTGTCTTTGCCCCAGCTATGTTTGGTGAAGCCGTTGATGAAAAAAACCATCGGCGACATCACGACCATGAAACCGATCATCAGCCAGGTGAATTTTTTCACGCCCTTGTCGAAAGCCGTGTCCGCTTGCTGGCCGGAAAGGCTGCTGGCCATTTTGCCGAAATACGTTTGCGCGCCGGTGGCGACGACGACCGCCGTCGCCGCGCCGCTTTCCACGCTCGTGCCGAGAAAACAAAGATTCGAGTGCTCGATGATGGAAATGTTCTGCCGCGCATCGCACGGATCGGTTTTTTCGACTGGCAGCGATTCGCCGGTCAGCGTGGATTGGATCACGAACAAATCTTTTGCCGCCATCAAACGCACGTCGCCGGGAATCATGTCGCCAGCGGAAAGTTTTATCACGTCGCCCGGCACGAGGTCGCGCAGCGGAATTTCCTTTGGCTGGCCGTCGCGCAACGCCGTCGCGGTGACTTTGATCATCGCCTTGAGTTTCGCCGCCGCGTTGTCGGCCTTCGTTTCCTGGATGAGCCGCAGCGAGAGCGCGAGCAAGACCATCGCCAGCATGATCGAGCCGGTGACATAATCGCTCGCGCTGCCGGCCGTCGCAAAAGTGACGATGGCCAGGATCGTCAGCAAAATCACCAGCGGATTGCGCGAGGCGATCCAGAGCCGTTGCAGCCAGCCGTGCTGTTTTTCCTGCGCGACTTCGTTCAGACCGTATTTTTCCAGGCGCGTGGCCGCTTCCGTTTCGCTCAAGCCGGACGGCGACGTGTTCAATTGCTGAAGCACGGCGGACGTTTCCTGCATCGCGGCGTGGCGGATCGAATCCGCCGCCTTTTGATTGGCCGAACTTTTCTGGCTTGGCATAAAAAAAAATCACCCGCCGTCGCGGAATGAAGAAACAAATACTATAAACCAAATCGGCTTGGCGAGTCTTTGCTGCGTTGCTTTTCGGAAAATTTTCCAGTTGACATTGATTTTCAACTGTCCTATTGTCCTATGACAATTTCAAATGCTGTTCCAGGTCAATTTCAAGTCCGGCACGCCGGTTTATCTGCAACTCGTGGATCAAATCCGCTATGCCGCCGCGTCCGGCGCGCTGAAAACCGGCGAGCCGTTGCCGCCGATCCGCGCGCTGGCCGAGGAATTGCGCGTCAACCGCAATACCGTCGCCAAAGCCTACACCGAACTTGAAAATCAGGGCGTCATCCAAACCATTCAGGGCAAGGGCTGTTTTCTTTGCGAAAACAATTCGCCGTTCAAAAAACAAGTCCGCGACAAGCTGCTGCTCGGCAAAATTGACGAAGCCGTCGTCACTGCGCATCACCTGCAAGTCGAACGCGATGAATTTCTCGCGCTCGTCAAGGAGCGGCTCGATTTCTTTGAACGCAAATCCACCAAATCTGAAAATAAGCGAAAGGAAAAATCATGAGCGAAAATCCCGTCATCGAAATCAAAAACCTCACGCGGCGTTACGGCAAATTGGACGCCGTGAATGGATTGAACCTCAACGTGAGCGCCGGACGCTGCTACGGATTTTTCGGACGCAACGGCGCGGGCAAAACCACGACGATAAAATGTTTGCTCAATTTGCTGCGCCCGACTTCCGGCAGCGTGCGCGTTTTCGGCCTCGACCCGCAGCGCGACGAAGTCGCCGTCAAATCGCGGCTTGCCTATGTGCCGGACGCCGTCGCGTTTTATCCGTGGATGACCGTGCGCGACACGCTGAATTATCTTGCGTCGTTCCGCGCGCATTGGAACCGTGACATCGAAAATGATCTGCTCATGCGTTTTCAACTTAATCCGAATCAAAAAGCGGGCAATCTCTCCAAAGGCCAAAAAACGCAAGTCGCGCTCATCGGCGCGGTTTGTCCCGAACCGGAATTGCTCCTGCTCGACGAGCCGACGAGCGGCCTCGACCCGATTGTCCGCCGCGAATTCATCGAAACCGTCATCGGCGCCTATCAATCCGGCGGCGACGGCGCGCGCACGATTTTTGTCTCCACGCACCTCATTTCCGAGTTCGAGGGCTTGATTGACGAATTCACCATCATCGAAAATGGTCGCGAACTGCTGGCGATGGAAGCCGACGCCGCGCGCGACCGCTTCAAAAAAATCTGCGCCCGGTTTTCGCGCCCGCCGCAATTGGAAAATTTTCCGGGCGCATTGAACGTGAAACAAAGCGGCCGCGAAGTCGAAATTCTTGCCAACGGCAACAGCGAACAACTCTTGGAAAAACTGCGCGCGCTCCAGCCGGAAGAACTGAACTGCGAATCCTTATCGCTCGAAGAAATTTTCGTCGCCTCAAAATCCTTGAAGCCAACCGCATGAACGCGCTCATCAAAAAAGAAATCCGGCTGCTTCTGCCCGCGTGGATCGCGGCAATGCTACTGGCGATTTTTCCGGTTTGGATTATTTCTCCATGGCCACAAACATTCCAAGACGCTTCATTTCTATTATTTCCGGCCATTTTGGGAGGTTTATTTCTTGCCATTGCTTCATTCGGGCAGGAATTCAGCTTCCAAACTTTTTCACTTTTGCTTTCACAACCAATTCCGCGCCGCCACATTTGGTTGGTTAAAACAGTCGTCCTGGTCGTCGCCTTTGTTTCCGTCATATTTGCGTTGGTTATCTCTGGGGAATTTCAATACGACTATTTTCACCACTCATTTTTTATTCCTCCGGCAGAATTATTCTTCCGCCCGAACCTGTTGGAATCCATACTGATTGTTGCCTTCGTCATTTTTAGCGGCGGACTTTGGACAACGTTGTTGCTGCGACAAGTCACCGGCGCATTTTGGTTCACGCTTATTTTACCAGTGGCGCTAGTTTTTCTTGTGGACGTTCTGTTGGACAATTTTTCTTCAAATGGCGCTCGATATTCTGCGACCTGCATCATTTTCGCGTTGTTGCTTTTCTCTATCGCCGGTTTTTTTTGGGCGCGCCGGATGTTTCTCCGCGCGCAAGATACGCAATGGACTGGTGGAGAAATTTGTTTTCCGTGGCGCAAAAAAAGTTCAGCACAAAGTGCCGCGTCATTTTCCGGCCAGCCGCGCCACTGGCTTTCCGCGCTCGTCAGAAAAGAATTTCAATTGCATCAGGCGACGATTCTGATTGCCGCGCTGGTGCTCGCGCTGCATTTGGTTTCCGTTTTCATCCGCAAAATTCATCCCAATTTTGAAAACCCGGATGTAAAATTTATTCTCGAATTTGTCTGGGCGCTTTGGCTGTTGATGCCGCTGCTGATCGGCAGCGCCGCCGTCGCGGAAGAACGCAGGCTTGGAATCATCGAATCGCAATTGTGCCTGCCGGTTTTGCGGCGCGCGCAATTGTTTATCAAATTTTCCGTCGCGTTGATTTTGAGTTTGGTTCTTGGCGGATTGATGCCTTTTATCATCGAAAGAACGCGCGATTTCAACCAATGGATTTTTGTCGTCGCCGCGCTCATTTTTTTTATTTCATTTTACGCTTCCACGCTCGCGCGCACGACGCTGCAAGCCATCGGCTTGGCCATTGTTATCACTATCGCGATTTATTTTTACCAAGTCGCAACTGCGATCGACACTTTGAAATTTGGATACGATTATAAATCGTTTGGATTGGAATTGCTCAAAGTATTTGTCGGCGGCCTGATTTTGCTGCTCGCCTTGACATGGCTGGCCTTTGAAAATTTCAAATGGTTGCATGAAAACTGGAAACTCTGGCGCAGAAATTTAATCGCGGTTGTTCTGGCGCTGGCATTCAGTTTTGCGCTAGCAAATGGAATTTATTTTCGCGCGTGGGAATTTTTGACGCCGATTAATCTACCGCACGGTGCGCCGCGTTTGAGCGATTCAAGAGCTGTGAAATTTATCAGCAATGGCGGGGTTATTTCTGCGATTCTTCCCGACCGAAGGCTTTGGATAAACTCACTTAGCTTTGATTATTATTCAGATTCAACTGCAAAAAAGTTAATTGGTCAGGCTCAATTCATTGACCGTTCTAATTGGACAGAAGTTGCGCCGCATTGGTTTGACACTCTGGCCATTAAATCCGACGGCACTTTGTGGTGTTTGCAAAATAAATGGGATGAATCGCGCGGCTGGATAACTTCGCGTTTAAGTCAAATGGGTTCAGAAACCAATTGGTCGCACGTTGTCACTGGCAACTCGAGACATTTTTTCCTTTTGAAAAACGACCAAAGTCTTTGGCTTTGGCAAATCCATGCAGGATACAACCAGACAAATCTCGAAACAAAAATGGCGGCGGATTTGGCGACGCCGCCCGCGCGCATCGGCAACGAAACCAATTGGAGCGGATTGTTTTCCTATTGGAACACGGCTTACGCCAAAAAAATGGATGGCAGCTTTTGGACGATGAATTTGGAAAAGGAAGAAACCAACTCCAGTTTTCATTTGATCCAAAATACAAATCTGAATGATCAATGGTTGATTTTTATTCCGTATAGCGAATATGCCGCAGGGGTCAAAACCAACGGTGAATTGTGGTTTCTCGCGAAACCGCCGGCGAATTGGAACTGGAATAATAGTGAATTTCCGCCTTACTCGAAAAAAATTCAACTTGGTAAAAACGAGAAATGGAAAGCCGCTAATTTTTCAGACAATGCAATGGTTGCGTTGCGCAGTGACGGCACGCTTTGGAAATGGAATTCTTTGCAGGATTTGACCCGTAATTTTGATGCCGTAAAGCCGGTTCAGCTTGGAAATCATTCCGATTGGATTGTGCTTCCTTCAAATTCTTATTCGGGTTCAATTGCGCTCGCCGCCGACGGCAGTTTATGGCTTTGGGACGAGCCGAGCGAACGCATCTGGCTCGCGCCGTCGCGCAAACCGGTTTTCATCGAGAATATTTTTCAAGGAACGGAATTGAAGACGGAGTGACTTGACGCCGTTGGGCATTCGCCCTAGCTTTCAAACATCGGGGAGCCAAATCGCCACGAGGTGACGCTGAAAGTTTTGCGCGCGAGCGCGAATGGTCCACACAATCGGGGCAACGCCAGCCGGAGCAACAATCGTTCCGGCGGTTTTTTGCGTTACTTAAAACGCAATCGGCTCGTTCAGTTTGCCGCATTGCGAGCAGCGGGAACGGTCCACGTCCGGGTCGTCGGTATAAACATAGCCGCATTTGGTGCAGCGGAAAATGCGGTCTTGCGAATGAGCGGGCCCGAAACGCCGCCGGCGCATTTCCGAATAAATTCCCAGCGCGCCCAATGCGCCGAGCAATCCGGCGACGTAAATGACGATGAGCAATTGAATGGACATCAGGGGGAAGCGGCAGGGGCGTTGGTCGGAATGGTTTGCCAGTTGAAAATAAGCTGGCCGAGAGTCAGGCGCGGCGCGGGCGCAAAACGCGCGGTGCGGGCAACGGCGAGCGCGCGTTGATCGGCGGCATCAAGTCCGCTGGGCGACAGAAGCACGACGGAAACAACATTGCCGGTCGCATCCACCAGCGCCTGCACGATGCTCGGCGGCAGCACGTCATTGTAGGGCAGGGACGGCGGATGAAGTTGCTGGAGCAGTTTTCGTTTTGCCAGTGCGCCGGTCACGCGCATGATGGAATTTTGCGGGAGTGCGAGCGGCGCGGGCAAGGGCGGCTCGGTGAATTTAGGCGGCGGCTTGAATTGAAATGAGTAGCCCGCGAAATAATTTGTCTGCATGAAACTGTGGAACGTCGCGCCCAGATTTTCGGGCGCGAGCGCCAGCCAGCGCGGCGGCTCCGTCCAGCCAAAAAACGGCGGCGGGATGTCCGGCATTTTCAGCCAGACGGCGGAGGCGAAATCTTTTGGATTGGGCAGGGCAAAAAGCGCCGGATTTTCCAGCGCCAACAATTCATCCGGTTTGCCCGCGAATTGCAGCGTGGGAACATTGGCGACGGGGCGCGGAACAATTTTTTTGCGTTCGCCAAAACAAAAAATCAGGAGGACGTGCGCGGCGAAAATAATGGTGATGACCGCGAGCCAGCGTTTAAGCGTCCAGCCTTCGCCCGGCGGTTTGGCCCCGGCAAGCGGCGGTGCCAGTGGATTTGCCGACGCCTCGTTCATGGCGGGCCGGACGCGCCGTCGCGCGGCAAGGTGGCCAGCAATTCGTTGGTGATGCCGGCTGCGCGCGCGAAGAGGGTCAGGCGCGCGAGTTGTTCGTAAGTCACGGTTTTATCGGCGTGAATGACGAGGGTCAGCGGCTCGCGGGAATTTCTGGCGGCCAGGGCGAGGGCCAGTTTCAATTCCTTGTCGCTGACAATTTTGTTGGCGTAATAAAATCTTCCGCTCGAATCAATCGCGACGGCGACATTCGCCCCGGCGATTCCGGGCAAATCATTGGCGACGGGCGGTTGCAGGCGCACATGCAATCCGGGCACGGGCAGCAGCGCGCCGAGCAACAGAAAAATCACGAGCAGAAAAAACACCGCCGCAAAGGGCGCGACTTCAAACGGACTGCGCAAAAGCCGGGCGTTGCGCGGAAATTTCATAAGGATTTTGTGTCGCCGTTTTCGGTGACGATGTTGACGATTTCGCCGGAGGCGCGTTCCATGTCGAGAATGACTTTGTTGATGCGGCTGACGAGATAATTGTAAGCCGCGTGGACGGGAATGGCGACCGCGATGCCCGCCGCCGCGCAAATGAGCGCTTCCCAGACACCAGTCGAAAGCGTGCCGATGTGCGCGTAAAGTCCGTCGGATTGCACCTGTTTGAAAACACGGATGAAGCCCAAAATGGTTCCGAGCAAACCGAGCAGCGGCGTGATTTGCGCGATGGTCGCCAGGAGATTTAATTTTTCTTCGAGCAGCGGAACTTCCGTCAGCCCGACTTCCTCGACCGCTTCGCGCACGCGCTCGCGGCCTTTGTCCCGATTGAGAATCGCGGCCTTGACGAGCCGCGCCACCGGGCCGGGCGTCGCGTCGCAAATCGAAATCGCTTCCACGATATTGTCGCGCTTGAGCACATTGCGCACGCCGTTGAGAAATTCCGTGGAATTGATTTGTGCGCGATGGCAGTGCAATACGCGCTCGATGAACGTGGCAAGGGCGATCGCGGCGGCGATCAAAATCAGCCATACAATCACGCCGCCGTCGGTTAAAAGCGTTGGCAACATGCGTTTGTTATACGGTTCGCCGCGACAAGTTCAAAGCGTAAAATTGGAGATCCCGCGTGGACGCCGGATGCGCCCGGATTTTGTTTTTCAAAAAGCAAAATTTTTCTTGGCGTTCTTTGCGTTTTGGCGGTTAAACTTCGCGCATGGAAAAACCCGACCAACTCCGCGAACTGTTCCGGATGCAAAAAAGTTTGAACGAACGCATCGGCGTCAAAACCGACGGCATGAGCGACGAAGAAAAAACCAAATGGATTTTGAACTACTGCCGCGCCATGGCGCAGGAAATGGCCGAACTCACCGACAGCGTGCCGTGGAAATGGTGGGCGAAATATCAAAAGTTCGACGAGCAAAATGCCCGCGTCGAGGTCGTTGACCTGTTTCATTTTCTGATTTCAATGGCGCAAGTTCTCGGCATGAGCGCGGACGACGTCTTCGCCGCTTATGTCAAAAAGAATGAGGTGAATTTTCAACGCCAGGCCAGCGGCTATATCAAGAAAGATCACGACGATTCAAAGCACATTTGAATGTGTGAGCATCAGACTGAAAACTAAAAATCCCAAAATCGCCGTTCCGCCGCGCCTGCATTCAGAAATCGAGCGCATCCTGATCACCGAAGCACAACTCGCGCGCCGCATCAAAATCCTCGCGCGCCAGATCGAGAACGATTTTCGCGGGCGCGAAATGGTCGTCGTCTCGCTGCTCAACGGCACGGTCATGTTTCTCGCGGATTTGATCCGGCATTTGAATCTGCCCTTGCGCCTGGATTTCATGGGCGTGTCCAGTTATGGCGCGGGCACGGAATCCGGCGAACTGGTTTTCACGAAGGAATTGCGGCTGGACGTGCGCGGACGCGACGTGCTGCTCATTGATGATATTTTGGACACCGGCAAAACCATGAGCCGCGTGCTGCCCAAAATCCGCGCGCTCAAGCCGCGAAAAATAAAAGTCTGCGTGCTGCTCGACAAACCGGAACGGCGCGTGGAAAAATTTTCCGCCGATTACATTGGCTTTGAAATTCCCGATTTTTTTGTCGTCGGCTACGGACTTGATTTTGCCGAGCGTTATCGCAATCTTCCGTTTGTCGGCGTGCTGCGCCCGCGCATTTACAAAGAAACCGGCCAACAGATTTTACAGCGCACACCGTAAGTATTTCCTTCAATGGCTTGGTAAGTGAACAGCCATCCTTGACTTTATGGGATTGGAAGTTATCTATTAAGGCAGAAGGAATCCGAATGATAAAAATAGCAACCTGTATTTTAGGCTTGTTTTTGATTTGCCTGAAGGTTCAAGCGATTCAAATCTCAACGACGCTGGATCCAAATTCGACACCCGGAAATTTTTCCGGGGCATTGGATTTGTCTTTTGACAGCAGCGATTCTTCCGCCGGTTTAGCCGGAAATTATTGGGGTGAAGCTTTCGCCACGCCTTCATATACAGTCGGCGGCGCCCAAATTTTCTTTTCTTTAACGATCGGACAAGAAGGCGCGAATGAAATGAATCTTTACACCGGCGTCAGCTTTCTCGATCCCAGAATACTGGATCCTGATTATACTTTACCCGGCGCTTATCCTATTTTTTCCGGAGGTTCTTTTATTGTCGGACAATCTAAAGACCTGGAGTATTCCTACTCTTCCGGAAATTTAGTTTTATTGGGCTACACGGGAATGTATCCAATGCCAATCGGCACGCTCGATTTCAGCTTCTCGCTTCCGGTTGTTTTCGACGGGACCTCTGGCAGCGGCTCCGGTTCCTGGTCGTTGACTTACACGATCAACGATTCCACCAAAGTGCCGGATAACGGAAAGACCATTCTCTTGCTGCTCGCCGGTTTTTTATTGCTCGGCGGCTTTCACTTGGGAACATCCCGCGCAAATCGTCGGCGGAAAAATTGATCTGCCTTTTGCTGCGAAGATATTTTTGGGATTATGTAGTTGACGTATAATTGGATTTTATAGAGCGATAAGTTTGGAAGAAGTCGTTGTGAACATCAAGAAAATTGGACGTTTCTGTGCAGCAGACGACAATGCAAAAACGAGGAAAGTGCATATTGTCTGTCATGTGCATAATCCCAGATATTTTTACCTTTATTCCCGCGCTGGAATTTTTCATTCTACCTTTGCGTAATTTTTTGAATCATGGCTTTTCTCAACGACAATTTTTTGAAACTCAAAGCTGGCTACCTTTTCCCCGAAATTGGCCGGCGCGTAAAAGTTTTTTGCGAAGCAAATCCCGAAGCTGCAAAACGACTGATTCGTTGCGGCATCGGCGACGTGACCGAACCGCTGCCGCCCGCCGTCATTTCCGCGCTGCACAAAGCCGTGGACGAAATGGCGTCGCGCGAAACCTTTCACGGTTACGGTCCCGAACAAGGTTATGAATGGCTCCGGGCCGCGATTGCCAAAAATGATTTTCGTGATCGCGGCATCGAAATTGCCGACGACGAAATTTTTGTCAGCGATGGTTCCAAATGCGATTGCGGCAGCATTCTCGATATTCTCGGGGCGAAAAATAAAATTGCCATCAGCGATCCCGTTTATCCGGTTTATGTGGATACGAACGTCATGGCCGGTCACACCGGCGACGCGAATGAAGCCGGCGCTTACGGCAAATTGATTTATTTGCCGTGCAAACCGGCGAACAATTTTATTCCCGAACCGCCGAAAAAACCTGTGGACGTGATTTATCTTTGCTCGCCGAACAATCCGACCGGCGCGGCGGCCACGCGCGAACAACTCGAAGCGTGGGTGAAATACGCGCTCGAAAATAAATCCGTGATTTTGTTCGACGCAGCCTACGAGGCTTACATCACCGACACAAATTTGCCGCACTCGATCTACGAAATTCCCGGCGCGCGCGAGTGCGCGATTGAGTTCCGCAGCTTCTCGAAAAACGGCGGTTTCACCGGCACGCGCTGCGCGTTCACCGTCATCCCAAAAACTTTGATGGCGCAAACCAAATCCGGCGAATCCAAAATGTTGCATCCACTTTGGGCGCGGCGGCAAACCACCAAATTTAACGGCGTCAGTTACCTCGTCCAACGCGGCGCGGAAGCGCTTTATTCGCCGGAAGGAAAATCGCAGGTGCGCGCGCTCATTGAATTTTATCTGGGCAACGCAAAAATTTTGCGCGACGGCGCGCAGAAAGTTTTTCCAAAAGTTTTTGGCGGCGTGAACGCGCCTTACATCTGGGTGAGCACGCAAAAAAATGTCACCAGCTGGCAGGCGTTCGACAAAATTTTGAATGAAGCGAACGTCGTCATCACGCCCGGGAGCGGTTTTGGCGCGCGCGGCGAAGGTTATTTTCGCATCAGCGCGTTCAACAGTCGCGCCAACGCCGGGGAAGTCGCGCGCCGTTTGCTCGCATTAAAGTGGTGAAATCTACCAATCTTTGACCGGACGCTGATGGTCCTCCGGTTTTTCCGGCGGTTTCAACTGCAATAATTTTTCGTCGCCTTTTTGCGAATCCAGCAAACGCTTCGCTTCTTGCGGCGTCATTTGTCCCGGCTTGACCGGCTGGCCGGCGGCGGTTTCATCTTTTTGCTCGCCATTTTTTTCAGCGGCAGATTTTTGCTGTTCGGCTTGTTTTTGTTGATCTTCTTTTTTCTGTTCCGCCGCCTTTTGCCGCTGCTCGTTTTGATTTTTTTGCGCCTGCGAATTTTGTGGCGGCTGGTTTTTCTGACCGCTGGAATTTTTCTGCGACGATGATTTTTGGTTCTGTTGATTTTTTTGCTGTTGCTGTTGCTTCTGCTGATTTTGCTTCTGCTGCTGTTTCAGCAATTTTTCCAGCTTCTGCAATTTTTCGTTGTCGGGATAAAGTTTCAATCCGCTTTCGGTTCTTTCCAGCGCGGCGGGAATGTTGTTGGAAATATAAAGCTGCGCGCCGCTGTTAAAAAAATCATCCGGCGGCGCAAGCTGCGCGCAGACCGTTTGCGCGGCCAAAAACAGTGGCAAGAGCAACAGTCGGAAATCAAGGCTGGTTGGTCGTGTCAATCGCATCAATGTCCTTTAACTTTTTGGTGTAATCCTGAAATTCTTTCGCCGCAATTTTGTTCTTCGTCAATTGCTCCATGATCTGAAACGCATCATGAAATTCGTCGCGCCGCACCGCGTTGTCCGCCTCCATTTTTGCGCTCAACATCATCCGGCGCAGTTCCTCGATCAAATCAATCTGCTTTTTTACGAACTTAAAATTGTAAGCCGCGTCCACATCGTTCGTATTTAACTGCGCCGCGCGCGAATAATCTTGCAGTGCGGTTTTCCACGTTTCTTCCATCGCATCTAAACCTTCGGTGGTGGGCGTAAATTTTAATTCGCCCATCCGATATTCGGTGTTGCCTAAATTGTAATACGCCTGCTGTTGCAATTCCAAATCCGGCGCCGCCGCCACCGCCGTGAAATCCTGAAACGCCTCATCATAATTTGTCGCGCCGTAAGCCGCCGCGCCCGCGTTGAAAACCAATCGCAAATCATTCGTGTGAATTTCCGCCAGCCGCGAATATTCCTGGAGCGCGTTCGTATAATCGCCGTTTTGATAATCGCGCAGCGCCGTCGCCGGCGACGCGGAAACCCAGTGCGGAAAAGCGCATAAAACCATTGCCAATAAAGCCGTTTTCACCGCGCCGGTTTTGGAAATCTGGCTGATGGCTTTCTTCCCGCGCTTGCGTTCCGGCAAAAATATTTCCGCGAGCAAAAATAAAATCGCCAGCGCGAGCGGCCAGTGAAATTGTTCGTGATAACGCCGCACCATTTTTTCCTGGCTTTCCGATTTTGGCATCGGCGCGAGGCCGCGATCATAAAGCGTATCCATCACGTCCGCGCCGCGCAACGGCAGGTAAAATCCGCCCGTCGCGCCGGCGATTTGCCGCAGCAATTTTTCATCCAAATGCGATTTCACCACGTTGCCATTTTCGTCGCGCACATAATCCGAATTTCCATTGGCGTCCGTCACGCGAATCAGATCGCCGGCGGCAGTGCCAATGCCAATGGTAAAAATTTTCAAGCCGGCTTTTGCCGCCTTTTGCGCGGCGGCCAGCGCGTCCGCAGCGTTGACATTATCTTCGCCGTCGGTCAACAGCACGAGCGCCTTGTAATGATCTTTTTCCTTGAACGCCGTGAGCGCGGTGTTGATGGCTTCGGCAATCGCCGTGCCGCCTTGCGGAATCGAATTTACATCGAGCGCCTGCACGCTTTGCTGAAATGCCGTGTTGTCAATCGTCAGCGGACATTCCAGAAACGCGTCGCCCGCGAACGCCACCAAACCGAGCCGGTCGGATTTCGCGTCCTGCATCAATTCCAGGGCGGCGAGTTTGGCGCGCGCCAGCCGGTTCGGCGCGATGTCCGTCGCGAGCATGGATTTGGACGTGTCAATCGCCACGACAATGTCCAGACCGTTTTGCGAAACTTCTTCCAGATCAAAACCGTATTGCGGCCGCGCGAGCGCAACAATCAAAAACGCGACGGCCAGAATTAAAAAAGCAAATCGCCATTTGCGGCGCGCCGGCGAAATGCCGCTGGTCAACGCCGGCAACAGACGAGCCGAAATAAATTGCGCGAGCAATTTTTGTTTTTGCCGCGTCGCCAACCAAAACAGCAAAATCATCGCCGGCGGAATCACCAGCAGGAGCCATAAAATATGTGGATGCTCGAATCTCATTTTCCAATCGTAAATCGTAAATCGCAAATCGCAAATTTCATGGCAGCCTCCGAAAAAGGGTTTGCGCCAGAATAATTTCCAGCAGCAGCAGCAAAAGTCCGCCCGCGACGAACCACGGAAATAATTCCTTGAACTGCGTGAATTTGTTGATGACCGCCTCGGTTTTTTCCAGCTTGTTGATTTCCGCGTAAATTTCCTGGAATTTTTTCGCGTTGTCGGCGCGATAGTATTTCCCGCCGGTTTTATCCGCGATTTTTTGCAGCGTCGCTTCGTCCACGTCCACCGGCACGTTTTGATAACCAACTTTTTGGCCGTTCATAAAAACCGGCATCGGCGCGGAACCTTGCTCGCCAATGCCCACGGTATAAATTTTTATGCCCAATGTCGCCGCCGCGTCCGCCGCCGCCAGCGGATCAATTTTGCCGGAATTATTTTGGCCGTCGGTCGCGAGAATCACGATTTTGCTTTTGGCCTTCAAGTCGCGCAGCCGGTTGACCGAAGTCACCAGGCCGTCGCCAATCGCCGTGGAATTTTGATTGATGTCGCCGATTTCAAGCCGGTCCAAATTCTCCTGCAAAAAATCGTGATCCAGCGTCGGCGGCGCGGCGATGAACGCCTGCGTCGCGAAAACCACGAGGCCGATGCGGTCGTTCGGACGTTCGTTGATAAATTTTTTCAAAACGGAACGCGCCATGTTGAAACGGTTCACGCGTTCGCCGTTCACCACAAAATCTTCCGAGATCATGCTGCCCGACATATCGAGCGCAATGACGATGTCAATGCCGCTGGCTTTGACCGTCGTCTGGCTTTTGGTCAAACGCAGTTGCGCAAGCGCGATGATAAAAAGCGCGAGCGCGAGCCAGCGCAACGCCGCCAGAAAATTTCCGGCGCGCGAACGGCGCACACTCGTCAAGCCTTCGACCAATTTCAGCGACGAATACAAAAATGCCGGTGGCGAACCGCGTTTGCCTTTGAGCCACGCGAGCAGCGGCAGCAGCAGAAGCAGCAAAAGAAAATATGGATGGGCGAAGGTCATTTTTGTAGTGGCACAGACGTCTCGCCTGTGTGTTTTGATGCTGCTTCCGTGGAACTCACCGGCGAGACGCCTGTGCCACTATCGGCCAGCTCGGTTTCTTCAACCAGTTTCAGCGCGGAAGAATGCAACTCGCGCAATTCATTTTCGCCCGGCTCATATTTCGCGAATTTCACGAGGTCGCAGCTTTCCAAAAATTTGCCAAGACTTTCTTTTTGTTCCGGCGAAAGTAAATTTGTTTCACCGAGTTCGCGCAGAAATTCCTCGGTTGTCCGTTCCGGCGCGTGGAAATCAAAGCGTTCTTCGAGATAAAAACGCACGGTGTCTGAAACGAGAATGCAAAATTCTTTTGGCTGCGAAATCAGCGCGAGCGCTGCTTCCAATTTTTTCTTTGCGCGAATATGCGCGGGAACGGGCGGCGGCAACGGAGCATTTAGTTTTCGTTTTTGCCACCAGTGAAAAATCAGAAACAAAATCACCAGCGCGACGACAATGGCCAGCGCCCACCAAAGCGAGTTCCAGCCGCTGGAAATTTCAATCGGCGGCTTGAGGCTGCGAATGTCATTCGCGGCGGCGGCGTGAGGAGTGGCATTCGTGATCATCCGCGCAACCTCCGTTTTTCCCGCGTTTCAAAAAACCGGCCGAGCGCCGCCGAATATTTTTCATCCGTGCGCAATTGAATCGAATCAATTCCCGACGAGCGAAATTGTTTCGCGATCTCGCCGCGCAATTTTTCCTGGCGCAGGGCAAACGCAGCGCGGCTTTCCGCGCCGGTCGTGTTCAGTTCAATGATTTCGCCGGTCTCCGCATCTTCCAAAATCAAGCGGCCCAGCTTGGGCAATTCCATTTCGTAACGATCCGTGATTTGCACGGCAACAACGTCGTGCTTGCGATTGGCCATGCGCAAAGAAGTTTGCAACGCGCGCGGCAAAGGACCAGCGGGACGCGCCGGCATCCGGCCAACCGAGCCAAAGCGAGTTTGAATTTCCGGCGGAATGTCAGGAGTCAATGACGGCGACGGACTGATGAAATCCGAAATGATCACGGCAATCGCCTTGTGCGACTGCACGCGCAATAAAAAATCCAGCGCCGTTTTCAAATTTGTTCCGCGCCGTTTCGGTTCAAAAAATAAAACTTCGCGAATGACGCGCAGGACGTGGCTGCGACCTTTGCGCGGCGGAATAAATTTTTCCACTTCATCGCTGAAAAGAATCAGTCCGACCTTGTCATTATTCCGAATCGCCGAGAACGCCAGAACCGAGGCGATTTCCGCCGCGAGTTCGCGTTTGGATTGGTCGCGCGAACCGAACAATCCGGAGCCGCTCACGTCCACGACGAGCATGAGCGTGAGTTCGCGTTCCTCGACGAACTTCTTGATGAACGGATGGTTCATCCGCGCGGTGACGTTCCAGTCAATCGCGCGCACGTCGTCGCCGGGCTGGTATTCGCGCACCTCGTCGAAGTTCATGCCCTGGCCCTTGAAGACGGAATGATATTGGCCCGCGAGCGTTTCGGTCACGATGCGGTTGGTGCGCAGCTCGATCTGCCGGATTTTTTTGAGAATCTCGCGGGGAATCATGGGAAAAATTCTTAATGCGTTTGCGAATTGCAAATTTTCAATTGCGCGTTCCGTTCAACAAAGTAAATTAACGCCATGAGTAAAGATGAAATTGTTGAACATTTTTGCGAACTTCCATTCGATGAAAAATCTGAAGTCATCATGTGCCTTCGACATGAATTCGGCGAATCAATGGGAACTGAATTCGTTGCGCGGCTCAACGAGACAATTGAACGCGTCTGCCGCAATCCCGAAAGAAAAATAATTTGGGATCGTGTCCAAGCGAAACTCACGGAACAAGGAATCCTTCCGCCGTGCCCCGCAAAATAATTTAGCTCGCTCGCCGTTTCCATTTTGTAATCTCATTTGCATCTGTAATTTTTGCCTGAAAATCCGGCAAAGAAAATGTTTTTCATTTAGTCAGCCTGCCGCCAAGATTTGTTCAAATAAAACTTGATGCCAGAAAGCGGGTCATAAAGAATCTTTCCCACGGCGTATGACTCGATTCCAAAAGTGTCAGGGACAATCCCGCAACCAGCGGCGGGATTCTTTTACCGTCAGCCGGACTTTCTCCGTCACCCCTCCGCGCTCCGCTGGCACACGCCCGACATTCTCCGTCAACTGCCCGAATTCCTCCGCGACATATCCGAGGTTCTCCGGCACGTCCCGAACCCTTCCGGCACACGCCGGAGTTTCTCGGCGGTCTGCCCGCACCGCTCCGGCACGCGCCGGAGCATCGCCGCAACCTGCCGGAGATTCACCGAAGTCTGCCGGAATCATTCCGGCACGCCACAATCCTTCAAAA
>Ga0207933_1000220_pt1 | contig 59810 bp, 55 predicted proteins | sample NGESurdeep092012_4_FD_184488 | JGI IMG/M metagenome (GOLD analysis project Ga0207933, IMG submission 184488) | Arctic peat soil microbial communities from Barrow, Alaska - NGEE Surface sample F53-3 deep-092012 (SPAdes) | ecosystem: Environmental > Terrestrial > Soil > Wetlands > Peat ...
GTTGTGGGAGCGGCGCTGGCTTGCGTGATCTTTGCCGCCGCGATGGCGCCGTGGGTGGTCCGCAACGAGCGCGTTCTTCATGCGTTTATACCGACGCGGTCGAACCTTGGGATCGAGTTCTACGAGTCCACACTGCCGGGCAACGACGCGTATCCGTGGGGCACTACGCTGCCGTTGTGGCCGGGCGCTCCTGAGTTTCGGGAGTTTGTACGGATGGGCGAGGTGCCGTTTGCACATATGCGCGGCGAGCAGGCGAAGGCCGCGATACGTGCGCATCCAGGCATGCTGGTGAGCCGCTCAATCAACCGCTTCCTCTTCTTCTGGGACGACACGCCGCATGCCGACGAGAAACACTTTGGGCAGGAGTTTCTGCGCAACCTGAGCTACGCGTTTCTGAGTCTGTGCGGGCTTCTCGGGCTGGGGCTGGCATTGAAGCGACGCGTGCCTGGTGCCTGGCTGATGGCGTTGGCGTTTCTGCTGGTTCCGCTGCCTTACTATCTGGTGACGGTGCAGGCGCGCTTTCGGCATCCGATCGAGCCGCTGATTGCGGTGCTGGCCGTCTACCTGTTCCGGTCGACGCAACCGCGGAAGGCGGCGTTGTGAAAGAAGTTCTGGTTACAGGAGCGTCGGGATTTTTCGGCAGCGTGCTGAAGCGGCGGCTGCTGGCGGAACGCTTCGCCGTCACGAATATCGACCTCGTGCGCGATGAGGATTCGCACGCCGATTTGACCGGCATTCAAGGCGACATTCGCGATGCGGAGTTGCTGGCTCGGACGTTCGCGGAGCACAAATTCGAGGCCGTGTTTCACTGCGCGGCGATGCTGGCGCACGATGTGAAGGACGATGACCTGCTCTGGACGTCGAACGTCGATGGCACACGGCTGGTGGCGGAAGCCGCGCTGGCCGCGGGTGTGACGAAGGTCGTCAACATTTCGAGCAACTGCTTGTGGGGTGAGAATCTAGGCCACGAGGTTGCCGAGGACGAGACGCCCGCGCCGGTAGAGCTGTATGGGCGGTCCAAACTCGCTGCCGAAGAGGAGCTTGCGAAGTTGAATGCGGCGCATCCGGAGTTGCAGGCGATTACGCTGCGGTGTCCAACCATCATCGATATGGGCCGCCTCGGCCTGCTCGCCATCCTGTTCGAATTTATCGACGACGGCAAGAAGGTCTGGGTGGTCGGTGACGGCTCCAACCGCTACCAGTTCGTCTACGCGCAGGACCTGGCGACCGCGTGTATCCAGTGCCTGGATTATGCGGGGTCGAACCTGTTTCATATCGGCTCGGACAGTGTGCCGACGATGCGTGGGATGTACGAGAGCGTGATTCGTGAAGCCGGTAGCAAGGCGCGGGTGGCGTCGCTGCCGAAGGCCCCTGCGATTGCGCTGATGAAGCTGGCGCATAAGCTGAACATTTCGCCGCTGGGGCCGTATCACTACCGCATGATCGCGGAGAGCTTTGTGTTTGACACCACACGGATTCGGCGGGAGCTTGGGTGGGAGCCGACGTTGACGAATGAGCAGATGATGCTGCGGGCGTTCTCGTACTATCGCGACAATCGGCAGGCGATTCATGGGCGGACGGATGTGTCGGCGCACTCGAAGGCGGCGCCGATGGGGATTATCCGGCTGTTGAAATGGCTGTCTTGAAGGCAGAGTGTAGAGGATAGAGTGTAGAGCGTAGAGAGTGCCAATGAGACTGAGGCGATATGACGACGACACTGACGATTAAAGTTCAACGGCTGCATCCGGCGGCGCAGCTTCCTCGCTACTCGCATTCGGGGCTGTTTGGCGACCTTGCGGCTGACCTTTTTGCGGCCGAGGCCCTGACGCTGGCGCGGGCCGGGGAAGAGGGTTCGACCGGCGCGGTGCGGACGGGGCTGGCCCTGGAGTTGCCGTCGACGCACGGAGCGCTGGTGGAAGACCGCAGCGGGCTGGCGTTGCGCGGGTTGACGACGCTCGCCGGGGTGATCGATCCCGGGTATCGCGGGGAGTTGAACGTGGTGCTGACGAACCTTTCGCACGAGCCGCAGAGCATTGCGCCGGGGCATCGGATTGCGCAGCTGCGGATCGTGGAGCGGATTCAGGCGGTCTTTGAGGAGACGGATTCGCTGGAGGAAGCGCCGCGCGGTGGGGCGGGGTTTGGGTCGACCGGGCAGTAGGCCTCTTCGCGAAAGGTGCCGAGGTTTGCTCCAGGCATTGGCCCACGAGCATCTGTCCTTTCGCGCATCGGCCGGCGCAGCGTCATGCGCATGAATACCGCGAAACAAGAAACCCGTTGGACGAAGTTGCTCAGCAGTGAGGCGGATTTTGCAAGGTTGATCTGCCGCTCCGCATACGCCGCTAAACCGCGGGCGCCTTGCAATGACAATCCAGACAAGCGTGAATCGAGCAAGCCCCACACACCCGCGCCAGTTCCCGCCGCAGCGCCGCCCGCGCCCGATGCGCCCGCACCGCCGCATTTCCCGCCGTCAGTTCATGCTTCTTCGCAAACGCACCCAGCGACTCCTCCTCAAGGTCCACCTCGCGAAGGATCTCCGCATACGCCGGCTTCAACGTCGGCAAAACATGCGCGATACATCCGCAGATAAACTTCCGCGCGGCAGCATCCGGAGCAGCCAACTCCCCATCGCCAAGCCCCAGTTCCGCGGCCCATCCATCCATCGCCTTGCTCTCGGTCGCACGCCGCCGATAAAAGTCGATCACCGCATTCCGCAGCACGCTGTAGAACCACGCGACGGCCGAATCGTCCGCGCGCAAGCTCCCCGACCGCTCCAGCGCGCGCATATACGCAGCCTGCAAAATATCTTCCGCAAGCGCCGGGTCCGCGACACGCCTCTGCACAAACGCGAGGAACCCCGCGCGCCGGTCGAGCAATGTTTGCAGTGTCGGGTCAGACATAAAAGTAGAGGTGAGCGGGAGCGGCGGACCGCTCCCACCGCATTAGCAGCAAGGGCAGCACGGACAATCCGGGCAATCGCACTCCGGACCGCAGGGGCAAAGGCATTTCGTCGTCATCGTAGTTCTCCTTTTCGACCGCCATTCCGGCGATCACCCACGTAGACGCACCAGCCGCAAAATCATTACACCGTCGGATGCATCAGGTGGAACCCGGTTTTCTGCTGATACGCATGGGCCAGCGCACACGCCTTGGCCTCGCCATACAGCCCGCCGAGGAAAGTCAGCGAAACCGGCGTCCCCGGCCCACCCACATTGTTCAGCGCGCCATCGCCCGTATCCGGCGGCGGCGGAGCATCGTCACCGCGGAACCCGTTCGGCACAATCACCGCCGGTTGCCCGGTAAGGTTGGTCGCCGTAAGCTGCACACCGCTGCTGGGCGTCACAATCACGTCGACGTCTGCAAATAGCTTCGTCATTTCCGCCAGCGCCAGCGTCCGCGCGCGCGCCGCCTGTATATAGTCCACCGCCGGATACAGCCGCGCCACCCGAAACTGGTTCGGCCAGTCGAAGGGCTGCTGTCCGGTCAGCAGCGCATCGCGGCCCGAGCGCGTCAGCTCATCGAACGCCGCCGCCGCTTCCGCCTCCAGCATCGGCACCAGCGCGCCGAACGGAAACTTGGGCATCTCCTTCTCGATCAGGTTCAGCCCCATCCCGCGCAGCACCTCCAGCGCCCGGGTGTTGAACTGCGCATCGTAAGCCGCCCGCGCAAACGCCGCCTTGCGCCCGGCGGCCCGCGCCTTGTAAGCCTCCAGCTCTTTGCTTGCCAGGGCCTCGCTCGGCGGCTTCATCTCCTGCATCACCGGAGCGTCGAACGCCGACTTCAGATACCCCACCCGCAGCTTATGAATGTCCTGCGTAAAGTCCGGATTGAACGCCGTAGTCCGCACCGAAAGATCGTGCCCGTCCGGGCCGTAAATTGCCGCCAGCACCAGCGCCGCATCCTCCACCGAGCGCGCGATCGGCCCAATCTTGTCCATCGACCACGTCAGCGCCATCGCCCCCGTCCGCGGCACCAACCCAAACGACGGTCGCAGCCCCGTGACGCCGCAGCGCGTGCTGGGCGACGAGATAGACCCCAGCGTCTCCGTCCCAATCGCAAACCCCACGCATCCTGCCGACACCGCACTCGCGCTGCCCGCCGAGCTTCCACTCGACCCCTGCCGCGCGTTCCACGGGTTCCGCGTCCGCCCGCCGAACCATAGGTCTCCCTGCGCCAGCGCGCCCATCGAGAGCTTCGCAATCAGCACCGCGCCCGCCGTATCCAGCCGCTTTACGACCTCGGCATCGTAGTCGAACGTCTGTTTCTCAAACCCGCCCGCGCCCCACGTCGTCGGATAGCCCGCCACCGCCAGCAGGTCTTTGCCGCCCCACGGAATCCCATGCAGCGGCCCGCGATACTTGCCCGCGGCAATCTCGCGATCCGCCTGCTCGGCCTGCTTCATCGCCCGCTCTCCGGTCAGCGTGATGACGAAATGCAGTTGCGGATCGAACCTCTTCAGCCGCGACAGGTACATCTTCGTCAGTCCCGTCGACGTAATCTTCTTCTTCCGCAGCAGCTCGCCAAGTTGACGCACGGTTGCAAACGCCAACTGTTCCAGGCCGGCCTCCGATACCGCATGGCCTTCACCCGCGATGCTGACAATGTGCGGCGCAGGGTCCAGTTTCGGCGCCTTCCGCCGGGTCTCCAGCACCGCGCCAGGGGCGACCGGATCGAACACCAGCGACGGCGCCACCGCGTTCGGCAGCGCCAGCTTCCGCACCTCGACCAGGTCCTCGCGCTGCCCCGTAAGGTTGTCGATCATCACCTTGCTCTGTTCCGCGGTGAAGCGGACCCCGGCGATCGCCGCCGCCTGCTCGATCATCTCCACGGTAATCGGCAGCAGTTTCTCTTCGGCCGCGTCCGCCGAACGCTTCGCCGGCGTTTGCGCCGACGCTCCCGTCGCCAGCGCCAGCAGCGCCCCCGGCAACAGCGTGTGTCCCAGACCGGCAGCGGTTGTAACAGCAAGAAAACGACGGCGGGAAGCGACAAGCGGTTTAACCATGTCCGAAATTATTGCATCCGGCCTCTTGCTTCGGGCAGAAAGCCGCGACGCGAACCGGAAGCGACCTTCATTTCACGTTGGCAGTCGATGGCACTTCGGCCCGCCAGGCCGCGCATGGCAGCATCCGGACTTCCCTACGGAACGAAGCGTGCTGGCTGGCCGTGGATGAACCCTTCATCATCGCGTCCTGCGGCACCGGCAGCAACTACGGCGGCGGCTGCATCTTCACAAACCCCGGAGATGCGACCGACATCTGGGGAGCGGAAGGCAACGGCACGATCCACTTCACCGGCACGTACAGCTCGCTCACCTTCGACATGCCAAACGGCGAGTTCTATTTCGCTCTCCAGGTCGGCGCAGCCGGTCTCGCCCCGCCGCAAAACCCGCAGACTCCTGCGCCCGCGGTGCCGGAGCCCTCCGGCCTCGCCCTCCTCGGCACCGGCATCCTCGGTGTCGTCGGAGCAGGGCGCCGCAAGCTGTTCAAGGCATAACTCAACCCTCAACCAGACAAAGAGGCCCTCCGGGGCCTCTTTCTCTTTGTTACCGAGGAGCATTCATATCGCGCCCGTCCGATCTTCGCCCACTCGACGATAAGCAGCAGAAAAAAAGTGAGTTGACGGCCGATATTCCTTGACAGAACGGCAATCCCGCGTAGGATGGGTTACCAAAGTAATACACGGAGCGTTCGACATGAAAATCATCTCCCCAAAGATCCTCCTTGCTTCATTGATCCTTTTCGCCGGTTTCGGCCTGTCCGCGACCGCCTACTCCAGCACGGTCACCGTCGGAAACGATCCCACTTTCGAGGCTGGTGGCCTCGACGGCTGCACAAACTGCGGCTATATCGTCGGCCAGACTTTCCCCGCCGGCAACTATACCGTCACCAGCTATTCCTTCTTCGGCTTCCCCCAGGGTGACAGCGATATCCAGCCCCTTCTGTTTAGCGGCGTCAACAACGGCAATGGGACGACAACCTTTACCGTCACCGGCATCGGCGCCGATCAGACCGTGTTCAACAACGGCAACACCGAATACACCTTCGCATTCGATCTCCAATCGGGATCGGCCCAGGCGAACGGAAATACGTACTTCGGTTTCCAGAACCTCAGCGATTCCATCGTCACCTTCAACTACAGCGGCAACTCCTCCAATGGTGGCACCTTCCTCCTCCCCAATGACCAAGGCCCGGGAGGCTCGTTCACGTTACACAATACTTCATTCGATACGGACCAGCAGAACGATCTCAACGACCGCGCCTACTCCATCCAGGCGACGGCGGTATCCACCACGCCGGAACCGTCCAACATCGTTCTCCTCGGCACCGGCCTGCTAGGCGTCATCGGCGCGGGACGCCGCAAGCTGTTCAAGGCATAACCTTCCTTAAGCGGAAAAGAGACCCTTTGTGGGTCTCTTTTCGCTTAAGCCGCTTTCTCGACAGAGCCTGCTCTAAATATCCAGGTTCTTCACATCCAGCGCATTCTCTTCGATAAACTTCCGCCGCGCCTCGACATCCTCGCCCATCAGCGTCGTAAATATCTCCTCCGTTGCGGCAATGTCTTCCAGCTTCACCTGGAGCAGCGTGCGCCGGGCCGGGTCCATCGTTGTGTCCCAAAGCTGCGGAGCGGTCATTTCGCCCAGCCCCTTATACCGCTGCACCGAGTACTCCTTGCGCCCCTGCTCGATGACGTATTCGAACACCTCGCGCGGCGTCTGCTTTTCTACCGGGTCCTGCGACGCCTTGGAGTTGCGCTTGACCGGCTTCACAGCCTCCGGAGCGGCCGTGACGCTGCCCGTAACATCCTGCGCGCCTTCCAGCACCTCTTCCTCTTCCGCCTCGTCCTGCGCTTCCTGAGCGATCGCCGCCGCACTTCCCACAGCAGCCTTGGCCGCATATTCAATGTGGAACGGCCCGACAAGCTGTTCGCGGATCTGCGCATGCTTGTTCAGCAGTTGCCGCGACTCCGCCGCCGCAGCCAGCGTCCAGTCGATCTTCCGCGGCGCGCCCTGCGAGTCCGTAAACGTCACCGAGTACGTGCGGTGCTCCTCATCGTGCTCCACGTCGCCAACGCTCTTGAACTGGTGCTTGCGCTCCATGTCCTTCAGCCGGGTGCGCATCGCCTTCAGCTTCTCGGGAGTTTCAAAGTCCGCGCGCCGCGCCGGGTCCTTGCCCTCGTTCGCGAAAATCTCGGCAAACGACCGCACCACCTCTTCGTTGCGCAGGCGTTTTGAAACCTTGTCGAAGAAGTCGAGATACTCGCTGAGTTGCGACATGAACTTCGTCAGGTCTTTGCCTTCGAGCCGGGCGCCGCCTTCTCCGTAGCGAATGACCATCCCGTCGGACGCCCGCTTGATCATCACCTGCACATACTCGCGCTCGTCCTTGATGTACTGCTCGAACTTGCCCTTCTTGATGCGGAACAGCGGCGGCTGCGCGATGTACACATGCCCGCGCGTGATCAGCTCCTGCATGTGGCGGAAGAAGAACGTCAGCAGCAGCGTGCGGATGTGCGACCCGTCGACGTCGGCGTCGGTCATCAGGATCAGCTTGCCGTACCGCAGCTTCGCAATGTCGAAGTCGTCCTTGCCAATGCCCGCGCCTAGCGCCGTAATCATGGCGCGAATTTCTTCGTGCCCCAGCATCTTGTCGTAGCGCGCCTTTTCGACGTTGAGGATCTTGCCCTTCAGCGGCAGGATCGCCTGAAACTTGCGATCGCGTCCCTGCTTCGCCGTCCCGCCGGCCGATTCACCCTCGACAAGATAAAGCTCGCACAACTCCGGCCGCCGCTCGGAGCAATCCGCCAGCTTACCAGGCAGACCACCGCCGTCCAGCGCACCCTTGCGCCGAGTCAGGTCGCGGGCTTTGCGCGCTGCTTCACGCGCCCGCGCCGCATCGATCGCCTTGTTGATAATCTTCTTGGCAACCTGCGGGTTCTGTTCGAGGAAAGCCCCGAGCCGCTCGTTCACGAACGCCTGCACGATACCGGCGATGTCGGAGTTGAGCTTGCCCTTGGTCTGGCCTTCGAACTGCGGCTGCGGCAGCTTCACGCTGACCACGGCGACCAGGCCTTCGCGCACGTCGTCGCCGGAAAGATTTTCCTTCACATCCTTGAACAGCCCAAGCTGCTGCCCGACAACGTTGATGGTCCGCGTCAGCGCCGTCCGGAATCCCGAAAGATGCGTCCCGCCGTCGACCGTATTGATGTTGTTCGCAAACGAGAACACCGTCTCGGAGTAAGCGTCGTTGTACTGCAGCGCAATCTCCATCGCCACCGAGCCCTGCTCGGTCTCCATGTAGATCGGCTTCTCGTGCAGCACCTGTTTGCCCTTGTTCAGGTGCTTGATGAACTCCGCAATGCCGCCCGTGTATTTGAACTGCTGGGTCTTCGCGTTGCCGGTCTTGGCGTCGGTGACGCGGTCGTCGGTCAGGTTGATCTCGATGCCCTTATTCAAAAACGCAAGCTGCCGCAGCCGCGTCGAAAGAATGTCGGCGTTGTACTCGACAACGGTAAAAATGCTGCGGTCGGGCAGGAAATGTATCTTCGTTCCCTTGCGCTTCGACGGCCCCATCTTGCGCAACTCGCTGATCGGGTCGCCCTTGGAGTAGTCCATCTCCCACGCATGTCCGTCGCGCCAGATCTCGACATCGAACTCTTCGCTCAGCGCATTGACGCAGCTCACGCCCACACCGTGCAGGCCGCCCGAAACCTTGTAGTTCGACGCATCGAACTTGCCGCCAGCGTGCAGCATGGTCAACACCACCTGCACCGCCGGCATCACCTCACCGGTAGGCAGCGTCTTGTTGTCGACAGGAATGCCGCGGCCGTCGTCGACCACCGTAATCGAGTTATCGACATGGATCGTCACATCGATCTTCGTCGCATAGCCCGCCAGCGCTTCGTCGACCGAGTTGTCGACCACCTCATACACCAGGTGATGCAGCCCCTGCTCTCCGGTCGACCCGATGTACATGGCCGGCCTCAGTCGCACGGCAGCGAGGCCTTCCAGGATGGTGATGTTTTCGCCGGTGTAGTCGCTCTCGGACGAAATCGGTTGCGGAATCGAGGTCGGATTGGGCGTTACAGGATGGATATCTTCAGGCACGAACTTCGCTGCTCCGGGAGGGAAATTGGGAATGCAAAAACGCTATGGAAAAGAATGCCGGGAGGGGCAGGGGAGAAACCGCAAAAACCCGCGAAAATACTGAATGTTTACGGGTTTTCTCAACACCTGAGTATAACACGCGACGGCGCGATCTCGCCTCCTTTCGCCTTCGCAAAATCCCTCCGGAAAGGAGGTGCTTGCTTGACACTCCAAACATTCGTAGCGGATACTTGTTCTTGTCTGGAGCGGCACTATTTAATGCCTGCTTCGGAACTATTTAGGGGCCCCTGCGGGGGCCTCAATCCTTTTTAGGAGAAATTATGCGCAGTTTGCGTTGTGCTGTTTTTGTAGACGCCGGTTACATCTTCGGACAGGGTGGGGTAAGTCTTACGGGCGCGTCGGTCTCTCGGACTCAGTTACGACTGAATGAGGCCGAGATCATTAATCAACTCAAGGCAATTGCCGGCTCTGGCGGAATGTCGTTGCTTCGTATTTATTGGTATGACGGCGCGAAAAGTGGAATGACAGTCGAGCAAACGACACTCGCTGAGATGGCAGATGTTAAGGTGCGACTCGGATCAATCAATGTTGCGGGTCATCAAAAAGGGGTTGACTCCCTCCTTGTAACGGACCTAATCGATCTCGCTCGCAATCAAGCCATAGCTGACGCCTATGTCGTCACGGGGGATGGTGATATGCGAATTGCGCTACAAATTGCGCAGAGCTTCGGCGTTCGCGCTCACTTGATCAACCTTGAACCGGCTGGCGTTTCGCTGAACCCGCAGTTGAAACAAGAGGCTGACACCTTTTTCGAGATAAATAAAAGTGACGTCGCAAAATTCCTACAGGTCAAGCCCTTGCAGCCAGTTGTTCTGAGCGGTCTTGCGGCCGCATCCGGCGTGGTTACTGTTGAGAGCGCTACGAAACAGGCGCTTAAGACAGTTTTTGCTAACACGCCCGATGGCGACCTCCAACATCTCAAGTCTGCGGTCTTGTCCGCCAAGCAGATTCCCCAAGAATACGACCGGCGCGTTTTGGGAACTTGCGGAGCGTTACTAGGGCGTCCTCTTGACAATCAAGAACGCGCGGAGATGAGAAAAATCACGCTTCGCTGGATTGAAGAGCAGTAAGCTACTTCACCACCAGCAAGCGAATAGAGGCGAGGGGTTTTCCGTTTTGTCCTCGCCCTATCGGCTATTCCGCCTCGAACGTCAGCGGCTTCACCGGCACCGGCGGCACCTCATGCTCGGCCAGCACGCGGTTGTAGATGATCGCCACCACCGCCGCTCCAAGTATCGGCGCAACCCAGAACAGCCAAAGCTGACTACCCAACCCAAATCCCGAATCCGCAAACAGCATCGAGGCCGTCGAGCGCGCCGGATTCACCGACGTATTGGTAATTGGAATGCCGATCAGGTGGATCAGCGTCAACCCCAGCCCGATCGCAATCGGCGCAAAACCCTTGGCCGCGCGCTGGTCGGTTGACCCCAGAATAATCAGCAGAAAGAACCCGGTCAGCACCGCCTCGGCAATGAAGCAGGAAACCAGGCTGTACCCGTCCGGCGAGTTCGGCCCGTACCCGTTCGAGGCAAACCTCCCAGCCACATACCCCGGCTTGCCCGACGCAATCAGGTGCAGAATCCCCGCGCCGATCGCGCCGCCAACCAACTGCGAAACGATATACGGCAGCAGGTCCCTGGCCGGAAACCGCTTGCCAAAGTACAGCCCAATCGACACCGCCGGGTTCAGATGGCAGCCCGAAATATGGCCGATGGCATAGGCCATAGTCAGCAGTGTCAGCCCGAACGCCAGCGCGACGCCCGCGAAGCCGATCCCCACGCCGGGATAGTTGCACGCGATCACCGCCGCGCCGCACCCGCCAAAGACCAGCCAGAACGTGCCGAAAGCCTCGGCCGTACAGCGATGAAACAGAGTTGGAGTCATAGTCAGTCAGTCCACTTTCTTGCAAACAGGATTGCGGCCCTTGCAGGGTCCGAGGCCGCTCAGAAGACGGGAGAAGTGTACGGCGGAAGCAATACCAAATTGGGAAAATATTTGAAGACAGATACCGGAATACAACAGTCTCAGGCGGAATCGTCGCGAGGCCGCCCGAAGAACAACCGCGCCGCATTTGCTACAGTAAGTCTTGCAGCGGCGGTGTGGAAGGACACACTGAAGGGACAAAGCGGGGCGGAACGTACCTGACGACCCCAAGGGTGCAGGCGAAGCAGAGGGCTGAAACGCGTGCGAAGCTTCCCGCAAGGGTTGCGGCATTCCTGATAAATCCCGCAAGTCTGGGGCGAAAGCTTTGGTATAGCCGGTATCGAGTCCGGCCCGCTGCAACTTTATTCGTGAGAGAAGGCAGATCGTTGGCAATTCCCCAACTCATCGATTTTTCCGAAGCGTCTCTTGACGCTGCCTTTGCTGTCGTGCGCGGTGAGGCTCATCAAGCACGTTCGAGTGCGGATTTCGATACCGAATCGTTCCGGTTGCAATGGTTAGGCCGTAAGCAAGGACGGCTGAAGGAAATAGGCGACGCCTGGCTGAAATCCGCGCCTCCGGAAGCAAAGAAGTTTGTCGGACAGAGATTTAATGCTCTAAGAGAAGAAATTGAATTGTCACTCGGTGTGGAAAAGGCGCTGGACATAGCTGAGCATGGGCAATCGCTCGACATCACCCTCCCCGGCACCTCCCGCCGCATCGGCGTCCAACACCCCCTCGTAAAAACCATGGCCGAAATCGTCAGCGTCTTCCAGCGCATGGGATACTCCGTCGGCCTCGGCCCCGAAGTTGAAACCGACTTCTACAACTTCGAGTCCCTCAACTTCCCCCCCAACCACCCCGCCCGCGACACCCAGGACACCCTGGTCATTGCAGACCAGCAATCCAAACCTGAAGCCGACCGTCTGCTGATGCGCACCCACACCTCGCCCGTCCAGATCCGCACCATGCTTGAGCAGGCCCCGCCGCTCCGCATCGTCATCCCCGGCAAGGTCCACCGCAACGACGCCGCCGACGCCACCCACTCCCCCGTCTTCCACCAGGTCGAAGGTCTCTGCGTCGGCACGGACATCACCTTCTCCGACCTCAAGGGCACGCTCGATCACGCCATGAAAGCCTTCTTCGGCTCGGCTGTGAAGACGCGCTTTTTCCCATCCTTCTTCCCCTTCACGGAGCCCAGCGCGGACGTGCAAATCTCCTGCATCTTCTGCGGCGGCAAGGGCTGCCGCAAGTGCAAGCACTCCGGCTGGATCGAGCTGCTCGGCTGCGGCATGGTCGACCCGGCTGTGTTTGAAGCCGTCAACCAGCGCCGCATCGAGCTCGGCCGCGACCCCATCTACGACACCCGCAAAGTCAGCGGCTTCGCCTTCGGCATGGGCGTCGATCGTATTGCGATGATGAAGTACGGCATCTCCGACATCGGCCTGCTCTACTCGGGCGACATGCGGTTCCTGGAGCAATTTGCATGAGTTATACGGAGTTTAGCGATGTTATGGAAAAAGGATAACTTTCCTAACATTGGTATAATTGCGTATGAATCCGATCACCAATCCGTACTCGCCGGGAGCCGGAACGCAGCCGCCGGAACTAGCCGGACGAGAGAAATTGCGTGAGGATGTTCGCATTGCAATCGCGCGCATACGCGCGGGGCGCGTGGCCAAGAGCGTCATCCTGGTAGGTCTACGCGGAGTGGGAAAGACGGTTCTCCTCGACCGGCTGAGGCTGGAGGCGGAGGCGGCAGGGGTGTTCACCGTCAGAGCGGAAGCTCCTGAAAACCGGTCTTTGCCCGCTCTCCTCGCGCCTCAGTTGCGGCTGGCGCTCTTGCGCCTGAGTTCCCATGCCAATGCCAAGGACCTCGCTCAACGTGGATTGCGAGCGTTGGCAGGGCTGGCGAAAGCTCTCAAGGTGAAGTACGCCGATATCGAGGTAGGTATCGACTTCGAGCCCGAAGCGGGATTGGCAGACAATGGAGATTTGGAAGTTGACCTGGCCACGGTGTTGGAGCAGGTCGGAATGGCAGCGAAACTGGCGGGAACAGCCGTCGTGTTATTTATCGATGAACTTCAATATGTACATGAAGCACAATTTGGCGCTCTGATCGCCGCGCTACATCGATGCGCCCAGAGATCTCTGCCAGTGACGATAGTAGGGGCGGGTTTACCGCAGCTTCTGGCTCTTGCAGGTAACGCGAAATCTTACGCAGAGCGGCTGTTCGACTTCCCCTTTATCGGCGAGTTGGCCGACTCCGAAGCTCGGCTTGCCCTTGAGAAGCCTGCTTCCGACGAAGGCGTTCGATACGATGCAGACGCTGTTGAAGAAATTCTGCGGCTGACACATGGATATCCCTATTTCCTTCAGGAATGGGGTAAGCACGCCTGGGATGTTGCAGTCGATAGTCCGATCGCGTTGACGGATGTGCAGATCGCATCCGTTCAGGCGATCGCAGCCTTGGATGAAAGTTTCTTCCGAATGCGTTTTGACCGGACTACTCCCAAGGAAAAGCAGTATCTCAGGAGCATGGCTGAATTGGGCTGTGGGCCTCATCGTTCCGGCGACATTGCCGGTATGCTCCGCAAGCCGGTGGGCACCGTCGCCCCCCTACGTCAAAGTCTGATTAACAAAGGAATGGTCTGGTCTCCCGCTCACGGAGACACGGCCTTCACCGTGCCGCTTTTCGACGAATTCATGAAGCGCATCATGCCCGGTGAAGATTGGAAGAACGAGTAAACATGAACATCCTGACCCAATGGCTGCGCTCGTATCTTCCCAAACTCCCCGTCGACGACCGCCAGCTCGCCGAAGACCTCACCCTCCGCGGCATCGCCGTTGAAGGCGAATTCGCTGTGCACGGCGGCTCGCGCTTCGAGATGGACATCACCACCAACCGCGTCGACGCCATGAACCACTACGGTGTCGCTCGCGAGGCTGCGGCCATCTACGGCCTTCCGCTCAAGTCACTGGACGCCGGCACCCCCATCACCGAGACCGCACACGGTGAAGGCTTCCCCGTCCGCATCGAAGCCCCCGACCTCTGCGGACGCTTCACCGCCCGCGTCATTCGCGGCGTCACCGTCGGCCCCTCCACCGGCATCATCGCCGACTACTTCGCCGCCCTCGGCCAGAAGCAAATCTCCGCCCCGGTCGACGTCACCAACTTCGGCTGGCTCGCCATCGGCCAGCCCACCCACGCCTTCGACCTCGACAAAATCGAAGGTGGCATCGTCGTCCGCCACGCCCGCGCCGGAGAAAAGCTGCAACTCCTCGACGGCACCGAACGCACCCTCGTCGCCGACGATCTTGTCGTAGCCGACGAGCGCAAACCCCTCGCCCTCGCCGGCGTCATGGGCGGATGGGACTCCCGTGTCACCGGCGAAACCAAAAACATCCTCGTCGAAGCCGCATGGTTCTCGCCCGCATCCATCCGCGCCTCCTCGCGCCGCCACGGGCTGCACACTGACGCTTCCCACCGCTTCGAACGCGGCGCCGATTTCGCCATCGCACCCGTTGCGAACAACCTCGTAACCAGAATGATCGTTGCTCAGTGCGGGGGCGAAGTCCTGGGTCCGCTCGTCGACATCATCATCCCGGTAATCGCCGCGAAAACCGCCAACCGCGCCCCCATCCATCTCAGCGTCGCAGAAGTCCAACGCCATCTCGGCACGACGCTCGACGGCAACGGCATTTCAGCCGACGTGGTCGAACGATTCCTCACCGCCCTGGGCTGCATCCTCACCCCCACCGGGCCCGGCGCGTACGCCGTGCAACTCCCCAGCTGGCGCCTCGACCTCGAGCGCGAAATCGACCTCATCGAAGAGGTCGCCCGCGTCTACGGCTACAACAAATTCGCCGACACGCTGCCCACCTTCACCGGCACGGTCATCGAACTCCCCCACAGCGACCAGGAAAGCACCATCCGCGAAACCCTCCGCGCGCTCGGCTATAGCGAAGCCATCTCCAGCACCTTTGCTTCGGCGGACGAAGCCGCACTCTTCGGCAGCACGTCCGGCTCCGTCGCCATGGGCAACCCGCTCAGCGAAGAGGCGGGAATGCTCCGCCCCTCGCTCGTCCCGGGCATGGCGACCATGCTCGCGCACAACCTCCACCGCGACGTCTCGGACGTCCGACTGTTTGAACTCGGCACCGTCTTCACCGGCTCCGCCGCGCAGGTCGACGAAGCCACCGGCCTCGCCATCGGAGCAACGGGCACGCCTGCCGCAACGTCTCTGCATTCTGCCACCGACGCCCTCTTCTACGAGATCAAGGGCGCCATCGAAACCCTCCTCGCAAAATTCTCCGGCACGGTCACCTTCGACGCCGCCGACCTCCCCGCCTGGCTCGAACCCGGCCGCGGCGCGCGCGCCCTCCTCGACGCCACCCCCATCGCCTGGTTCGGCGAACTCGCCTCCGCCGAAGCCCACCGCCGCAAGCTCCGCCAGACCTGCGTCCTCGCCGAAGTCCGCGCCGCCGCGCTGCTTACGCGCCCCCTGCGCCAGCCCGCCTCGCACGACCTCTCCCGCTTCCAGGCCGTCGAGCGCGATTTCTCCTTCATCTTCCCCGACACGGTCCGCTGGGAAGCCATCGCCGCCGCACTCTCCGCCCTGAACATCGCGGAAATGCAGCGCGTCTCTGCCATCGAGATTTTTCGCGATCCAAAAGGCAAAGCTATCGCCGCCGGCAGCTACTCCGCCCTCATCCGCGCTCGCTTCCAATCCAATGACCGCACCCTCACAGAAGAAGAAATCCTCGCCTGGTACAACGGCATCATCGCCACCCTCACCACCCTCGGCGGAGTGCAACGCGCCTAGCCGCCAACGACGCCATCCGGCAATCGAAAGGTCCTCCAATGTTTTCGTCTGGAAAGCCTATTGTTTCGAAGGTGAATGCTCCTATCCTTTTGCTGGCAGCCTACGGTCTGATGTGTTTTGCGGGCGACTGGACGGGAATGCAACGACTGTACACAGCAATCCTCCTATCGCCTCTGGCAGTGCTGGGGCTGTGGCTGGCAATCGTCCTCGTCGAAATCCGCGTGTCGATCGGAGATAACTATGTGACCGCGATCAACTATTGGCGGCGCGACAGGATAAGTTTCCATGAGATTCTCTGCGTCGAGCGACGGTTTATTGGATTCGACAGCATGGTTCTGCGGTCGGGAAGAAAACTCTTCTATGTTCGAGGGCCAGAAGACGAAATGCTGAAACTCCTATTCGAAACGCCCCCGGGGGAACTCAACTAGGTTCTGCCCTGCATTCGCATTCTCATATCCACAAAGCAAATCGCTATACTCCGATTTGATTGAATGGTGGAGGCAGGAGACTGATGGGTGCAGTAGCGACAGGTGCGGGAACGATCAGCGCGGACGAGTTCCTTGCGCTCGAACAGAAAGTATTGCGCGCGGTCGAGCTCATCAAGAAGGAGCGCGAAGCCCGCGCCGCCGCCGAAGCCGAACTCGCCACAGCCAAAGCCGAAATCGCCGATCTGCAAGCCAAACTCGCGACCGCCGGCTCGGCGCAGACCGAAGTGGAAACATTGACCCGCGAGCGCGAAACAGTTCGCCTCCGCGTAGAAAAAATGCTCGCCCAAATGGACGAGTTGTTGTGATGAAGTGAATAGGGAACAGTGAATAGTGAATAAGGCCAAACCCAGACCGCTGACTCACCCCAACGCCTTATTCACGATTCACTACTAACTATTCACTAAAGGAACACCTTGGCGGAAGCACAACAGATGAGCGCGGCAGAAATGTCTCGCGCCGAAATGGCGGCGCAGGACAGCGGAGCCGTCGTCGTCGAAATTTACGACCAGGTCTACCAGCTCCGCGGCACCGACCCCGCCCACATCCACCGCCTCGCCGGCCTCGTCAACGCGAAGATGCGCGCCGTCTCCACCCACAGTTCTACGGTCGATTCCCTCCGCGTCGCCGTCCTCGCCGCGCTCAATATCGCCGACGAACTCCTCGCCCTGCGCGCCCGCAACGACTCGCTCACCGGCAGCATGACGCAGTCGCAGAGCACCATGCGCACCCGCGCCGGCTCCCTCTCCGGCATGCTCGACGAAGTCCTCGAAGAGCGCAAAGCCGGCTGACCGCGGTTCCGCCGCAGGCCCGCCCTGCAAATAATTCGCGAATAATTCTTGCCCCCGCGCGCAAATCGTCGGATGATGGTTGGCAACCTCATCGGGTGCCCCATCATGCATAACTCCGCTCGCATCGTTCTCCGTCGCAGCGTTTTCACACTTTTCCTGGCTGCCCCCGGCTTGCTGGCGCAGACTACCCACGTTCTGCCGCTGCATTTTGGAAGGCCGGTCACCGGCGCGCCCGTTTCGGCGACGCGCACGCTGGACTATGTGCCCGCCGAAAACTCCCCCGACCCGGTTGCCGTCCATGCGGAAGAAAAATTCTTCCGCGATGCACAGGGCAGGACGCGGTCGGAGATCAAGTACCCCAACCAACTGCCCACGGTCGACATCGTCGATCCCGTCGCGCGCATTCATTACCACTGGACGATCGGCGACAACGTCGTCACCCGCAGAAACATCAAGGACCCGTCCACCCCTCCCCAGTCCACCCTTCCGGTGGAGCTGCCCGAGAACCCTCCGCTCATCGAAGGCGTGGCAACACGCTATACCCGCACCGTTCGCGGCGCCGACGGCGAAACTCCCGAGGTCATTGAAAGCTGGTATTCGCCGGACCTCCACATGGCGATGCTCACCATCGACGACAAGCCTTCGACCGGAAAAACTACCTACCGCTTCCAGCATGTCAGCCGCGCGGAACCCGATGCCGCTCTCTTCCAGGTCCCGGCGGGATTGACCATCCAGGACCGCAACCATCCGCCTCCCCCGGTCGCGCTTGCCGCGAGCGCGCCGGCACCTTCAGTTGCCGCTTCGCCCAGCCCCGCTCCCCCGGCTTACATGAGCGACCCGAAGTTCCAGACCGCGCTCGCGCACGCGAAAAACGGTCGCCAGACAAACGATGACCGCCTCGACAACTGGAGGCACGCCTATAAGGTGGCGCACGAGCAATGCGTGGAATGCCTTCAGCAGATCGTCTTCCTGCAAATGGAGACCGGCGCCTACAAAGACGCCGTGAAGAGCGCGCAGCAGTTGGAGTCGCTATCGAAAGATGCGCACGAAATCGTGTTCGCTCAGAGCGAGCAGGGCATCGCGCTGATGCACTACAACTTCGGCCAGCCAAAGCCCGAACAGGTGAAACAGGCGGAAGCCGAATTCAGCAGCGTGCTGGCCAAGGCATCGAATGCTCATGACATCGTATTCCAGGAAGGCCGGGCGCTTGCCATGCTGGGCCGCGATGCCGATGCCAAAGCGATGTTCGAGCGCTACGTCGACATGGTGCCCGCCAGCGACAAGCTGCGGCTGCGCGCCGAACGCTTCAGCGACGATCCGCACCTCGCCACAATGCAAATGGCCCCGCCCTTCCGCATGGTCACCAGCGACGGAGAAGAGCTGCAGTTGGACAACATGAACGGCAAGGTCGTCCTGCTCGATTTCTGGGCGACATGGTGCGGCCCCTGCAAGGACTCGCTGCCCGAGATTGCGCGCATCGCGAAGGACTACGCCAACGATCCCATGCTGGTCGTGATCAGTGTCAGCCAGGACGCCGACGCAGGTGCATGGAAAGCATTCGTGCAGAAGAATAATATGACCTGGCCGCAGTATCGCGACGCCAACAATGCTCTCGGCAACGCCTATGGCGTGACCTTCATTCCGCACTTCTTTTCCATCGACCCCAACGGCATCCTCAAGACCGAGCAGGTAGGATCGAATGCGGATGTCAGGGCCGTGGTGAACGACCTTGTAAAGAAGGCCCACAAGGCCGAAGCAGCCAAAGCGAAAGCCAACGACAAAGCAGGCCAATGAAACACACTCGATATTCCTCCACGATGTTTGGCGCGGCGTGTCTTGTCGCGACGCTCGCATTCTCCGCCGCGCACGCGCAAAACGACGCAGCAACGGCGGTCCCCGCAGCGGCGCAGACCAAACTCACCGAAGGCGCGAAGTACGAACAGCGCCACCAACTCAGCGCCGCGATGGACAGCGACAAGCAGGCGCTAAAAGCGGCAGGCAAGGACTGCTTCGCCTGCTTCGATGCCCTGGCCCGCGTCGAAATGAAAATGGAGCTCTACAAGGACTCCGCCGGCGACGCCGCCCAAATGGCCGCGCACGCCGCGGACGCGAAGCTGAAAGCCCAGGCCGAATATCGCGAAGGCCTCGCGTTCTTTCGCCTCTATCAGGCGCAGACCATCGGCCTCGGCTCGATCGGCAAGGACGAAAAGCACGCCATCAACGCACTCAAGCAGGCCGAGCCGCCGCTGAAACTGGGCGAGACCGATGACCCCGGCAACGAACCTCTGCGCATGTTGCACGGCCGCGTGCTCGCCGCGCTCAAACAGGATGAAGATGCCAGCCGCGAGTTCGAAGCCTGCGCCGCGGCCACCGGCGCGAACCCCGAGGAGTGTACCCGCGCGCGCCATTTCGCGCACGACGTTTCGTTGGCCCGCGGCGAGCCCGCTCCGGCATTCGAGCTCACCACCATGGACGGCAAGAAAGTTTCGCTCGATTCGCTCGCCGGCAAAGTCGTGCTGGTAGATTTCTGGGCGACCTGGTGCGGCGTCTGCGCCCGCGATTCGGACTACGTGCAGTCGATGTTCGACAGCTTCGACGAGAACCGTTTTGTCCTGCTTGAAGTGAGTGTCGACGACAACGAATCGGCGTGGCGCAACTACGTCGAAGACAAGCGCATGCACGGCGTGCAGACCCTCGACGAACACAAGGCCATGCAGGACCTGTTCCACGTTGCGGCGTTCCCCACATACCTCGTCATCGACGGCGACGGCATGGTGCGGATGCGCGCGGTCGGCATCGAAGCCGACCTCAAGGGCGAAGTCCGCAAGCTGCTGGCCGCCTCCCCGGCCGCGCCCGACACGCGAAAAATTCTCCCCAAAGCCGGGGCTGAATAACGGAAGCGCGGCCGTCTACCACATTCGTCAAGTTGCGCTTATGCGTATTCACCGTTAGTATCCAACGCAGAGACCGGCCTACAAAGCAGGTGCTCGGATAACGCAGGTTGAACCAATACTCATTGAACAGGGGTTTGGCTCGTGAATTTAGCTCGGTGTGCTATGTCCGCCAGTCCGGAAAGCCTAAAGAGCCACGGCTGAATCCCACCGCTTACCGCGGGTTCACCTGCGCCCCGCAGCACGGCCCCGTGGGTCGGTCTTTGCTTTTAAGGCAGAGTGTAGAGGATAGAGTGTAGAGCGTAGAGAAGGCCCGGTGAGTGCCTCCGCGTATCCTTGACCTTGATGACGGATTTCCTCCAGGCTGTTGCGTTGCTCGTTCCCGGATCGTTCCGCATCGGCGGGTTGCGGCTGCCGGTGTATGGAATCTTCGCCGCAGCGGGCCTCATCGCCGCCCTCTGGCTCTCGCAGCGAACCGCCTCCCGCGTCGCCCTCCCTGCCAACAAGCTCTGGGACGCCGGCGTCTTCGCGATCATCGCCGCCTTCGTCACCTCACGCGTCCTGCTCATCGCATTCGACCTCCGAGCCTTCCTCAAATACCCGCTGCTCGTCCTCTCGCTACCCTCGCTCACCTACGGCGGAATGATCCTGACCGCGCTGCTCGTCTGGCTCTGGCTGCGCCGCCAACATCTTCCGCTCCGCGATGTACTAGACGCATGGGCGCCATGCGCCGCTCTCCTCGCGGCAGTGTTGGCTATCGCTCACTTCGTCGAAGGCACCGACGCCGGTATGCCCACCCGCCTCCCCTGGGGCGTCCTCACACCGGGAGACACAGTCCTGGGCCGCGTCCATCCCGTACAGATTTACGCAGCAATAATCGCCCTCGCACTCTGCATCGTCCTGTACCGCATGTTGCCGCGCAGAAAGTTTGCCGGACAAGTCGCCGCAGTCGCGCTCATCGGCGGTGGCCTCGCCGCCTTTCTGCTCGACATGCTCCGGCAACCCGTAGAAAGTTCCGGCGACGCCCTCCTCGACCCCGGACAATTCATCGCGCTTACAGCAATCATCGCGGGTACAGCTCTGCACATGGCACCACCGCCCGAGCGTCGCGAATTCCTCCGCGCCATACCCGTCGAACCGGAGCCGCAAGAAAGAGAGTTAGCCTGAATGCCATCCAAAAACATGCTGCCCAAGGGCAACCGCCGCGTCTCCGTCAAGAAGGAATACCGCGAGCACCGCACCCTCATCCAAGAACGCGAAGCCGCGGCCCGCCTTGCTGGCGAGTCCGTCGAAGACGCCGTCGAGCCCTTCTACGACACCGCCGACTTCATCCCGCTGCACACGTCGCCCTACGCCAACGTCCCGGGCCTCGTCACCGGCGGCCCCAGCACCAGCAAGCATCCTCAGGAAGAGGCGTCGATGTCCAGGCCGCGGTACGCCGCGCCGTGCATGCCTGCCCCCGTCGCGCCCGAAATACAGGTCCTCGAAGACCTCGAACCCGAAGACGGCATCCGCACCATCACCGCCGAGCCCGCCGCCAAAGACATGCGCCTCGACGCCTATCTCGCCAGGGCCATCCCCGACATCAGCCGCGCCCGCGTCACGCTCCTCATCGAAAATTCGCAGGTCACCATCAACGGCGAGCCCGCTAAAGGCAAGCAAAAACTCAAGGGCGGCGAAGTCATCGAGATCGAAGGCGACCCCCGCCCCGAGCCGCTCCACGCCACCCCCGAAGACATCCCCCTCGACATCGTCTACGAGGACGACGACCTCGCCGTCGTCAACAAGTCCGCCGGCATGATGGTCCACGCCGGCGCGGGCGACGAAGAACGCAACCGCGGAACCCTCGTCAACGCGCTCCTCTTCCATCTTGGAGGCGAAGGGGGCAAAAATCTTTCCCAGGTCTCCGGAGACCTCCGTCCCGGCATCGTCCACCGCCTCGACAAGCAGACCAGCGGCCTCATCGTCGTCGCCAAAAACGACAGCACCCACCGCAAGCTCGGCGAAATGTTCGCCGAGCGCCGCCTGCGCAAAATCTACATCGCCCTCGTCCACGGCTCCATCGAAAAGGACGAAGGCACCATCTCCCTCCCCATCAGCCGCGACATCATCCGCCGCACCCGCATGACCACCCGCCGCATCGGCGGTCGCACCGCCGTCTCGCACTACCGCGCCCTCGACCGCATAGACGGCCCGTACGGCAAGTTCACCCTCGTCGAGGTCCGCATCGAAACCGGCCGCACCCACCAGATCCGCGTCCACATGCAGTCCCTCGGACACCCCGTCGTCGGCGACAATCTCTACGGCGCACCCCACCTCATCCTGCCCCTCGACAAGGTCTCCGACGCCGACCCCATCGAGCTGGAACGCAACTTCCTGCACGCCGCGCAACTCGAATTCCTCCACCCCCGCACCAAACAGCGGCTGGAACTGAAGTCCGATCTGCCCCCGGAACTCGTCACAACATTGGAGCTTTTGCGCGGCACAGCGAGCTAGGAAACCCCCACCATGCCCGCAAGTTGATAAGATGACAGCGTGAACATCACCGCACGAAGCACCGCACTCGCCGCAGCCATCGCCCTGGCCACTCTGTCGCTGCACGCGCAGGCCCCCGCCGCTCCGCAAACCGCGCCCCAGGCCACCACGCCGCGCCAGCAGCCGGCCCTCCAGCCGCACGACGACACCCTGCCCGCGCCCGGCCAGACCAGCTCCATCACCGTCTTTTCCAACGAAGTCGATCTCATCTTCACCGTCGCCGGAAAGAACGGCCACTTCGTCACCGGCCTCCAGCAACAGGCGTTCGGCCTGCTCGACGACGGCAAGCCGCCGCTGCGCGTCATCCGCTTCTCGCAGCAAACCAACCTGCCCTTGCGCGTCGGCGTCATGCTCGACACCAGCAACTCCATCCGCCAGCGTTTCCAGTTCGAGCAGCAGGCCGCCACCGACTTCTTTCTCCAGGTCATGCACCCGGCCGACAGCGCCTTCGTCGAGGGCTTCGACGTCCAGACCGACGTCACCCAGGACTTCACCAACCGCATCGACCTGCTCAGTACCGGCATCATGCGCCTGCGCCCCGGCGGCGGCACGGCGCTCTTCGACGCCCTCTACAAAACCTGCCGCGACCAGATGCTGACGCTCAAGGAAAAGGTCGCCGTCCGCAAGGCGCTCGTCCTGGTTTCCGACGGCGACGACGACTACAGCCGCGCCCTCGAGTCCGACGCCATCAAAATGTGCCAGCGCGCCGAAACCATCGTCTACACCATCAGCACCAACGTAGGCCCCAGCGAAGACAAGGGCGACGACGTCCTCCGCCAGATCGCCGACGCCACCGGCGGCCACGCCTTCTTCCCCAAGCGCATCGACGACGTCGCCATCGGCTTCCAGAACATCGAAGAAGAGCTCCGCAGCCAGTACCTCCTGGTCTACGTCCCGGCCGATTTCAAGCAGGACGGCTCTTTCCGCACCATCTACCTCCACGCCCTCGACCCCCGCTACGCCGTCCGCGCCAAAAAGGGCTACTTCGCCCCCCGAACGCCGCGCTAAAACAGGGGATAGAGCGTAGAGGATAGAGTGTAGAGCCCGAACAAACCGGGTGGCCCATCCTTTGCGTTCTTGCAGGGTGGGTATCGCGCAAAGCGCGACCGCTCTCTCCAAACCCACCTCAAATCCGTCATCCTGAGCGTAGGCTCGCGCTTTTGCGGGCCGTAGTCGAAGGACCTGCCACCCTGCCGGCACCACCAAAACAGCTTGAACCGTTCAACCACGACCGCACCTGCCTTCCGCCAAAACCCCTACAGAATTGTCATCTCTACCCAAGCCTTCGCGCACTTGCGACGGCGCAGTGGAGGGATCGCAGCATTTACCGCCGCCCGCGTTGCCACAAGCTTCCGCATAACTTTTCCCCCACACCCGTGTCTCTAAACACAGTGAGGCCCGCAATGAACCTGCGCCTATTCGCCACCCTCCTGACCCTCTCCGCCAGCCTGATCACAGCCCAGCAGCCCCGCGGGGCCCGCGAAGCCCTCGACAACATGATATCCGAGCCCGCCACCCACACCGCCTTCACCTTCGACAAGGACATGCTGCAAACCGCCGCCGGCCTCTTCGGCGATTCCAGCGAGCACACGGTCGCCGCGCTCAACAGCATCACCGTCGAGAACTTCCGCTACCGCGAGCCCGCCTTCTACCTTCCCGAGAGCATGTCGCAACTGGTCGCCGCCTACAAAGCCGCCGGCTGGAAGCACCTCGTCAACCGGAACGCCTCGCCCCGCGAGTCGACCATGCCGCTCCACCAGTTGACCGACCTCTGGCTCCACTTCCGCGGCGCCGAAATCGACGATGTCACGGTCCTCGTCCGCGGCCTCAAAAACATGAGCCTCGTCGAAGTCTCCGGCGCCCTCCGTCCCCTCGACCTCATCCACCTCGGCGGCCACTTCGGCATCCCCAAGGTCGACCCCAACGCCGTCATGGTCCCCGCATCCCCAGGCAGGTGAGGGTCTCAATGCAGTAGTGCGAATTCCCAGATGGCATGTAGCACTTCTTTGTGCGGGCCTTGCCGGAGTAGCAGCGTGCGGGCCGTGCCGGAGTAGCAGCGTGCGGGCCGTGCCGGAGTAGCAGCGGGCTTCAGCCCGCGGTAAAAGGCCGCACCGAGAGAATGGGCTTCAGCCCCGGCCTGCGGGAGACCTCTACATCAAGTGCAATCCGCTCTAAAATCGGGCCATTTCGTCAAGATGATCGATGATCAAAGGTACTCGCTCATCTTCTCCCATCACGTAGCCCGGGAGTGCGTCACGAAATCGATCTTCAACAAGCAACTCTTGCGCTGCGTCCGCCAGATATTTTCTTAGTTCATTCGGAGAATTTCTAACTTCTTCAAGAATCGAGTCTCGCCCATCGATGACGGCGATAAAGTCCTCAAGGTCGTGACTGGCGAAGAAATCTCTATTGCCACGTCCTCGATAGGCTTCCATTTTGGTGCCGAGAAAAAATGGGGCCGCGATGACGCGGATGACCGGACCGAGAGGCAGTGTGAACCGATCACTTGCGTTCAATGCGCCTTTGTACCAGATGTTGGTATAGCCAAGCACATCTTTATCGATGGGCAGTACATCTAGAAGGAGCCCGTCGTTGTGCCAGCGGCACAGGATAGGATTTTCTCCGGCGTCTTCCGTGAAGTCAGCCTCACGCAACCGCTGCGAAAAGATAAGGTAATCCGAAATCGTTACGATCTCCGCGATTACGTCGACGTCTTTGGTCCCGCGAATCGGCGCGGCGCCTGTGTCCGTTATCAATAGACCCAGAGTCGCGCCCCCTATAAACACGATTTCTTCCAGGAAGGGCTTGAGCTTCCGAGCGGCGCTTTCCAGTAGAGGCAGATTGGGATCAGAGGCCATTTAGCACGGCCTTCGTAATTTTTTCGATTCCCAAAGTGCGTTCTCGAACTCGTCCTCCACGGATGGAATCGCATAGCGCCAGCAGCTCATAAAAGCGGCTGTCCAGGAGCGCCGCCCGAGGTGCTCCCTTGTACAGGGGACTGAACGCAAGCCCCCTGAGTTTTCCGTCCGCATATGGCCAGACCTGCGGCGGTTCTCCGTCATCCGTAAGACACAATTTCAGTGGTTCAGCCGAAGCTCCGGTCGGAATGCCGCGAGTCAGAGGACCTCTCTCCGGGGGAAAAGCGTACCTCAAGCCGTGGACGATGAATTCCACCAATCCTGCGCGGTTGACTCGTTTCTCATAGCCCGTCCGGGATAAAAGTCCCGCATGTTCGCATCGATGGAGGGCTTTTGAAACCTCCGAGGGCACCATGAAGAGTTCGGCGGCAAGTCGCGACGAGAGGACCCTCTTTTCCGCAAAAAGAGAGAGCTTCAAAAGAAGCGCGATGTCTTGTCCGAGCATGACATTCTCAGCTTGTCAGAAATATTTCCAATTTGCAAATTGGAAATAGCGAATTCACACCTCTGGATCCCGGGACTGAAGGCTCGACACCGGTTGAGGGCTGTCCATCGGCCCGGTCTATGTGCCCCCGATCCGAGGGCCAAAGGCCCGGTCTATACCAGCCCAGGGCAAATCCCTGGGTTGCCATCCCGCCAAGAACCTGAGCGCTGAAGGCGCGACCTATAGATGCCAAAACAGAAACTCAGGCTTGACAGCCCGACTACAATTAACGACAGCAGAAGAATTCCGCCCGGCCACCGCCGGGCGTTTCCATTCTGCTCACAAGCGAAAAGGGAAGGTACACACCTAAACCCTTTCGATAAGACACTTTACCCGTTTTAGGTGGGGGGGGTACCTACCAGCCGTACGATTCGACTTCAGCCAGCAGCGCCAGCTTCCGCTCCGGCGGCAAAAAACTTGCCTCAAACGAGTTCGCCGCCAGCTCCCGCATCTGGTCCAGCGACAGCTCGAACTCCCGATGCACCAGCAGGTACTCGTCCAGCAGGTTCGCCCCAAAGAACGGAGGATCGTCCGAGTTGAGCGTAATCATCAAGCCCTCCTCGAAGTAGTGCCGAGCGGGGTGGTCGAACAAGCTGGCGCAACACCCGGTCCGCAGGTTGGAGGTAATATTCAGCTCCAGCGGAATCTGCCTCTCGGCCAGCACGGCGATCAGGTCCGGGTCCTGCGCGGCGGTCAGAGCATGGCCGATCCGCTCCGCGCCGATGTTGATCGCCGCCCACACGCTCTGCGGCCCGGTGGACTCCCCGGCATGGCAGGTAAGGTGCAACCCCGCCGCCCGGGCCTCCGCATAAATTTCCCGAAAATCATGCGCCGGTCCGCGCGCCTCATCGCCGCCAATCCCGATGCCGACAACGCTCGGATAGACGCTCCGCAACCTCGCGGCCTTGGTGAAAACCCGCGCACATTCCTCGACGCCAAAGTGCCTCACCGCGTCGATAATCCACAGCAGCGACACGCCAAAGTCCCGCTCGCCGCGCACGCGCCCACGCTCAGCGGCAGCCATCACTTCATCCACATCCATCCGCGCAAAGTGGTAAAGAATCCCAATCGACAGATAAGCCTCGGCATGACGAACGCCTTGCCGGCCAAGGTCTCGCAGCATGTTGTAGGTAATCGTCTCGTAGTCCGCAGGCGTGTGCAGCCGCTCGGTGACGGCCTTGAAGCTCATCAGGAAGCTGGGAAAGTCGGTGTAGAAATAGCTGGCTTTCGCCTCGTCGAGCGACAGCGGTCGCGCGTCGTTACGCCGCGAAAGCTCCACCAGCGTTTCCGCCGTAATGGAGCCTTCGAGGTGCAGATGCAACTCCGCCTTGGGCAGGCCGCGGAGCCAGGTCAGCGGGTCGGGCTGTAGTTCAGATACGGAAGCGCGGCGAGGCATCTCTACCAGTGTAGCCGCTCAACTTAGTCGCGGCTCCGCGACCCGCCCCCGAAGATCTGCAACAGCGCGATGAAGATGTTCAGCGCATCCAGGTAGATCGACAACGCCAGCGTCACCGCCGTCGCTCCTCGACCGCCGTCCTTCAGCCGCATAAAGTCCACCAGCAGCAGCACGCTGAAGATGATCAGCGAAAGCCACGCGTAAACACCGGGATGTATGACGTGGATGAACATCCCAATCACGCCGACCAGGATCAGCCCAATCAGGGCGAACATCGCGATGCGCCCAACCTTGACGTAATCGAACCGCGCGAACTCCGCAACGATCGCCATCGCAGCCATTCCCAGCGCGGTCGTTCCAGCAGCCTGAAACACGATGGTCTGTCCGTTCGCCATGTGCAGGTACATCTTGATCAGTGGCCCAACCTCAACGCCCATCAGCACGGTGAACAGGTAAAACAGCGCCAGCGCAATTCCCGGCGATCTCCGCGACACGTACTGAATGCCGAAGATCAGCGCGAAGTTGACGATGACGACGGCGAAGAAGCCGATGCCCGGCAGCGCATCCGGCGCGATGTACGCTCCCAGCGCGGTAAACAGGAAGCCGACAGTCGTGATCCACAACACGCGGCTGAGCAGGGTCGCGGTGTCCGCCTGGATGACGCCGCCGTTTTGGTATGCGTCGATAGTTCTCATGGTATTTCCACCTCTCTCTATAGATTAGACGCGCGACGCGTTTCCCGGTCGCAGCCGCACTCCTGAAAGCACCGACACTTCGGACCCCTCGGCCAGCAGAATGCTTGCCGGCTTCTGCCCGTTCAACCCGGCAAACGCCGGCCCATACAGCACGCCAAAGTCGGCCACAACCTCGTAGCTCCGCACCGGATAAACCTCCCATCGCGGATGCCGTACCTCGTACGCCGACGTCTGTCCATCGCGCCGCTTCGTATATCCCCAATAATGCTCGGTAAGGAACTCCTCCTCACTCCCGGCCTCAATAGCCCCCGCGACGGGCGACGCCTCCACAGCAAGACTCTGCCAGACCTTGCCGTGCCGCCAGTCGTAACGAACGGTCAATGCTTCCGGCGTGTCGATGATGCTGGAACGTGTCGGCAGCGTCGCATAAGGCTCCTCATACAGCGTGTTGGCGATGATCGTAATGGCGGCCCGCGGCACAAACTCGCGCACAAAGACCACGCCGCGCTTCTGCGTCCCGTCCGCCTCGGTCCGTCGAACGTAGAACCGCAGATTGATCTCCTCAAACCGAGTATGAAACGGAATGCGCATGCCCTTCAGCCGCGTGTTGTCGAAGAGGAAGCCAACCAGCGAAACATAGCACCGGCCCTCGTACAAATCGAGCTCAAGCCCCTCCGGCAGCCATGGCGCAAGCGTCGCCGGTTCGACAATATACTGCGCCATAATCAGCTTGCGCCACTCGGCAGTGAGGAAGGTGGAGGTCATGGATGGCGGGATACAACGCTCTTGCAGTGCCAATCGCCGAGAATCATGGAAACAGTTGTCGCCCTGATTGTTTGCAGGCATCTACGAAATCACCGGCGTTGAAAGTGATGACTGCGTCAACTTTATTGTCTGCATCCAACAGCACGGAACGAAGGAAGCGATCAGTGAGACTTAGAGCGCGATATGTAGACGGGGGCCGGTTGAGTTCCGTGAAACCAGCTTCAAGGGCCTGTTCCCGATATGGGGCATCATCAACATATTTCAGTCGTTGCAGTGCACGAAGACGCCTTAGATCTCGCTCCATCGCGGCAGTTGGAATCCGCTGTTTGACCAACTGGGTCGATACACTCTCGTAGAGTACCGGCCAAACAAGCACGACGACGTTTGGACTTGGATCATCAAATACCTCAGCGAATAATTCCGTTGCCCTTTGATGATATTGGTCGCGCGGATCGTATAAACCAATCAGAAAACAGGCGTCGAGACAAACGTTCATTGGTCTAAGGCAGTATCTACGGCAGTTTCCAGAAATCCGGCCCAAGGAGGAGATGATTTCCTCCGGCCAATCAGAAACTTCCCGTTGAACTTGCCATCCCCGGCCGGCGCAATAAGATAGACGCGGGCGCGAGGAGCATCGTCGCCCAGCGTCTCTTTAATCTGACCTTCAATCTCTTCCTGTGTTCGATCAGATAAAAAAGTCGCGATACTATCTCCACATTCTTTGGCGTCTTTACCGTCAAGCCATTGATAAAGGCCTGAATAGTCGCCTCGTAACCCCAAGTCATACGAGAGCCAAAATCTCTTCATCTTGCGTTCGGCGCGTTTGCGAGTGGACATTTTCTCCCCCTCCCTATCTACATTTCAGATTTTACCCTTGTAGAACTCACTCCGTTTCCGCGAATAGAAAACGTAAACAAACAGCCCAATCACCAGCCACACAAAGAACCTCTCCCACGTCCGCGCCGGCAAACCCATCATCAGCAAAATACAGAACACCACGCTCAGCACCGGGAAAATCGGCCCCCAGGGAACGCGGAACCCGCGCCGCCGCTCGGGCTGCTTCTTGCGCAACACCAGCACGCCGATCGACACCAGCACAAACGCAAACAGCGTGCCGATGTTCGAAAGTTCCGCCAGTGTCCCTACATCGAGCAGTCCCGCGGGAATCGCCACCAGGATCCCGGCAATCCACGTCGCCGTCGCAGGTGTGCGGAACTTCGGATGCACTTTCGAGAACATGTCCGGCAACAGCTTGTCGCGCGACATCGCGAACCACACACGCGCCTGCCCCAACTGGAACACCAGGATCGAAGAAATCATGCCGATGATCGCACCCAGCAGCACGACCAGCCGCGTCCAATGCAGCAGCGAGCTCCCGGTCTGAATCGTCAATCGCTTCAGCGCGTTGACCACCGGCGCCGCGTCGCCGATCACCGACTGCCACGGCACAATCCCGGTGAGCACAACCGCAACCGCCACATAAAGAATCGTGCAGATGATCAGCGTCGCAATGATGCCGATCGGCACAGTGCGCTGCGGATCGATGCACTCTTCGCTGGCCGTCGAGACGGAGTCGAACCCGATATACGTGAAGAAAATAATGCTGCCGCCTGCAAGCACGCCCGACCATCCGTTCGGCGAAAACGGATGGTAATTGGTGGGATGAATAAAGTGCAGCCCGACCAGAACGAACGCGATAATCGCGACCATCTTGATCAGCACCATGATGTTGTTGGTCCGCGCCGACTCGCGAATGCCGCGCACCAGAATCACCGTCAGCAGGATGACAATGATGAACGCCGGAATGTTGAATCCGAAATGCCAGCCGGGCTGGTAGATGTAGCTGCTGTCGAGCGCCTGTAGGCCCTGCGGAAGATACGCCGGCGAAAGCCATTTCGGATTGAGATGTATCCCCAGCCAATCCAGCAGGTCGACAAAATGCGCGGCAAAGCCCACGCTGACGCTCATGTTGGAGAAGGCGTACTCAAGGATCAGGTCCCACCCAATAATCCACGCCACCAACTCGCCGAGCGTCGCATAGGTGTACGTGTAAGCCGAGCCGGCAATCGGAATCATGCTCGCCAACTCGGCGTAGCACAGGCCGGTGAAACAGCACACAATGGCCACCAGAATCAGCGACAGCGCCAGCGCCGGCCCCGCACCCGGCCGACCCGCGATATGCCCGAGATCGTGGTGGATCAGTCCGAAAAACAGATCGATCATAGGGGACTGGCTTAGGGAACCCGCGCTCGCCGGATTGCCTCCGATCGCCGTTCCGATGACCGTAAAAATGCCTGAGCCGATCACCGCTCCGATGCCCAGCGCGGTAAGCGAAACCGGGCCCAGCGTCTTCTTGAGCGCGGTCTCCGGCGCGCGCGAGTCGGAAATCAGTTTATCGATCGATTTGGTGGCAAAAATTTGTCGGGGCAGAGTGGTCGTCCCTCGCTGCATGGAATGGTTTGGAGTCGATTCTATGCGGTAAGCGAGCCCGGTGCGGCGAGGACTCTGACGAAATCGCAATATCCGTCGATCGCGCGCCCCGACAAGACGAAGGGCGGAGCTCAGGCCCCGCCCTTCGCCGTTATCCGTTCGCAGTTACCGCTTCGACTGGCCGCGTGTTGCCTTCTTGATCTTGGCCTTGTTCTCGCCGCGTGCGCCGGTGCGCGGAGCCTTCGGAGCCGCCTTCTTGCGGGCCGCCCGCTTCACTGCCTTGCGTTCGGATTTGTCGGTCATCGATTTCGTGTTTGCCATGAATGTCTGTCTTCTCTCTGAACTTTCTGAATGTGTGGCGCGATGGCCGGAGTGGAGGCGCGCTGGCCGCATTTATCGATCCAGCTACAAGCGTTCCAGCTGAGCGAACTTCTCCACCAGCTTTTTCATTCCGTGCCCACTAAATTGTACTGTAAGCTTGGCATCTTCCCCATCGCCTTCGCGCGCGAAGATGATCCCCTCGCCATATTTGGGATGCCGCACCCGCACCCCTTTTCCCAGCCCGGTCTTGCCGGTGGGCGCAGGAATGTCCAGCTTCGGCCGCGCCGGAAACCTTGCCCCGCCGGGCTTATAGCCCGATCCGCCAGCCCCGCCTTTGCCGAAGAATTGCGCAATATTGTCGAGCGACCCCGAGCTGCCCGCAGGCTTCGCCCCCCCAAACCGCTGCGCCGCATAATTTCTCGCGCCTCCGCTGGGAGATTCCTGCGAATCGTCCTCGTAGCTATGGTGCCGATCGAAACTCTCCTCCTCGCCACGCTTCCCACGCTGCGGATACGGCGTCAAGTACGTCCCGCGAAACGCCGGCGGACTCAGGTCCTCCACCAGCCGCCCCGGCACTTCCTCCAGAAACCGCGACGGCATCGACGCCTCAGGAGAATCGTTCCCATACCGCCGCCGGTACCGCGCCCGCGTCATGATCAGCGTATCCATCGCCCGCGTCATACCGACGTAGCACAGCCGCCGCTCCTCCTCCATCTGCGTCGGATCGACCACCGTGCGCGAGTGCGGAAACAGCCCCTCCTCCATGCCCGCCAGAAACACCAGCGGAAACTCCAGCCCCTTGGCCGCGTGCAGCGTCATCAGCGTTACACGGGCTTCCGCAGAGTATGAGTCCGCATCGGACACCAGCGCCGCATGGTCGAGAAACTCCGCCAGCGTCTCTCCGCGCGACGTCGCATCCTGCGCGGCATTCGCAAGCTCTTTCAAATTCTCGATCCGCGAAAAAGATTCCGGCGTGCCTTCATCCTCCAGCGCCTTGATGTAGCCCGAGCGGTCGTTCAGAAACTTGATCAACTCTGGCAGCGTAGCCGGATCGCCCGGCGCCCGAAACGCCGGCCGCTCGGCTTCTTCGGTCTGCGGAGTCTCAGCATTCTGCTTGCGCAGTCGCTCCTTGATCGCATCACTCGCGGACTGCTTCAGCGGTACCGGCGCGAACGGGTTGTAGGACGCCGCATCAACGGTCCCACCCACAACATTCTCTGCCCCGACATTGCCGTTCCCCCCCACTATGTCATCCTGACCCTGAGCATGCCGAAGGGGAAGGACCTGCTTCTCGTCCGCCTCAACCACAGAATTCTCCGCGGCAATCGTACTAATCTCCTCACTCGGCCCAAAATCAAATCCAAAATTAAAGCTCGTATCGAAAGAAGTATTCGCATCGTTCTCTGCAACAGAAGGAACCGCCTTCTCCTCCGTAGCGAAACCAAAATCAAAATTCGTGTCGTCAACGAGACTCTCAGGATCGAACGAAGCAGCAGCAGCCTCAAGCTCAAGTTCGCTTAACTCCACCGCATCACTCTTGCCCGCGCGAGCATCCGTAGCCAGCGCCTCGCCAAAATCCGGCCCCAGCATCGCCCGAGCATCCTTAATCAACCGCCGAAAACTCGCCAGCGCGGTCAACGCGCGCGCCGGCAGCAGCTTCTCTTCAATCGCGCGAGCAATCGCGTCCCACGAACTCATACCCGTCGTCAGCGCCACGCGGTCGATCGTCTCCAGCGTCGTCTTCCCGATCCCGCGCGGCGGCGAATTCACCACCCGCCCCAGCGCCACCGAGTCGTGCGGGTTCTGCACCAGCTTCAGATAGCTCAGCATGTCCTTCACTTCGGCGCGGTCGTAAAACGAAAACCCGCCGACCATGTGGTACTGAATGTTGTACCGCCGCAGCGCCTCTTCGACCAGCCGCGACTGCGAGTTCGTCCGATACAGCACCGCGCATCGCGGTGTATCTTCCGTGGCTCCGGCCTCGCGCAAATATTTCTGAATGCGATCGGCGATAAATAGCGCCTCATTCTCTCCATCGGGCGCTTCATAAAATCCAATCAGCGACCCACCCTCGCGCGATGTCCAGAGGTTCTTTCCTTTGCGCTGAACATTCTGTGCCACAACCGCGCTCGCGCCTTCGAGAATAATTTGTGTAGACCGGTAATTCTGCTCCAGCCGAATCGTCTGCACCGCCGGAAAGTCTTTCTCAAACTCCAGAATGTTCTTGATGTCCGCGCCGCGCCACGAATAGATCGACTGGTCCTCATCGCCGACCACGCACACATTCCCATGCGTGCCCAGCAGCTTCATCAACTCGTACTGCGGCCGGTTCGTGTCCTGATATTCATCGATCAACAAATATTTGTACCGCCGGTTGTACCTCTCGCGCACTTCGCTCGAAGACTTCAGCAGCCGCACCGTCTCCAGCAGCAGATCGTCGAAATCCAACGCGTTCGCCTTGAACAACTCCTTCTTGTATATCTCGAAAATGTGCGCGATCTTTTCTTCCATCGGATTCGTGCTAGCGAGGAAGTATTCCTGCGGATCGATCATGTGGTTCTTCGCCCACGAAATCCGCCCCAGCGCAACGCGTGGCTTCAGGCTCTTGTCGTCAAACCCCAGCCGCTTGATTGCCTGCTTCACCACGGCCTGCTGATCGGTCTCGTCGTAAATGGCAAACGTACGCGTAAGCCCAACGCCATTCGTGCGCAGAGTTTCAATATCGCGCCGCAGCACGCGCACACAAAAGCTGTGGAACGTCGCCAGCGTCGGCTTCGCCAGCGTGGAGTGGCCAAGAATCTTTTCCACGCGCTCGGCCATCTCTTTCGCAGCCTTGTTGGTAAACGTCACCGCGAGAATGTTGTCCGGTGAAACCCCCCGTTGTTGAATGAGGTACGCAATGCGATGCGTGATGACGCGCGTCTTGCCCGAGCCCGCGCCGGCCAGCAACAAAACAGGGCCATCGACGGCCACGATGCCTTCGCGCTGTTGCGGATTCATGTTCGCGAGAAGGTCTTCCACCCGTGCCACTCCAGTTTCTATTTTAACGGAGTTGTCACACCCGTGCGCGTTCGTCACGCTGTACAAACCACTCGTCACACATCCAAATCTTTTTAGAGCGAAGCGGAACTACCCGCGTCTACTCCGCGTAGTGACTCATGCAGCGAGCCCACGAAAAGAGCCTGTGGGGCAGACTTCGCGCAATGTTTTACCCAAAGAGGAGTGTCGTTATGTTTCGTTCAAAATTGATCGTTCCCGCCTTGTCCGTCGCGTGCCTGTTTGCTTTGCAGGCTGTTGTTCCCACAGTGGCGATGGCGTCGCCTGTGAAGACCGTTCCCTCCCTCCACGCCACGTTCGGCAAGCATATGGTCAACCTGAATCTTGCCAACAGCACCAGCGCGCCGCTCGACGTCAAGGTCGGCGAAACGCCGATGACGATCGCTCCCGGCAAGACGGTGAAGATCAGCGCGGTACCCGGCACCAAGATCACGCTGGCCACTGCGTCCGGCACCCGCGAAGCAGGCGCTGTGCTCGCCGAAGTTTCGGGCGAACTGTCCGGGGCCACCATCCGCATCAACTAATCATGCGATATTCCGCATGAGCAAAACGGAGTCCGTTGCGAGCGCAGGCTTGCGGTGGGCTCCTCTCTTTGCGCACATGCCGTGCGTTATCCTGCAAGGTATGAGTCAGAAGCCCGAGCGCAGCATCGCCGTATTTTGCGCGGCGTCCGATGGAGCCCGTCCCATCTATCGCACCATCGCCACCGAACTCGGCGATACCCTCGCCCGCCGCGCCATCGGCCTCATCTATGGCGGAGCGAAGGTCGGCCTCATGGGCGCGGTCGCCGATGCCGCCCTCGCGGCCGGCGGACACGTCGTCGGCGTCATCCCACACGTTCTGGTCGACCTCGAAGTCGCGCACCAGGGCGTCACAGAACTCCACGTCACCAGCACCATGCACACCCGCAAGGCGCTCATGGCGGAGCGCGCCGACGCATTCCTCATCCTCCCCGGAGGCTTTGGGACCTTTGAAGAAATGTTCGAAGTCCTCGCGTGGCAGACGCTAAATATCCACTCGAAGCCCGTCGTCCTGCTAAACATCGACGGCTTCTACGACACGCTGCTCGCGTTCCTCGACGTATGCGATCGCGAGGGCATGTTGCGCGGCAACCGCGACCGCCTGCTCGTAGCGACGACCGTCGAGGAAGGCCTGCGACTCACCGGCGTATAGACGCGGTGTGCTATTCTCGGCGCGTGAAAACTCTTCTGCGCATCGCCAGCCTCTTGTTGCTCGTCCCCATCGCCGCTCACGCCGCCGACCACATCTTCGATCCCGCGCGCGATGCGTCCGCCGACCTCGTCGCCGCCGAGCATCAGGCCACAGCGGAGCACAAAGTCATCCTGCTCGACGTGGGCGGAAACTGGTGCGGCTGGTGCGTGCTTTTCGACGGCGTCTCGCATTCCGACCAGAAGCTCCACGACGTGCTCGAAAAGAAGTACGTCGTCGTACACATCAACATGAGCAAGGAAAACGAGAACCGCGCTTTTCTCGCGAACTATCCCAAAGTCGCCGGCTATCCACACTTCTTCGTCCTCGCGGCGGATGGCAAGCTCATCGTCAGCCAGGACACGAGCATCTTCGAACGCACGCACAAAGAAGCGGACGGCTACGATCCGGACACGCTGACGGACTTCTTCAAACGTACCGCGAAGAAGAGTTGAACATCGCCCATTCGAGCGCATCGTTACAATAGAAAGCATGGCGCTTTCGCAGCAGAACGTGAACCTGATCGGCTACGTCGCCGCGGCGTTGACGACGATCTCGTTCCTGCCCCAGCTCGTCCGCGTCGTCAAGCTGCGTTCGGCGCGCGACATTTCGCTGGGCATGTTTCTCATCTTTTCGATAGGCACGCTCTTCTGGTTCGTCTACGGCCTGCTGTCGCACTCGCTCCCCGTAGCGATCGCGAACGCGATAACGCTCGCCCTCTCTGTCTCCATCCTGGTCCTGAAACTGCGCTTCGACCGCCGCGCCACCGCCGCCGCGCCACCCGCCGGAGCGCCCCGCTAATGAGTCACGAAGGCATCACATTCGTCAGCCAGGAGCAAGCGCAGCGCGCCGAGAACACGCCGCCAAAACTTACCGGCGAAGCCATCTCCCCGGCCAAGGTCCGCGTCGACAAAACCGGCGGGACGGGCATGAAGATCGACTGGCGCGACGGCCACTCCAGCGCCTGGACCTTCGCCTGGCTGCGCGCCGCCTGTCCCTGCGCCACCTGCCACGAAGAGCGCGACGCCGACGGTCGCGACCCCGGTACCGCCAAGCCCAAACCCGCATCGCTGCTGCCACTCTACGAAGCTCCAGCGAAGCCCGTCGAGGTGACGCCGGTCGGCAAATACGCCCTGCGCTTCAAGTGGAACGACGGCCACGAAGCCGGCCTCTACTCATGGGACTACCTCCGCAACGTCTGCGATCGCATCGTGCGAGAACAATCCGATGCAAAATAAATCCACCCTCAGCATCCTCACTCTCGCGCTCGCATCCATAGCGCTCGCCGGCTGCCACAGCACGCCTCCGCCCAAGCCGCTCGATCGACTCACCGATCAGGAAGCCCGCGGCTACGCCGTCTATCAAGCGCACTGCGCGGCCTGCCACTACGACCGCGTAGAAAAAGCCCTGCACGGCCCGCCGTTGCTCGGTGTATTCAAAAAGCCATACCTCCCCAGCGGAGCGCCCGCCAACGACGACCGCGTCTCCGCCACCATCCTGCACGGACGAAACCTGATGCCCGCACAACCGCAAATGGACCCGCAGGAACTCAACGACCTGCTGGCCTATCTGCACACGCTCTAGCCTGAAAACAATGCCCAAGAAAAAGCAAAACCCACCCGACGACACCGTCTACATCGAAGCGGAAGCCGAACTCAAACGCAGCGGCATCCCCGTGGTAACGCCAGCCGGCGAGAGCGCAGGCATGTTGCCCGGCATCGCCGGCATCTGCATGTACATGCTGCTGATGGCGATGTTCAACGCCTACTCCGCGGCGCGCGGAGGCTTCGGCACTGGCACGGCGAAGTACAGCATCCTCGCCGCCGCAACGCTGCTGGTCATCGGCGTCTTCGGTCTGCTTCGCCTCCTGCGCTGGGGCTGGGCGCTGGTCATCGCGGCAACGCTGGTCATGGCCTTCGGATACTTCTACGGCTTCCACCGCACGCACTTTCCCGCGTACATCATTCAGGGCCTGTTCGCGCTGGTCTTCTTCCTCTACCTCAGCCGCACCGAAGTCCGCGAACGCTTGAAGTAAGGGCCGAGTAATACAATCGAAACAGCATGGCCCCGCTCGTCCAAACCGAACCTCTGATCCAGATCGACCTCTCCCCGCGCAAGCCCATCGCGAAGCCCGAGTGGCTGAAGGCCCGCGCCCCGATGGGCGAAACATTCCACGCGCTCAAGAAACTCGCGCGCGATCTGAACCTGCACACGGTTTGCGAGAGTGCGAACTGCCCCAACATCGGCGAGTGCTGGAACCAGAAGTCGGCGACGTTCATGATGCTCGGTAACCTCTGCACGCGCCGCTGCGGATTCTGCGCCGTCCCCAAAGGCAAGCCCCAGCCGATCGACCATAGCGAGCCCGAGCGCGTCGCGTACGCCGTCTCTCAACTCGGCCTCAAACACGCCGTCATCACCAGCGTAAACCGGGACGACGACAACATGGGCGCGGCCCAGGCCTTCGTCAGCGTCATCCACGAAATCCGCCGCCAGGCCCCCGGCTGCCGCGTCGAAGTCCTCACGCCCGACTTCCAGGGTGTCGCCGAAGCGCGCAAACTCGTTGTCGACGCCCGCCCCGAAATCCTGAACCACAATATCGAAACCGTTCCACGCCTCTACCGCGTCGCAAAATCCGGCGGCCGCTACGAGCGCTCGCTCGCCTTCCTCGACGCCGCAAAAAAAGAATCAGCCGAGCACGCCGACGGCCCACTCGTCACCAAGACCGGCATCATCGTTGGCATGGGCGAAGAGATGCACGAACTCCTTGGCGTCTTCCGCGACCTCGCCGACCGCAACGTCGACATCCTCACCATTGGCCAGTACCTCCGTCCCTCCCGCGACCACCTGCCGATGTCCCGCTTCTACACCCCCGACGAGTTCGCCTTCCTCAAACACGAAGCCCTCTCCATGGGCTTCCGCCACGTCGAAAGCGGCCCCCTCGTCCGCTCCAGCTACCACGCCCACGAACAGGCGCAATCGACTGGCCTCGCATAGCCATTCAGCGGTACATTGGTGTCATGGGTACGGTCGTTCACATTTCGGAGTCTGAACTTCGGGACGCGAAATCGCTACTGGAGTTAGCCAGACAAGGCGAAGCGGTCATCATCGATGGCGACGGTGAGTCCTTTCGCCTTTTTCGGCGACCTGGCCGCACAGCAGCCGAAATCTTTAGCAATCCGAAGCTCCTTGAAGCCATCGAGGGTCTTGATGACGATTGGGCGAAAGATATGGAAGAGATTCTCGCTCTTCGCAAAACCGAAGTAGAACGCGACCCATGGGAGCAGTAGTCGACACGGGGATATTCATCGCCCACGAAAGACGAGGCTCATCCGCATTGGTATTGCGCGCAGGTCTAACAAATATCTCCCCGCCAGAGAGCTTTGTCGTTTCCTGCATATCCCTGGCAGAGTTGGTCCACGGCATCTATCGGGCAAAAACTTCGGAGCAATACGCTAAACGCTATACCTTTGTCCGAGAAGTATCGTCTGCGTTTCCGGTTCTTTCCTTCACGGAGGACACAGCGTGGATCGCTGGGAGGATTCGCGGCGAACAAGCGAAGGCCGGCAACACTCTGCCCTTTGCCGACTCCCTTATTGCCGCGGTGGCGATCGAACTTGATTATGGCGTCGTCACGCTCAACGTACGCGATTTCGTTCGCATTCCGGGCATTCGAGTAATCCCATTCGCGATGCCATAATCCGCTTAGAAACCGATCACTCTGCCGCGAAATTTATTGATCGTGCGCCGGTCCTGCTTCGTCGGCCGACCCGCCGGCATCCCGCCAAACTCCATCATCGCCTTCCGCTCATCCGCGACCTTCTGCCGCAACACGCGACTCGCTTCCGTCTCGCGATAGAGCGTTTGCGCTACCGTCGCCGGGCCGCGCACGGAACTCAGCACCAACACCTCAACCTCAAAATCTCCACCCTCATTGCGAATATTCAACATATCGCCAACGCGAACATCTCGCGCCGCCTTCGCCTCGCGCCCGTTCGACGAAATCCTCCCAAGATCGCAAGCCTTCGCAGCCTCCGAGCGCGTCTTGAAAAACCGCGCCGCCCACAGCCACTTGTCCATCCTCACGTTGTCCATAGTCAATCCGCGGCAACGCTGTCAATTTTCCCAACCTCAACCAGCGTCGAATAAAACGTCGCCCCACCGCCAAAGTCAGTCAGCACCTGGCTCGTCAGCGCGTTCACATTCTTCCCATCGCGCGATAGCTTCTGCCAATCCAACCTCGCCGACACCACGCCCGGTCCAACCTTCGCATCGCCATTCACGCCCACGCGTGCCGTCAGCATAATCTGCCCACGATCGTTCCAGATCTCAACATCATCGCCCGTCGCAATATCGCGTGCAGCGGCGTCGGACGCATGCATCTCCAGCACGCCTGCGCTACGGCGCTCCATCTCTTGATGCGCAGGAATATTGGCGAAAGTAGTGTTCATATAGTTGTCCGCTTTGCGCCCGAGAAACTCCAGCGGAAACCTCCCACTCGCATTCGCACCCGTGCGCGATTCGCGCGGTGCCACAAACTCCGGTAGCGGCAGTAACTCTCCCTTGCCGCTCGGCGTGCCAAACCACGCAGCCGTGCTGAAGGGAAGCGACTCACCGCGCTCGTTCACCGGCAGCGTCAACTGAATCTGGTTCTCGTGCTCCAAGCGTTTTTTCGTAATCCCCGCGAACCACGGATGCTGCGTGTCGAGCGCCTGCGCAATCAGCGCATCGGCGTCATCTTCAAACGCAGCGTCCTCGAATCCCATCCGCTTTCCTAACGCCGCAAATAAATCCACATTCGACCGCGCCTCGCCCAGCGGCTCGATCGCACGTTGCGAAATCTGCGCGAACAGATGCCCATACGCCCCCATCACATCTTTCGTTTCGAGAAACGTCGTCGCGGGCAGCACAATGTCCGCGTAATCGGTTGTGTCGGTCCAGAACTGTTCATGCACAACAGTGAACAAATCCTCGCGCCGCAATCCCGCGTGTACGCGCGTCGAATCCGGCGCCACCGCCGCGGCATTGCAGTTGTACACAAACAGCGCCTTCACCGGCGGCCCACTCTCACAAGCCGCCGCAATCGAGTGTCCCGCACTCTGCCCCAACTCCGTCAGCGCATGTCCCAACTGATTCATATTCACGAACCGCGCCGCACGGCCCAGCGGACTCGCCTGCATCAACTCCGGCATATGCAGCTTCTTGCTGTTCCACGGAAACGATCCGCTCGTAGAAAGCTGCATCCCACCCCCGCGCTGCTTCCAACTCCCCGTAATCAGCGGCAGCATGGCGACGCTGCGGACAGCGGTCCCGCCCCGCTCGCCGCGCTGAATACCGTAGTTCAATCGAATCACCGCAGGCCCGCGCCCATCGCACCCGGAGCGCCCATAGGCGAGCGCCAGCCGCTCAATCGTCTCCGCATCAATGCCCGTAACCTCCGCCGCGCGGGCAGGGGAGTGTTCTTCGCGCAACGCGTGTGTACGCAGCTCTTCCCACCCCGTCGTACACTCCCGCATGTACTCCCGATCTTCCATCCCTTCGCGAAACAGCACATGCATCACCGCCAGCGCCAGCAGCACATCGGTCCCCGGGCGAACCGCGAGGTGCTCATCGGCAAGCGCCGCCGTGCGTGTCTTGTACGGATCGATAACGATCAGCCGCGCGCCCTTGCGCCTTGCCTCTTCGATGAACGGCCACAGATGAATATTGTTCCCGTGGACATTCCCGCCCCACACCACAACCAGCCCCGCGTGCGCGAAATCCTGCGGCGTCGTTCCCAGTTTCACGCCGTACACCCGCATCAACGCTTCGCCGCCCGCGCTTGAACAAATCGTGCGGTCGAGCTGCGACGCTCCCAGCCGATAAAAAAATCTGCGGTCCATCGAACCGAATCCAAGCTGCCCAATCGTCCCCGCATAACTGTACGGAAGAATGCTCTCCGGCCCAAACTCGGTAGCAATCGTTTTGAATTTCGCAGCGATCGAGTCCAGCGCCTCGTCCCACGAAATCCGCTCGAACGCCTCCGCCTCGCGGCCTTTCGTCAGCGGCCCTTTCGCAACGCCGGACTTCCGCCGCATCGGATACAGCAGCCGCTCCGGCGAGTACACGCGGTCCAGGTACCGCGCCACCTTCCCGCACAAAAACCCTCGCGTAACCGGATGCCCGGGATCGCCCTGCACCTTCGTCGCCCGCCCCGTCAGCGTGTCCACCGTCACCAGCACGCCGCAGGAGTCCGGGCAATCATGCGTGCAGACGGCGTGGACGATTTTCGTTCCTGGCGCGGCGGGGCTCATGCCAATATTGTATGCGCCCGCACTCACACTTTCTTCCGACTGGAGTTTTTCATGCGCCTCACGCGACTCTTCGCTCTCTCCCTCTTCGCGCTTCTTCTCACGCTGCCTGCCGCAGCCCAAAAGTCCGCCTCCGCCGACGAGGCCAGCATCCGCGCCGTGCTCTCCAGGCAGGCCGCCGACTGGAACCGCGGCGACCTCGACGCCTTCGCCGCGGGCTACAAGAACTCCCCCGACATTCTCTTCATCGGCTCGACCGTCCGTCGCGGCTATGACGGCATGATCGCGAGTTACCGCAAGAATTATCCCAACAAATCCGCGATGGGCGTACTCACTTTCTCGAATGTCGAAGTTCATCCGCTCGACGCGCGCTTTGCCACCGTGATCGGCAACTTCCATCTCGAACGCACTGCCGCCGGCGGCGGCAACGCCAATGGCTTCTACTCGCTTGTGCTGGAGAAAACGACCGCCGGTTGGAAGATCGTTCTCGACCACACCACCTCCACCACTCACTAGCGCAGCTACAATCTGCACATGGGTTTTGCGACCAGAACGCCCTTCGACTGGCAACTCCGCACGCGCAGTCTGGCGCTTGGCGAGCGCACGTTGGTGATGGCCGCCGTGAACCTCACGCCGGACAGTTTCTCCGGCGACGGCCTCGCCCATGCCGCGCATGACGAAGCGGTTAAAATTGCCCTCCAGCGTATCGATGGCGGAGCGGACATCCTCGACCTCGGCGCGGAATCCACTCGCCCCGGCGCGCTCCCCGTCAGCGCGGACGCCGAGCAGGTGCGCCTGCTCCCGGTCCTCGAAGCCGTGCTGCACGAGCGACCCTCCGCAATCGTTTCCGTCGACACCTACCACGCCTCGACCGCGCGCGCCGCCGCCAGTGTGGGCGCCGAGATCATCAACGATGTCTCCGGTCTGCTGTGGGACGACGACATGGGTCACACCGTCGCCAAACTCCATACCGGCCTTATCCTGATGCACACCCGCGGCCGGCCCACGGAATGGCGCACCCAGCCCGCCATCCCCGCGGCCGACGTCGTGGCTCTGGTGCTCGACGGCCTCGACGAGCGCCTCGCCGCGGCCCGCGCCGCAGGCATCCTGCAAAACCGCATCGTGCTCGACCCCGGCTTCGGTTTCGGCAAACGCGGCGCCGAAAACTTCGCGCTGCTGGCCGGCTTCGAGCGCTTCAGCGAACTCGGCCGCCCGCTGCTCGCCGGCCTCTCGCTCAAGGGATTCCTGGGCGCCGTGGTCGCTCCCCTCAACGCCGTCGCGCGCCTCAACGCAACGATGGCCGCAAACGTCGCGGCCATCCTTGCTGGAGCTCACATTGTCCGCGTCCACGATCTTCAGGAAGCCCGTGAAGCGGTCGCGGTTGCCGACGCCATCACAGCGTCAGCACTTCCTTCTCCTTCGCTTTGAAAAGCTCCTCGACGCGCTTGATCTCGCCGTCGGTCAACGCCTGAATCTCTTCATTGGCGCGCTTCTCGTCGTCGGCCGAAATCAGCTTGTCCTTGGCCGCCTTCTTGACGCTCTCATTGCCCTCGCGGCGGATGTTCCGGATCGACGTCTTGTGGTCTTCCAGAACGCCCGCCAAATGCTTGACGGCCTCTTTGCGTCGGTCTTCGGTCATCGGCGGAATGGGCACGCGGATAATCTTGCCGTCGTGCATCGGATTGAAACCCTGCCCGGACGTCCGGATGGCCTTCTCGATCGCCCCGACCAGCGAAATCTCCCACGGCTGCACCAATATCAGGTTGGCCTCGGGCGTCGTCACCTGCGCGACCTGTGCGACCGGCGTATCCGTACCGTAGTAGTCGACCTTCACCTGGTCCAGCATGTGGACCGACGCGCGCCCCGTGCGCACGCTTACCAGGTTGGCGCGGAAGTCGTCGACCGTCTTGTTCATGCGCGCCTTCAGCTGGTCGTACAAGCCACTCAGCGCTTCCATATTTGCCATTGCCGATGCCATAGTGCGTTCTCCTCGTAGAAAATATTACAGGCATGAGATGCCGCTGCGTCGCCCGTCGTCCGGCCGACGCGACCGAAACCCCGGTCGCAGGGCCGATATTCCATTCGCTAATCGCCTGGTTCCGCGCGCCGCCGCCAGTTTTTCAGGAAATTTTCGCGTCCAATCGCCCTCCGGCTTAATCAAGATGGCGCGTCAGCCGTCAAACTCCTACGTCAGCATTAGCCGTTGGCCTTTGGGTCGCCTATAATCAAGGTTCCCCCTTCGGAAGCGCAGGGCCGAACGATTTGAGAGCAGTGAGGGTGTGGTTATCTTTACCGGAATGCGAAAGAGCGACAGCTCTCTGAACTGTCTGAACAGCACGACCCCGCCTGTGCGCACGCGCTCAAGCCGTTTTGGCATCTTCTCAGCCGCCGTTATGGCGCTGCTGGCGACCGTTGCCATCCCCTCGCTTCACGCACAGGTGCAGGCCCGGCCGGCATTCTCGGCGCCGGCCACGCCCCAGGTCCTCTGCCAGCCGGTCGTCATCGGCAACCGCCGCATCCCCAAGGATTCGGTCATCGCCCGCCTCTACTCGCGCCAGGGCGATGCCTACGACCCCGCCGTCGTCGAGCGCGACTTCAACTCCCTCTGGAACACCGGCTACTTCGACGATGTCCGCATCGAGAAGGTCGACACCCCCGCCTGCGTGCAACTCAACGTCTACGTCCGCGAGCGCCCCACCATCCGCGAGATCCTCTACAAGGGCCTCAACGCGGTCTCGGAGTCCGACGTCCTCGAGCGCTTCAAGAAGGCCAAGGTCGGCCTCTCGGTCGAAAGCCAGTTCGACGAGACCAAGGTCAAGCGCGCCGAAGTCGTCCTCCAGGAACTGCTCGCCGAGCACGGCCACCAGTTCGCCGCCATCCATACGGAAGTAAAGATGCTGCCCCCGGCGGCCGTCTCGCTCACCTTCGTCATCAAGGAAGGCCCGACGGTCAAGGTCGGCAAGATCAAGTTCGAAGGCAACCACGCTCTTTCCGACCGCGAGCTGGTCGCGGCCATGAAGAACCTCAAGCCGATCGGCATTCCCCACTCCATCATCTTCGAGAACCTCTTCGCCAAGACCTTCGACGCCAGCAAGCTCGACGAAGATTCCGAGCGCGTGCGTTACGCCTACCGCGACAAGGGCTACTACCAGGCCCAGACCGGCGAGCCGCAGACCACCATCCGCAACGCCGGCGGCATCAATCCGTTTACCTTCCACCCCAGCGGCGGCAAGCGCGTCGACATCGTCATCCCCGTCGACGAAGGCGACCGCTATCGTCTCGGCACGATTACGTTCAGCGGCAACAAAGCCTACCCCAACAACAAGGCCCTGCGCGCGCAATTCGCCCTCAAGGATGGCGAGTGGTTCAACAGCACCCTTTTCAGCAAGGGTCTCGAAGCCCTGCGCAAGGCATATAGCGGCGGCGGCTACATCAACATGGTCGGCAACCCGGTCCCCAAGGTCGACGAAGCCAACAAGACCATTTCCTTCAACATCGAGATCGACGAAGGCAAGCAGTATTACATCTCCCGCATCGAGTTCACCGGCAACACCATCACCCGCGACAAGGTCATCCGCCGCGAAATGCTGGTCGAAGAAGGCCAGGTGTACAACAGCCAGCTCGTCGATCTGTCGCTGCTGCGCCTCAACCAGCTCAACTACTTTGAAACGTTGAAGGCCACCGACGACGTCGAGACGCGCCAGAATGCGGATGCCGGCACGGTCGATCTGCTGCTCAAGCTGCGCGAAAAGGGCAAGAACTCCATCGGCCTCAACGGCGGCCTTTCCGGCTTGTCGGGTTCGTTCATCGGCCTCAATTACGAGACCAACAACTTCCTCGGCCTGGGCGAAACCCTCAGCGTCACGGCCAACATCGGCGACCTGGCGCGCAACCTCAGCCTCGGCTTTACCGAGCCCTACCTGCGCAACAAGCCGGTCTCGCTCGGCGTGCAGGTCTTCAGCAGCAAGACGGACTTCAATCCGGCCAAGAGCTACGCCGCCACCGGCGCGGCTTCCAGCAACCTGACCAACGCCCAGCAGTCGCTGCTCACCAACTACAACCAGTCTTCGACCGGCCTTACCGTAAGCAGCTCCACCGCGCTGCGCAAGCTCTTCCGGCGCTCCGGCGTGGCCCGCGTGGGCCTTTCCTACTCGCTCTCGAAGTCCGGCATTACGACCTTCAACGACAACACGCGCAACGTGTTTCAGTCGCTGGCCTTCCGCTCCGGCATCGCCGGCCAGAACCAGCTCGAAGGCATCATCTCCTCGGTCATCACGCCGAGCTTCACCTTCTCCACCCTCGACCGCGCGGTTGGCCCGCACAACGGCAAGGACTTCAGCATCGCCGTCCAGATCGCCGGCGCGGGCGGCAATACCAAGTTCTATGCCCCCTCGATGGCCTTCCGCCAGTACTTCCCGATGAAGGGTCTCAAGGTCAACCGCGAAGGCCACAACGTCCTCGGCTATCGCCTCCAGCTTTTGAACATTGCCGGCTTCGGCGGCGAAGTCGCTCCTCCCTTCCAGCGCACCTACGGCGGCGGCGAAAACGATGTGCGCGGCTTCGACATCCGCTCCTCCGCGCCGTATGCCTTCCTGCCCAACCGGGTGAACTTCAACCTCGTCAACCCCGACGGCTCGCAGGTCCCGCGCGATCCCACCAACTCCACGCTGGGCTTCGTGCAAATCCCGCTGCCCATCTACCGCCTTGCCTCCATCGGCGGCGATACCAGCTTCACCGCCAACGTCGAGTACCGCATTCCGATCGTCAGCCAGGTCACCTTCGCCTTCTTCACCGACTTCGGCATGGTCTTCAACACCGAGCCGTCGCAGTTGCGCCAGAGCGTGCTTGGCCAGTCGATCCTCAACGCGCCGCTCTACGGTTGCCCCGTCCTGAACCCGAACGAGGGCACGTGCTCGGGCGGCCAGGAGGTCAAGTTCCCGCTGCTGCTCAAGACCGTGCCGGGAACGAACTACGTTCCGCGCATGTCCAACGGCGCGGAGTTGCAGGTCATCCTGCCGATCGTGAATGCGCCTTTCCGCATTTACTACGCCTACAACTCGCTCCGTCTCTTCAAGGACCTTCCCCAGGAACTGGCTGTCTCGCCGGCTGAATTCAAGTCGTTCTTCCCCAACACCGGCGCGGGCCAGTACAGCTACCAGCAGGCGCTCCAGTTCTACGGCGCGGACTACATCCTGCGCGAGCCCCGCAAGACCTTCCGCCTGACCGTCAGCACCACGTTCTAGAGCGGCTCCCCGGCGCGCAAATTAGGTTCGTCTAGGACCTTGTGGGACGTAAAAACAAGAAAACCCCAATGGCTATTGGGGTTTCGTGTGGAGAGGAGGGATTCATATCAATCAGTGAGTCTTTCTAAATCAACCATATGGTATCGCGAATTCGGAATATACCCCCAAATGTACCCCCACTGGAACGCCGCTAGGCCCCTTTATACCCACAATCGACCCGCAGCGAATTGCGGTTCTACTGAGGTTTTCGCGTCCGTCCTTTGCTTGTCGGAATCCGAATCGTTCGCGTTGGTATGCTGAGGATGTCTCAAGGCGTCCAATTCAGGTTGGGGTAAGCGACACATGGAGTCTCTCGATTACTGGCGGCTATGCGAGCATCTTTCGGTCGTTCAGGCAGCGCACCTGATTGTTGGGACAGACCCCTCTGGTATACCGGAGGACGTTTACCTTTGGAAAACCCATCTGCTTCCGGACGGCTTCAACCCGGTATTTGCCGGACTTCGAGGTGCGATTCTGTCCGGTAAATTGAAGGCGACAATTCGCATAGACGCCAGAAGTATCCCTTTGCGCGCTCCGGCGAGTGCGATGGCTCACTTCCAAGAGGGCGGCGTTCAGCACCTCTACAGCGTGCTCCCTGACTGGTTCGGCACCATGATTGAGGTAACGGATTTGCGCGAATGGCTGGTTCGATGTGGCATGGAGAGTGAATTTTTCTTTGTGAATGGATTGCCTACCGCTGACTATTTGAATCCGAGTGACCGGTGTTTTTCTGCGAAGCTCCACGCAGCGATAGGGGCGTGGACGGCAGTCAAGTCTGACTCGGCTCTGACGCGCAATATGAGCGTCAAAACGGCGCTGACGATCTGGCTGAACAAGAACGCCGCGCAATACGGGCTTACGAAGAAAGACGGCACTGCGAGCAAGCAAGCCATCGATGAGGTTTCCAAGGTCGCAAATTGGGTTACGAAGGGTGGCGCTCCGAAGACTCCGGCCTAATCCACCCACCCATTGCAAAGGCGCGTATTTATTGGGGATTTGCAATTCTCGCGTCTGAAACTGTCTCATTCAAGGGAATAATTCACCCACCCATTAGACGATTTTTGGTGGGTGGGTTTTCTGAACCTGCCCACCTATGCAAGCCTCCGGTTTGGCGGGATCATCGCTCTAGTCCCGCAACATCCGGGACGAATTTATAGGAGCGACCATGACAGAGCAGCGACACAGCAGAATGACAATCCTTAGGCGCAAGCAGGTGGAACAGCGCACCGGCCTGTCCCGCAGCACCATTTACCTCCGCATTGCACAGGGGACGTTTCCCAAGGCTATTTCGCTTGGCGCTCGCGCCGTCGGCTGGGTGGACTCCGAGGTGGATGCATGGCTCTCCAACCAAGTGATGCTGAGTCGCCAAGGCTAACACCGTTGGCGACTCGGCTTTCCCGATATTGACATTAGAGAATTTCAACAGCGAAGGGTCTCTGCGAGTCGCGCAATGCGCTCGCGTGAGAGGTGGAATATCCATTCTCTTCGCTTATTTTTTCAACGTGGGCTGAATGCCCTTTAGGAAAGAGGTGTGTCTGGATGAGATACGAATGCGAGCGCGAAGACTGGTACATGACGATTTCGTGGCGTAAGCGCCGCGTGGTGGACGCCGCAGCGAAGTGGCTGAGGGCCGTTCGCTGGGAATGGTTCATAACGCTGACTTTTCCTTGGGACGTTGCGTTCAGCACAGCAGACCACAAGCTGCGAGAGCTTTTCAATGCCCTGGAGCGCTTCCACCGCACAACAATTGGATATGTCGCAGGGAAAGAGTCTCGCTCGCGCCATGATGGGGGGCGTGTCCCGTGGCACTTTCACCTGCTCGTCACCTCTCGCGTCCCTATCTCAAGCGAGGCGATCCAATCCTTCTGGCTGGGCCTAATTCGACGCGGCTTGCAGACTGAAGCTGAGATTCTCCGAAGGGGCGAACACGCACAGGTAGAGCCGTATGAGTCTCACCGTCGCGGCCCGGAGTATTGCCTGAAGACGATGAACGAGGGTACAAGCGACTGGTACATTCACAGATTGCGAGAGTTCCTTCCGGGCATTCCGGGCGCTAAACGCCCCAACCATCGCACGGTAAGACGTCAGAGGCGCGGCGGGGAGCAGGCAAGCCGGTAGCGCCAAGCCGGGCACCGCTTCCGATGGAAGCCGCAGGTGGTGAAACCCCTTGGATTTTCTCATTCCTAGCGTTTTGGCTTTTGCTTTTGTTGTTGTATTAGAAAATGGAACGAGAAAGCTATCTGGATGAATTTGGGGTGGTACACTTCCGCCACCACCGATGTGACCTATGAAATATCTTCTAGCTGTACTTCTCTGCCTTCTTGCAACCGCACAGCGCGGCCACTCCCAGTCTGGATCACCAACGCCAACCGCGCCCGTTCATGAGGATGAATCCAAGGGGTCATGGCTTTTCCACTCCTGTAAGGCGGCAGTACGCTCAATTGATGCTGGAGCTAATTTCGACCCGGCGGACGATACTCTAATGGTTCCGTGTCTCTATTACATCCAAGGCATCGTAGAAGGACGCCCCGACAATAGCGGAATATGCCTAAATTCAAATATTGCATGGGCTACCGTGATACGGGCCTATGTGAAGACCATGGAAGACCACCCAACCCTCATGGATGAGCCGCGCGGTATGGGAGTGATCGTATCGTTGATGGCTTATTTCCCCTGCAAAACAAAATCAGCTATTTCTCCCCCACCACATCCCTAATTTGCTTCGCCAAATTCTTCATGACCCCGAGCCCGGCGAAAGGTCCGAGGTTCGTGCGAAAATTCAAAGATGGCAGGGCGCGGTGGAATACGAAAAGGCGCGGGTCGTAAATCCAAGGCTTCTAAGCTGATAGAGGCGGGCTTCGTCGCGTCTTGGTTCACCGCTGAATTTCAAGAAATCAAGTGGAAATCATTCCTTGATTCCGAAGACGAGAGAATCGCGCTGGATGCGACAAAATACCTCTCGGATCGGCTGTATGGGAAGGCTTCGCAAGCGCTTGAGCACACTGGTACAGGCGGTGGGCCGATTCCGATCCAGACGGCCATTACCGTGGAGTTTGTGCGGCCAAAGGTGTAAGACAATCCCGACGCGCTACAGCATCCGCAGGGTGCGTCAAGGTGTCGCGGAATACAGACAAAAAGGTCTAGGCTGACCGTCCACGAATCGGCATGAGCTTGACGCCGCGCTGGGTCAATTCGAGGTAGTCCGCCCAATCTCTCATCATCTTCGCCCTTGGTTCAAGGTAGAGCGCGTGATTGTAGGCGGCGCTGACGGCGTTCCTTGGCGCGTGGGCGAGTTGCAATTCGATGTGGTCATGCGGGTATCCCTGCTCATGCAGGATGGTAGAGGCAAGCCCACGGAAGCCGTGTCCCGTCATCTTGCCTTTGTACCCCATGCGCTCCAAGCCCTTCAGGATCGTGTTATTGCTCATCGGCTTGGAGCGGTCGCGGTCGCCTGGAAATAGCCACTCACTTCCGCCGGACAGCGGACGCAGCATTTCCAACACGTCAACCGTCTGTCTGGCTAGGGGTACAACGTGCGGCGTCCGCATTTTCATCCTTTCGGCAGGAACATCCCAACGGGCTGCGTCCAAGTCGAACTCGCTCCATTTCGCTTCGATCAACTCGCTGGTGCGGACGAATGTGAGCGCCAATAGCTTGATGGCAAGGCGGGTGACATGCGTCCCCTGATACACCTCGATTTTCTTGAGTAGTTCGGGAAGTTCTTTGGCATCGATTCTCGCGTAATTGGCTTTGCGGACTGACTTCAGTATGTCGCTGGGTCTGATTTCGACGGCGGGATTCCGTTTGGCGTATCCGTGCGCGATGGCGTAACGGAAGACTTGCCCCGTCATCTGCAAGGCGCGTTTTGCGATGTCATGCGCTCCCCGTTGCTCGATTGCCTTGGTCATTGCGACTACTTCAGGGGCTTCGATTGAGACAATGGGCCGCGATCCAATGGCGGGGAGAATATCGGCTGCCATGCGACGCCGGACGGAATCGACGTGACGGGCGCTTTTTGCTTCGCTCCAATGCTCCAACCAAAGCGCCGTGATTCTGGCGAAGGAGTTGGCGCTGGCGGCGTTGTGGGCGCTCTTGAGGGCCTTGCGCTGCTCCATTGGGTCTATCCCTTCGGCAAGCAGCTTGCGGGCGCTCCTATGGCGTTCACGCGCCAATGCAAGCGACACTTCGGGGTATCCGCCAAACGTAGCGGTCTTCTGCTTTCCTTCGTGACGGTAAGACGCTCGCCACTTTCTTCCGCCGGATGGAGTGATCCAAATGTAAAGGCCCGCGCCGTCACTCAACTTGTAGGGCTTATGTTGCGGCTTGGCTTTCCTGATTTCGGTGTCTGTGAGCGCCATCGGAATACCCTCGAATCGGAATGTACCCACAGCGCGGAAACAGGATGCCCACAAATGTACCCACGCCAGCGGTCGGATTCCATAGTACCGCAAAAGAACGCAAAAGCAACAAAAGCCCCGTATTTGGCGGGGCTCTATGAGGTTATTAGGATGTCTTCGGAATGCTTGGAACAGGTAGGTGGCGGAAGAGGAGGGATTCGAACCCCCGATACCCTTTCAGGTACGCCAGTTTTCAAGACTGGAGCCATCAACCACTCGGCCACTCTTCCTCCCTGAAGTCTAATTTGTTCGGCTGCTTCGAGGCAAAGCTCGCCCCTGTGGCGAGTCGCTGCGATACTCTGAAGCATCTGAAGTTTGTACCGTGCAGGAATTTACACAGCCCAAGGCCCATGGCTACGCAGACCGGCATCCCCAACCCGAGCGTTCGACCGCCTTCCGACAGCTTCCGTCCGTCCGCGCGTTCGTTCGACAGCACGCTCCGCAGCGCCCGCTCGACGGTGGCATTCCGCGAGACGGTCACCCTCGCGCTCGACAGCTTCTGTGCCAGCAAGACGCGCTTTCTGCTCACCATGCTGGGCATGGTCATCGGCTCCGCGTCCATCATTTTGGTCGCGACGCTCGGCCTTACGGGCCGCCAGTTCGCGCTCGGCTACATATCGAGCATCGGCCCCAACATGATCGAAATGCAGTTCGTCGGCGGCACCCGCGCCGGCGCCAACGATATCGACGTCAACGACAACATGACGCGCGAAGACATGGCCGCGGTCCTCAACGCCGTGCCCAACATCGCCTACAGCTCCCCCATGTCGCAGATCGACGAAAACATCTCGATGGGCAGCGGCGTCACCAAACACGCCATGTTGCTCGGCGTCAGCCCGGAGTACAAGGAAGTCCGCAACCTCACCGTCGACGCCGGCCGCTTCTTCGACGAGCAGGATGAGATGGCCCACTCCAAGGTCGCGGTCATCGTAAAACCTCTGGCCATCGCCCTTTTCGGCAGCCCGGAAGCGGCCATCGACCGCAGCGTCTCGGTGCGGGGAATTCCCTTCATCATCATCGGCGTCTTCCACGAAACCGTGGAGACCTTCGGCATGTCCGAAGTCTCCGGCCAGACGATCCTGATCCCCTACGCCGTCGCCCGCTACTTCACCGGCACCGACACCGTGAAGCAGATATTCTTTACCGTACCCGACGCCGGCGAAGTCGAACCCACCGCGCATCGCATCCTGCAGATCATTCAGTCGCGCCATCATAAAACCAGCGTCTACCTCGCCTACACGCTCACCGAAGTGCTGAACGTCATGGGGAAGATTTCTACCGATCTCACCATCGTGCTGATGCTCGCTTCGGCCATCACGCTGATCGTCTCCGGGGTCGGCATCATGAACTCCATGCTGGCCAACGTGCAATCGCGCCTCAAGGAAATCGGCATCCGCAAGGCGCTGGGCGCGACCAGCCGCGAAATCCGATTGCAGTTCCTTACCGAGGCGGTCTTCCTGTCGCTCAGCGGCGGCCTCATCGGCACCATCATCGGCATGGCGCTTCCGTTGACTGTCAACCTGCTCACCGACCTCAAGATTCCCACGTCGTGGTGGAGCGCGGTCATTGCGCTCGCGACCTCGGTGTTGGTGGGAGTGGCATTCGGCACTCTCCCCGCCAATCGCGCGGCGAAGCTCGACCCGGTCGCAACCCTCAAGTACGAGTAATGCAGGCTTCAATGCCGGTCCAATTGTGGCGATCCTGCGCCTGGTTTCCTACCATCGGTCGATGTGTTCGGCCGTCCCATATTTGTGTCGTCGGCCGATGCGTCGGGCGCCTGGAAAAACGTCTTAAAAGTGTCTGAAAATCAGGTGTCTAAAATTCTCTTGTACTAACGCGTGTTCTGGAGCATCCTGTAAATGGGTCAGTTCGCCTTAGTGAAGGTCGGCTCCATGCCGTCGTCTCTTGAGTGGGACTTAGCTAAGGGGGCTGACTTTTTCTATGTGAAACGGGTTGTTCCTGCGCGTATACATGACTTGGCGCTTCGCTCTCTCGCCCATTCTTGTTGGCACGATGCGCGCGCCGTCAGGCTCTCCGGCGGAGGCGGCGCAAGGCGTTCCCGGCAAATCCGGCGACGCCCGTGCCGAGCAGGATCAGGCTCGAAGGCTCGGGAACCGGGGCTACGGCAGGCACATCCGAAATGGTCAGCGAAGCGGAGCCTGAAAAACCGCCGGAAGCGTTCCCGCTGACGATACCCCCGTACGTTCCTATGCCCGGATAGGATGACAGAGATGGATGGGGGGAAAACGAAAAGGAGGTTGAGCTGTACCCGATGCCGCCATCGCTGATGGCCCCGCCGGTATTCGAGAAGAGAAAGTCCCCTGCAGCGTTCCCGCCAAAGTTTTTGACCTGATATCCGAGAGAAGTTGCAAGAGGCGTGCTCAAGCTCATCAATCCGGTGGTCGTGATGAGGGCGGGCTCGACGACCGTGACGGAAAAATCGGCATCCCCATTGAGCAGGTGGGTGAATGTGAAGGTGTAGTCGAATGTGTCGGCTCTGGCGTGTGGAGCGGCGAACAGGCCGAGTGCGAGTGCGGCGACTAGGATTTGAAGCTTCTTCATGGGACTCCTTTGTCTGACTGCTCCTCCACGGTAGCAATTTAAAAGTTTCCTTTGCGGAATTCTTTGGTAACGATGCAAGCGGTTACTCCTCATTGCTTCCGGCCTACACGCCGCCTTCGGCGCGCAAACGAGTAAAGTATTCCCTATGAATGCACGCCGATTTTCGCTCGCTCTCTGTCTTCTCGCTCTTTCTGTGTTCACCGTTTCCGCGACCGCGCAACGCCAGCGCGGCGGCGGTGACGGACAACAAGGACCTCCCGCTGCCGGGCCGGCCGCGGGCGCCGCTGGCGGGGCTGCGAAGGCTGCGGACGCTTCCCCGATGAAGAACCCGCTGCCCGCCGACAAGTCCGTCGAACAGACCGTTACGGTGAATGGCAAGACGCTGCATTACACCGCGACCGTGGGCACAATCACGCTGAAAAACCGCGACGACAAGCCGACGGGCGAGGTGATGTATACCGCCTATACGCTCGACGATCCCAAGGGCCCGCGGCCGGTGACGTTCGCGGTGAACGGCGGGCCGGGCGCGTCGTCGGTGTACCTGAACCTGGGCGCGTTTGGGCCGAAGCATGTTGCGTTCGCGAATGAGGGCGATTCGCCTTCCGACCCGGCGACGCTGGTGGACAATCCCGGCACCTGGCTGGACTTCACGGACCTCGTTTTCATCGACCCCATCGGCACGGGTTTCTCGACCTCGCTGGTCGATGAAGCTGAGACCAAAAAGCTGTTCTACGGGCCGACGCCGGACATCGAATACCTTTCGCTGGTGATCTACAAGTGGCTGGTCAAGAACGATCGCCTGCTGGACAAGAAGTACCTCGCGGGCGAAAGCTACGGCGGCTATCGCGGACCGCGCATGACGCACTATTTGCAGTCGACGCTCGGCGTGGCGATGAACGGGCTGGTGCTGGTGAGTCCGTACCTGAACCCGACGTTCGGCGATGGCAACCTTTCGCCGATCCCGTGGATGATTACGCTGCCGTCGATTACCGCGGCGCACCTTGAAGCCGAAGGCAAGCTGACGCCGCAGGCGATGCAGGACGTGATTGCCTACACGGAAGGCGATTATGCGGAGGCGCTACTGAAGGGCCGCAGCGACCCGGCCGCGACGGCCGCGATGATTGCGCATGTGACGGAGATGACCGGGCTCGATCCGATGTTTGTGAAGTACTCGGGCGGGCGGTTGGAGACGGGTGCGTACCTGCGCGAGGTGCATCGCTCGAAGGGGCTTATCGGTTCGGTGTACGACTCGAACGTGACCTCACCCGACCCGTTCCCGTACTCGCCGGAGCAGCGGTCGAACGATCCTATTCTGGAGAGCATTATCGCGCCCACCACCACGGCGATGGTGGACTTCATCACGCATACGGTGGGGTGGAAAACCGATGCCCGCTACAACGCGCTTTCGAGCGATGTGAACCGGCAGTGGGACCGGCAGAGCGATCTGCGCGCCGGCGCGGTGTCCGACTTGCGCGAGGCAGTGGCGGCCGATCCGAAACTGCGGGTGCTGATCGTGCATGGATGGAACGATCTTTCGTGCGCGTTCATGGGCTCGGTGCTGTCGGTGGACCAGATGCCGGTGATGGGCGATCCGAACCGCGTGTCGGTGCATGAGTTCCCGGGCGGGCACATGTTCTACACCCGGCCGGTGAACCAGAAGGGACTGCATGAACTGGCGGAAAAGATGGTCGCGACGCATTAGGGCTGAGGGGTAACGCCGATGTTCTGGACCATCCTTCTCGCCACGGCGACCGGCATGAGGACGCTGACGGCAATCACTGTGATTTGCTGGGCAGCGTATCTCGGCATTCTGCCGGTCGAGGGGACGTGGGCGTCGGGGATGGCGAGCCTGACGGCGGCGATCGTGCTCACGGTGCTGGCGCTGGGGGAGTATGTCGCCGATACATTGCCGCAGACGCCCAGCCGCAAGGCGTGGCCGCTGGTGGCGGCCCGTTTGTGCGTAGGGATACTGGTCGGCGTGGCGATTGCAACAGTGTTGGGACAGCCCAAGGCCGGGGGCGTCATTTTTGGCGTCATCGGCGCGCTGATCGGCACGTATGGCGGCTACCGGGTGCGGATGTTCGGCGCGCGGTTGTTCGGACGCGACCTGCCGATGGCGCTGCTCGAATCATGTGTGGCGTTGGCGTTTTCGGTGTTCGCGGTTTGGCATATTCACGTCCAGATCATGATCTATGCGGACCGCGGGGTGGAGTTGTTTCTGCGTTAGGGCCGCAGCGCCAGCACGGTGCGCGGAATGCGCTGGTAGTCGTCGATGAAGCGGACGTTCTTCCAATCGTGCAGCAAGGCAGTCAGCGCATCGCGCTGGCCGTAGCCGATCTCCATCGCCAACAGGCCGCAGGGGTGCAATGCCGCGTGGGCCGCGGGGATGAGGCGGCGGTAAATTTCGAGGCCGTCGTCGCCCGCAAACAGCGCTACATGCGGCTCGTGGCCGACGACTTCGGGCTGCATTGTGGCGGCGTCACCGGTTGGAACGTAGGGCGGATTGGAGACGATTGCGTCGAAGCGGAAGCTCTCGGGAAGCGCGAGGGCGGAGAGAAGATCGCCGTGGGCAAAGTGGATGCGCTGCTCGCAATGGTGGATGATGGCGTTGTCGCGAGCGATGGCCAGGGCGGGCTCGGAGATGTCGGTGGCGAAGAAATTTGCGCCGGCGAGGTGGGTGGCGAGCGCAATGGCGATGGCTCCGGAACCGGTGCCGATGTCGGCGATCTGTAGCAGGTGCTCGTCGTGGAATTGCGTGGCCCATAGAAGGACGGCCTCGACGAGGTGTTCGGTTTCGGGGCGTGGGATGAGGACGCCGGGCGTGACGCGAAAGTCGAGGCCGTAGAACTCCTGGTGCCCGGTGATGTATTGGAGGGGCTCGCGTGCGGCTCGGCGGGCGATGAGAGCGTTGAAGGCTGCTGCCTGTTCGGATGTGAGTTCGGTTTCAGGATGCGCGAGCAGCGATGCGCGGTCGCGATGGAGAAGATGCGCAAGCAGAGCCTCGGCGTCACGACGGGCGTTCTCGGGGCCGAGGAGAGGGATGGCTGCGGCGAGGGCTTCGTGGATGGTCATGTGCTGCTGCAAGGATAGACGCGGACGCCCCCGGTTGCGGCTCCATGCCATAATCGAGCCTGACAATCCCCCGTTTCTGGTGTGGTCGGGCTGCGCAAGAATTTCCATTTCACGGAGACTCGATGGACGTCCATCCCCCAGATCATCCCCTGCATACCTGGAAAGATTTCTTCATCCACATCGCCACGATCATCGTGGGGCTGCTGATCGCCATCGGTCTGGAACAGAGTGTCGAGGCGCTGCATCATCGGCATCAGAGGCAGGAGTTGCAGCAAGACCTGCATGGCGAGGCGGAAAAGAACCAGAAAATTATTGTGCGCGACCTGCATATGCAGGACCTGGAGGCGTGGTTCGACCGGGCAATGATGGAAGCGGCTGCGGCGCCTGCACAGGGAAAGCTGACCTTTGCGCTGTCGCCGCCACCGTGCATTACGGGGTCGGTCGGCACGGCGGCGATCCGCTATTTCGCGCCTTCGGAAGCGGTCTGGACCACCGCGAAAGAAAGCGGCCTGGCGGCGCTGCTGCCGGTCGAAGAAGCCCGTGTACACGCGCGTCTGGGGCACAACCTCGAACTCCTGGGCGGCGCGCGCGAGCGTGTCGCGAGTGGCTGCGATGCCATCACCGCGCTGCGGCGCCGGTTCGCGAAGAGTGCGGCGGATGGCGTGTCCGAGACATGGACGATGAACGAGGCGCAGGCAGAAAAGCTGGCCGATGCGGCGTCCATTACGCAGACAGCGATAAAAGGATTGACGTTTCGGCTACGCTGGACGCGATTGTACGAAGACGCGATCGTCCGTGGCGTGACCGAGCCGGACGAGAAGATGATGACGATGAATCAGGAAGAATTCGAAGACTCGTCAGACCGCTGACAACATCCCTCTACTGGTGTGCGGGCAATGGAGCCGGGGCCGGAAACACGACCTTCGTCTTCTCGAAGATGAGGAAGTAGTCCTGGCCGTCGTCCTTGGTGAAGTCGTACCGACCTACTTGATGGAAGCCTGCGCGTTCGACTTCATCGCTGAGGATTTTTTCGTCGAGGCCGTGATCGGCGCCAGTGCCGTTGCGGTCGATGATGCCGAAACGCGCGCCGGGCTTCATCGTCAGGCGCAGCGCAGCGAGCACGAGTTGCGGGTGGGCGATCTCGTGGTAGACCTTGAGCATCAAGACCGCGTCGACACTGTTCGGCGGGAGTCTCGGGTCGTCGGGCGTGCCGAGGACCGGCTTGATGTTGGCGAGGTGTTCGTTGCCGGCGCGCTTGCGGATGGCGTCGATGTACTGCGGATTGATGTCTTCGGCGAGCACCGTGCCGGTAGCGCCGACGCGCCGCGCTGCGATGACGGAGAACCAGCCGCCACCTGCGCCGATGTCCGCGACCGTCTTGCCGGGAGTGATGTGGAGCAGGTCCATGACGCGGTCGATGTGCAGGCGCTGGGCGCGGCCGGGGGTTTCAAAGATGCTGAGGTCGCCGGTGTAGGGAGTGCTGGCGGGGTGTTGCGGCGGCGGAGCGATTTGCGCATGGGCCGGCGTGAAGGCCAGCGCGCCGATGAGCAGAGTTGCGGCGAAGAAAGACCGGATGTGCATACGACATTAGACGCCCTTTGCGAGCTAACGTGCGGGCATTTGGGCGCGTTGGACTTTTGCGGCTACGGCGGCGCGGTTGTAGGTGGGCGAAGAACAGGACTGCGCGGTGCAGAGAAAGAGCGCGGCTTTGCCGAGTTGCGGATAGACGACTGAGGTCGGGAGGGGGTTGCGGTCGGCGGGGTCGCGCCACTCGATGAGTTCGTGCGAGGTGAGGGCGCGGAGAGCGGCGTCGTGGAGCGCGATGGCTTGCGGGTCGGACTTGCCGCCGAGGATGGTGATGTGGAGCGGGGCTTCGGCGAAGTCTTCGTGGGCGAGCAGTGTGGGGGCGGAGAGGGGCTTGACGGCGATGGTGGGAGACGCGAGGTAGCGCATGGCTTCGGCGGCGGTGGCGTGATAGCGGGCGTCGCCGGTGGCGATGGCGAGCATCGATGTGAAGCGGACGAGGGCGGCGTTCTCGTCGCGGTCGGGCTGGGGGTGGAGTGCGGTGTCGGGGCGTGTGGCGGAGGTGATGTAGCCGGTGCCGGGTTTGCTGGGGGCGAAATGGGCCTGGATGAATTGCCCGGCGTTGGCGGCGGCGTCGAGGTCGTTGTGGTATCCGGTGACCTGATAGAGAGCGAGGAAAGCCTGACCCATCGCAAGAGTATCGCCGAGGTAGGGGCCGGCCCGGTCGGCATCGTCGTGGCGGAACCCGCCGCCGGGGAGGCTGCGGTGGATGACGATCCACTGCGTGGCGCGCTGGATCGTCA
>Ga0207933_1000221_pt1 | contig 59623 bp, 46 predicted proteins | sample NGESurdeep092012_4_FD_184488 | JGI IMG/M metagenome (GOLD analysis project Ga0207933, IMG submission 184488) | Arctic peat soil microbial communities from Barrow, Alaska - NGEE Surface sample F53-3 deep-092012 (SPAdes) | ecosystem: Environmental > Terrestrial > Soil > Wetlands > Peat ...
ACGGCCCCGCTAAACCCGTTGAGATCGGCCACTGCGATCATGCTGGTTCCACTGCTGCCGCCTGGGACCGTGAGCGTGTTCTGCATAGCGGATAACGAGTAATCGGGCACGAGAACTGTCAGCGCGAGAGTCGCAGTGTGGGTCAGGCTGCCGGATGTACCGGTGATGGTGACCGTCGCCGGTCCCGCGGAGGCGGTGGTCGATGCTGTCAGCGTGAGCGTGCTGGTGCCAGTTGTGCTCGCGGGGTTGAAGGACGCCGTCACGCCGGCTGGAAGACCGCTGGCCGTGAGGTTCACCGCAGCGGCGAAGCCGTTGAGATCGGTGACCGCGATGGTGCTGGTTGCGCTCGCGCCCTGAATCACGCTGGCAGCCGAAGCGGACAGCGAGTAGTCCGGTGGAGCTTTGACCGTCAGAGCGACGGTGGTGGTGTGGCTGAGGCTGCCGGAGGTGCCTGTAATGGTGACCGTCGCCAGGCCGAGGGTCGCCGTGCTCGAAGCCGTCAGAGTCAGCATGCTTGTGCTGGTCGCGCTGGCGGGGCTGAAGGATGCAGTGACTCCAGCGGGCAGGCCGCTGGCCGACAACGCGACCGGTCCCGTGAAGTTATTGAGCGCGGTGACTGAGATCGTGCCGGTCCCGGCGGCGCCTTGAATCACGCTGAGACTGTTAGGCGAAGCGGACAGGGAGTAATCGGGCGCGGGCGTAATGGTCAGAGCCACGGTGGTGGTATGCGTCAAACTCCCGGACTTACCCGTAATGGTGACGGTGGCCAGACCGAGAGTTGCCGTGCTCGAAGCTGTAAGAGTCAGCGTGCTCGTGGTAGTCGCGCTGGCGGGGCTGAAGGATGAAGTGACTCCGGTCGGGAGACCACTGGCGGACAAGGACACCGATCCGGCGAAGTTATTGAACGCGGTGACTGAGATTGTGCCGGTTCCAGCGGTACCCTGAACGACGCTGACGCTGTTAGGCGAAGCAGACAGCGCATAATCGGGCGCGGGTGTGACAGTCAGTGTGACGGTGGTGGTATGCGTCAGGCTGCCTGAGGTGCCCGTAATCGTAACTGTCGCCTGACCCAAAGTTGCAGTGCTGGATGCCGTCAACGTAAGCCTGCTGGTGGTGGTCGCGCTGGCGGGGCTGAAGGATGCCGTTACACCGGCCGGCAGAGCACTGGCCACTAAGGCTACCGATCCGGCGAAACCGTTAATCGGGGTCACTGCAATTGTGCTGGCCCCAGCCGTACCCTGGACGACGGCGACGCTGTTAGGCGAAGCGGACAGGGAATAATCGGCCGCGGCAGTGATGGTCAGTGCGACCGTCGTGCTGTGCGTCAGGCTGCCGGAAGTGCCCGTAAGTGTGACCGTTGCCAGACCAAGGGTCGCAGTGCTCGAAGCGGTCAGAGTCAAGGTACTGGTGGTGGTCGCGCTGGCGGGACTGAAGGAGGCCGTTACTCCGGCCGGCAGGCCTGTCGCCGATAAGGCTACCGATCCGCTGAAACCACCGGCGCTCGTGACGGTCACGGTGGTTGTCCCGTTGCTGCCCTGGGCGATCGTCAGGGGGCTGGGTGAAGCTGCCAGCGAATAATCCGCTGTTGTGGATCCCGCCAGGCTTGCAATCAACGCGGCGTTGGGGCTGCCCCAACCGGTGATCAAGTCGTATCCGGCAACAGCGGGTAAGCCGTTCGAGCCGCTGACGATGTCGTGGAAATTGGCGGTATAGGTTGAACCGAGGCCAATGTTGTAGATCGTGGGGTTCAGGAAACCGAGCCTGCCGTTTCCGTTGGCAACCGACTGCTGGTTGGCGAGTGCGATAAAGCCTGCCCAGCGGGGTGTGGCATAACTGGTGCCGCCGTATCCGCTTGAAAACTTGCCGTTGATGACTGTCGTGTTGTCGAAGTTGCCTTCGGCGGCCACGTCGGGAGTGTTGCGGAGGGTGGTGGACCCTTTATTCGTCGCCGTGATGAGGCCGGCCGTCGTTTGCCAGACGGGAATCGCCGTCCCAGCCATAAACCCTCCGCCGCTCTTGGACCATCCTGTTTCCGACGACCATGGGCCGCCGGCGCCCATGGTGATGAGGTCGGTGCCGCCGACCTGAAGAATGTTGGGATCCACCGATGGCGGATCGTAGGTTGAGCTATTGAATTCTCCTGAGTCTCCAGTGGCGTTGAGAAAGGTCTGGCCCTGTGCCTGGAACCGCAGGAAGATAGGGTCGCACGCCGGACCAAAGTCTCCGCCACCCCAGGAACTGCTGATGACCGATGCCGTATCGTCGACGGCCATCTGGTTCAGGGCATCGACTGCGCTGTAGCTAACGTAGAACTGCACGCCGCTCAACCCGGGCGCCATGCCCATCACGTTCACAATGTCCAGGATCTGTTCGCCATCGTTGCAGGTGTTGTAGTTGATCGTGCCGTTGCTGTTGAAGCCCCAACAAGGAGTGTCGTATCCGTCCACGTAGACGTTGGTCACGGGAACGTTCGAGCTCATACCCGTGTGGGTGTAGTACACGTTCAAGTCGGCTGGCAGATAGTCGTCGAACGAAAAGATGGCGACGGTCTGTCCCGTGCCGTCCAGCGGACCTGAGCCATAGTAGGCCGCTCGCATGTCGCTGGGGAGATAGGTATTGCTCGGTCCCGAACCGGCAATGGCGTTACTCTCGGGCGCACTGACGTTTTCGGTGACAGTGTTCGACGCCGGCGCGACATCGTCGACTTTTCTGAGGTGAGTATGCGGCGGGATGGCATCGTCCAGTCCTGAAACGGCCAGCAGTGGAACGGAAAGATCGACCGTGGGTTCGCGATCGGGCGCATGGAAGGTGCGCGCGTGCCGCTTGTCCCGGTAGGTTTTCATCAGCACATTGAAGGCCCGGTTGACAGTGCCCGCCGAGGCATCAACCTTGATCAGGCGACGGTTCGCAGTCGTGCCGGTGACTTGCAGTCCTTTGGCCTTCGCCCATGCGATCACCTTGTCGTAGTCCCGCTGCGCAGGTTCGAATCTGTCGGTGAACTGCTGCGGCGTCAGGTAATGATGGAAGTTCGGGCTTTGCGGATCGTATATTCCCTGAAGCACGGTGTCCAACTCCCCTTCGTTGCGCAATGGGAGGCTGATGACGAGGTGCATCGGATGTTCGGCTTCCAACTGACCCGTAGCCGACGCTTCCCCATTACGCACAAGGTTGGGGATATGTTTGATCCGCAGGGGATGCTGTTGGGCGTGAAGGGAAACGCAGAAGGCAGAGGTTACAAAGAAGGTCGCGAGGTAAGCTGCCTTCCGAAAAGGAAAATGCATCATTGGAACTCCGTGCCAAAAGTAGTATCTACATGGAAAAGCGGAAACCGAAGGCAGAATTTGCACCGATGAGCACGATGGATTGATCGACACGGGCCGAAGAAACATTAGGGGAACTGAGAAAGGCTACGTGCGCATTGGCTAATCGGTCAATGCCTCTAAGGTAACCACTTTCGATCTGCTTTCGGTCGCAGAAGGGCTGTCCGGTTGTTACGAATGTAATGACCCTAAAGGGTTTGGCGATTCCCCGATTAGTGGGGTGGGCCGGAAAGAGTGGGGGCTTCCGTCGCGGTGAAACGGCCGTCCGGAAGGCGTTGGACCGTCGGAGCGTAGGTGCCGAGAAGCTCGCGGCGCCACCACAGACCATGGGCGCGTTTTTCCTCCGGAGTGCTGAACCAGTATTGCCAAAGTACCGCTCGAACCAGACGCGGTGGCTGCCGCGGAAACGGGTTGGAGCGGAACAGGCCGAGGACGTCAGGGTCATTTTCGAGCAAGCGCTCCTGGGTGAGTGGAACGATAGGCGCGTCGTTCCACGAGGCGAGCGACGCGAACCAGAGGTTCCAGTCGAAGCGCGGCTGGTAGGGAGCGTAGATGCGGGGCCGCTCGTCGAGGGCCTGGGGCTTGTAGCGGAAGAGATAGGGCGTCCATGTCTGGCCGTCGTCGGAGCCTTGGAACTCGATCTCGTAACGGTGGGGCGTCATGACGGCGAACAAACCGTAGGCATTTGCAATGCGGAAAGGCTCGAGCGCGGCAACCGGGGCATTGGGGAGCGGTGCGTCACGCCAGAACATGGCGATGAACTGCGCGGTGGTGGCATAGGCGACCCAGATGAGGCAGACCGCTGCGATCGCATTGCGCATGGCGGCGAGGCGGGATGTTGCTCTGGGCGGCTGGAGTTGCGCGTTGTCGTGGAGGAGCGTCGAAGAAGTGGACGGGCTGATGCGCCAGCTGCGGGGGAGGAAGCGGCGGAGGCTGGCATCGTCGAGCAGAAGAAAGGCGAGGATCAGGACGAGGTAATTGAGGAAGGCGTAGTTGGCGGTGGCGATGACGCCGGTCTGCCACGCGGTGACGACGCAGAAACACGCAATGCGGAAGCGGCGCGGAAGAAACGCCATCCAGACGAGGATGAGTTCCATGAAGAGCGTCAGCGCGGCGGTTGCGATCTGGAACCAGTGCGGGAGGTGTTGGAGGTACCAGCCGATCCACGTTGGTAGCGGGCCGTTTTGGTAATACTCATACATCGCGGTGAGGTTGCGCCATGTGGGGTCGCCGCTCAGCAGCTTGACCGCCCCGGACTGGAAGTAGATGCGGAACCACTCCCAGAGCAGGAGAAATATTGCCGCGCGAGAAGGCAGAGAGCGCCGGCCCAGGCCCGGAAGCAGGCCCGTCGGAGCGAGGAAGAGCGAGAGAAATCCGGCCTCGAGCAACATGCCGTCGGATTGATACTGGCCGAAGTCCTGCGAGACGGCGATGAAGGAAAGGAAGCAGACAAAGCAAATCAGCAAAGCGGGGCGCGGGGTGACGTTCGCGACCACGAAGAGAGAGGCAATGAGTCCCGCCCAGGTAATCGCCATGAGTGCGTGGTTGCTGCTGGAAATCCAGAGAACTGTAGGCGCATACCAGAACCGCAGCGCACCGAACTGATGGACTTGCCGGAGGTATTCGGAGGCGGGCAAAATGCCCTGAGTGCCGATGAGCCCGCGGACCTGAAAGAGCAGCGCAAAGAACGCAGAGAAGAAGATGAGGCCAAGCGATCGGAGAAAGAGCCAGCGCGCGACGAGGTGGTTTGCGACCCCTTCGTCGCGGCTGAAGAGATATCGATATGTGCGTTGGACGAGATGCATCGGACCGGCGCCTGGTCGATTTTAATCCACGATACAACCAACCCAAATGGTCCTTGCGTTCTCATAATTGTGCAACCGGTATCAATACATGTATTGGAGTAGAGTTGCTATGTCACTTTCGCGACATAAGAAGAATTTGTGAGCTATCATCCAGGCTGCATCGGATAATATCGCTGTGCATCCTCAAAGGATCGCCCCCCAGGCGACAGTTAGAGGTTTCGTGAGTGAAATGACAGAGCAGTCGGCCCGGCTACAACGCAATCTCGAACTGGTCGTGACGACCGGGTTACTGCTGGCAAAAAATCTCGATCTGCAAACCCTGATCCAGGCGGCGACCGATGCCGGTCTGCAATTATGCGGCGCCCAGTTCGGTGCGTTCTTCTACAACGTGATCGATAACGCGGGCGAGAGCTACCTGCTCTACACGCTGGCCGGCGCGGACCGCTCCAAGTTTGAGCGGTTTCCGATGCCGCGCAATACGGCTGTGTTTGGGCCTACGTTTGAAGGCCAGGGCGTGGTGCGGTCTGGCGACATTACCAAAGACCCGCGGTACGGCCACAACGATCCATACTTCGGAATGCCGCCGGGGCATTTGCCGGTGTGCAGTTACCTGGCTGTGCCGGTAAAGTCGCAGTCGGGCGAGGTGCTGGGCGGCTTGTTTTACGGGCACGAAGAGACCGACGTGTTTCAGCAGGACGCGGAAGACCTGGTGGCCACGATTGCGGCGCAGGCGGCCATCGCCATGGAGAACTTCCGCCTGCGCGACCAGTTGAACCGGAAGATGGAAGAGTCGGAAAGGGCTGAAGAGCGGCAGCGTGAAAGCGCCCGTCGTGTGAGTGAAGTGGCAGCCATCGTCGAGTCTTCCGACGACGCCATCATCAGCAAGGACCTTACCGGACGGATTGTGAGTTGGAACCAGGCCGCGACGCATATCTTCGGATATTCGCGCGAAGAGATCGTGGGTTCGTCCATCCTGAGGCTGGTCCCTGAAGACCTGCATCCCGAAGAGACGATGATCATCGGCAAGATTCGGGCAGGCGAGCGCATCGACCACTTTGAAACGGTCCGCGTTACCAAGGATGGTCAACGGCTCGATGTATCGCTCAGTATTTCGCCGGTGCGCGATGCTTCCGGGACAATCGTCGGCGCGTCGAAGATTCTTCGCGATGTTTCGGACAAGAAGCGGACGGAAGCTCTTCTGCTGCAGGCGGAGAAGATGGCGGCCGCAGGCAGGATGGCGGCCACCATCGCGCACGAGGTCAACAATCCACTGGAAGCGGTAACGAACCTGATCTACCTCGCCCGGCTGAATGCTCATGATCCGAAGCAGGTCGAAACGTACCTCGGCGCGGCGGAGAGCGAAGTGGCCCGCGTTTCGCATATTGCGAAGCAAACTCTCGGGTTTTATCGCGAGAATGCGTCGGCGGCGAAGGCATCGCTTGCAGAATTGGCCGCCCATGCCTTGCAGGTTTATCGGCCCAAGTGTGAAGCCAATGGAATCGACATCGAGGAGGACCTCACTTCCACGCGGCAGATCGTGATGCGCAAGGGAGAGATGATGCAGGTCATCTCCAACCTGATCGCAAACGCGATTTATGCGATGCCCTCGGGAGGCACGCTGTCGGTTTCGGTCGTGGATGTCGATTGCGCGGACGCTTCCGGGGTGCAACTGACGGTCCGCGATAACGGGACCGGCATTGCGGCGCAACAGTTGCCGCGAATCTTCGATGCGTTCTTTACGACGCGGAGCGCGATCGGCACGGGCATCGGTTTATTTGTTGCGAAGCAGTTCGTCGAAGGCCATGGTGGAAAGATTTGTGTCGAGAGCAGCACCGATCCCGAGTCTCATGGCACCGCGATGTCTGTCTTTCTGCCGCTTGAAAACGATCGCCCCGAGATCAAGACAGCGAAGGTTTGACCTTCTTCGGTTTCATTGCTGTCGTGTCCAGGTGCCATCGATAAGCCGCCAGGTATTCGGGTTCGAAGTCCGGTCGCGGAGGATGTCGGGCAGCCGCTCCTGGCGCACTCCGTCGTAGCAGTGCAGCGCGGCGAAGCGAGTGAGCGCGGCGGGAATTCCGACCGAAGTAAAGCCCGGGTGCCCGGTGGAAGGATAAGGGCCGCCGTGGTTCATCGCGGGACTGACGGCGACGCCGGTAGGCATCTTGTCGTTCAACAGGCGCCCGACTTTTTCCCTGAGTATCGGAGCGAGCGTGTTGTAGAGGGCGTCGTCCGCGCCGGAGCGCGTGCTGTACATGCAGCCCGTGAGGCTGCCCTCGATGTGGCCGATCACGGCTGCGAGTTCGCCCGCATCCTGGGCGACGACAATCAGAGTGGCATTGCCGAAAGCCTCGCGCTGCAACTCGGCGGGCGCCGCGCAGAACTGGGTCGCCGAGGCGCGCAGGAGAGTGTTGGCATAGCGGCAGGATGGGCCTTCGACGGTGCTTCCGCCGGTGACGAGCTGGGCGCCCGCGGTGTTGAGCGCGATGACGGCATCGTGCAGGTGATTGCGGCCGTTGGCTGAAAGCAGAGGCTGCGGCGGGCGCTGGTTGAAGAGGGAGGCGACACCCTCGATCATCGCCTCGGTATCGGCGCCCGCCAAGAGGACCACGACGTTGGGACTGGTGCAGAACTGACCCGAGCCGGCAAGAGAGCTGTCGGCCAGCTCACGGACGAGTTCCTCGCGGCGCTCTGCCAGCGCCCCGGGAAGGAATACGACCGGATTGATGCTGGACATTTCCAGGTAGATCGGCTTCCCCGCCCCTTCGGCGGCGTGCTTGAGGTGCAGTCCGGCGGTGCGGCTGCCGGTAAATCCAACCGCACCCACCCGGGGATCGCTGACCAGCTTCAGGCCATCGTCGTTGCTGAGGTGGTAGAGCATTTGGACCATGGCGCGCGGCAGACCCGCCTCCTCCACTGCCTTCCGCGCCTGTTGGGCAAGCAGCATCGAGGTGTGCGGGTGGAGCGGATGGGCCTTGGCGATGACGGGATTTCCGGCAGCGGCGGCGGCGGCGAAGTCTCCACCGCTGACGCCGTTGAAGGCGAAGGGAAAGTTGTTCGGGCCGAAGACGACAACCGGACCAATCGGAGCGTAGCAGGAGCGGATGTTGCGTTCGAGGTCGAGTGTGGCGCGCCGCCACGAGCCCTCGCGAGCGGCTGCGGCGGCCTGACGGAGTTGGTTGGTAGTGCGTGGAAGCTCGACATCCTTGAGGCGCGGGGAGACCGGCAGCGCAGTTTCGTCGGCGGCGGCTTGGATGATGGCGGCGGCGGCAGCTTCGAGGTTGCTGGCGTAGGCTTCGAGGAAGTCAGCCAACCGGTTCGGGGCTACGGCGCGGAGTTCGACCGCGGCCTCGGCAGACGCGGCGAGCGCGGCGTCGCAGTCGGCCCAGTCGCTGATGGGAAACTCCAGCGCCAGTGCTTCGCCAGTGGCAGGATTGTTTGCGTGGAAGGTGAAAATGCCTTGCGCCGAGCGCCACTCTCCGTCGATCAGTACGGGTGCGATGTCCATAAGACATCTTTTCACAAGGCAGGTTTCGACGAAATCAGGTCCCAAAATCTGGCCGCTAAGCCATATGAAATACTGTGGTGCCCGGAGGGGGACTTGAAACCACTGCGGACGCTGCATTGCCCTACGTTTGCGGAATGTGACGCTGGTTTGGAGTGGCGCAAACTCCACTGGAAGGCGCTCCTGCCCTCTATCTGCCCACTAAATTCGCGGGACAGCGGGCAGACCCAGCGCGTCGCCTGGTCACTGCAGGTAAATGGTCACCCGGAAATACACCGGCACGGTCGACGATCCTGACGGCGTGGTGAACGTCGCCTGCAACTTGTCCCCCGCCGACACGGCGGCGGAAAGCCCGGTCACCTCCACGGTCATCGGCGTGTTGACGCCGCTCGATCGCGCGCGCAAGACCAGGGCCACCGAGGTCGCAGCGGCGCTCGCCAAAGAATCGACTGCGTGGGCTAAACCGAAAGAAAAACGACCCCTAGCTCCGGGCCGCCTCATCAGGCGTGCGCAAACGAAATCATTGCCGCGCCCCAATAGGCACCAAAATTCAGGGTCGCAGATAGAGTTGCCGATCCCGCCGGATGTACAGGCGCGTTCGTATCGAAAAACGATACATACGCTGGCCCGCTGACATAACGCTGGGTGGTTCCTGTCCCAGCGGTATAGGTACGAGAACTTGAATTCGCGACAAACATCAGCGTCCAGCTATTGTCCGCAACGGTTGTGGTCGTATTCGAGACAGCGGTGGAACCGCTGGGGCCGCCTGTCCCGGCTGGAGTGGAGTCTTCCGTATAGGTCTGAGCCACCCCGCTGTAAGAAACCGCCTGACTGTAAATAACTCCCGGCGTGCCACCCGTGTAAGTAATCAGCACGGTCGCTGTACCGCTAGGCGGCGAGAGTAGCTTGAAAATGAAATTCGTTCCCGCCGCGGCATGCCAGCTCCCCACAGCAGATACCAGCGTCATCGTGGCTGCGCCATAATTTACGACGGGAGTCGTGGTGTTTCCAGTGTTTGTAGCCACTCCGACATATATCGCGGAGTTGGTAAGTCCGCTGCCAACCGTTGCGGAGTAGCTTGCCGTCAGCGATGAGGTAGCAACGGCGCTCACACTCACCTGGTCGAACGCGATAGCCGCGCCGCCCGCGCTGTGCGGTGTCCCCGGCCCCGGCCCCATGCCCTGCTGTGTGGGGATGAGCGCGAACAGCAGAAGACACAGGGGACGGCCAGCCACCCACCCCGCAGATGCCTTGTAGAAGCCTTCAAGCAGCTCGGATATTCTCATCGTCCCACTCTCCAGTTCAGCGTGATCGCCCCCGGCGTCACGCTCGCCGACGTATTATTGCAGACGGTGAAGTTGACGTTGCCGGAACTCGGCCACGCGAAGATTGTCAGCATTCCGTTCACGGTCGGCACATATCCTGTGACCGCGGTGGTTTTGCCGTTGAAGCCCCACCCCACAACGTCTCTAGTAGGATCCACGCCAGTCGCCGTGACCGTGACATCTGTGGCGCAAGTCCCTGAAGATATCGCGCTCGTGCCCAGCGAAGCCGTTCCATTGGCTACAGTCGTCGCCAGCGTCACGCCGCCCGGGGGGATCGTCGTGCCATTGACGCTGCTGCTGCCCAAAAGCGCAGCGGGCAACCGCGCAGCGGGAACAGTGCCGGAAGCGAGGTTCGAGGCGTTCGCCGAGTATGCCTCCGCTGAAGTCAGCGCGGATGCCGCTGCACCGTCCGCGTCCTTGCCGTTGAACGCCGTCCAATCGGATGAGCTGAGCGCGCCGGGCTGCGAACCGTTGGCGGTGTCGATGGTGATGTTGTTGGAGCTGATCTGCAGCGGCGCGGTCGCGGTGTTTGGCGTCGCGGCCGTTCCTGTCGCGCCCGTGGCCCCAGTGGCTCCGGTCGCTCCGGTTGCGCCCGTTGCACCCGCCGAGCCGTTGGTGCCGGCCGTGCCCGTCGCTCCCGTTGGCCCGGTCGGCCCCGTTGGGCCTGCGACGACGCTGTCGGTGCCCGTCGCGCCGGTTGCGCCCGTTGCTCCCGTCGCTCCCGTGGGTCCTGTCGGGCCAGTCGGACCCGGGACTGTGCTCACCGCTCCCGTCGCTCCGGTGGCTCCGGTTGCTCCCGCCGCGCCGTCGGCTCCCTTTGCGGCGAGCAGCCCGAGGTTGGTCGCGTCGAAGCTGCTGCCGGAAGTAAAACCCGTCACGACGATGTAGCTCTGCCCGCCGAACATCACAATGTCGCCGACAGCGTAGGCCGTGCTCGCCGCCCATGCGCCGCGGTAGTTCTCTCCGCCGCCGCTGCCCGATCCGGGGGGACCCTGCGGCCCGGTGGCTCCGGTCGCGCCGGTAGCTCCCGTCGGCCCGACGACCAGCGTGTACGGCACGTTCGGCACCGAGAGCCCGGTGTTGTAAGCGCACCAGTTGAAGTTGCCGCCGCCGTCCGCGGTGATCGGAACGTTGCTGTAGGTGTCCAGATGGTTGGTGCGCTGGTTGCGGACCGTGACGGTGTAGCCGATGTCCGCGGGAGACGTGAGGGCGGGATTGGCGAGCGCCAGTGCGCTGTCCAGGCTTCCGGCGGTGATCGAGCGGACCAGCGTGTCGGACGTGGCCTGGCCGCCGCCGCCGATCCCGAACGCGCTCGACGGCGTGATGCGCAGCTCGCCATTCTGGATGAGCGCGCCGGAACTGTCCTTGATGCAGCCGGAGGCGAGGAAGTTGATGTAGGTCGGCGCCTGCGCGCCCGCGGAGAGGATAGCGCCGCCCACGATCAGGACGAGTGCAAGAATTCGTTTCACGGCGCTCCCCCTTTACGACTTGAACCAGCCGGTGACTTCGCTCTGGATCTCGCCCTGCGAAACGAAGAACGGCTTTTTGATTGTGGTGATGGTGAGCGTGGGCTCAACGTAGGCGATGCCGAGGGTCACGCCGTCGTGCGAGACCTGGGCGTCATCGCCGGCGATGTGCGTCCCCTGCGCGTTGAGCGTAGCGCGCGCCGCTTCGAGCTGCTGGCGCGTGACGGTAATGGTGAAGGATTGCATGATGATTTCTCCCGGGCGTTCGAGGTGTTGCGGCAAAAAGGCAAGCGAAGGCCCCCGCGAGCGCGAGGGCCTTCAGGGTTTGCATTACGGCTTTGCGGGCTCCGCCGGCAGGGTGAACGCGTTGGCGAAAGCGACGAGAGCGGAATTCGCAGTCTGAAGTTGTGCTGTGGTCGGCGCGCTGGTGATGCCTTGGGCTTTCAGGAACTCCAGCGCCTGCGGTGTGACCGCGTTGAGCACCGCCGCAGCCTGTTGCGTGCCGCTGCCGCTCGATTGCCCAGCCGCCGTTGCCAACGCCTGCGACTTGATGATCTCTGTCAGCCAGGTATTCGCGAGGTTGATGAGGCCGGTAGCTCCGGGCGCGACGGCTTCCACTAGGCCTTCGCCGGTGGCAATAAGTGCCCGCCCCTTTTGCGAACCGAGGAACGTAAAGACGCCTTTGAAGTCGGCGCCGATCTTGTCTAAAACGGTTTTTACACTCATGGGGATCTCCGCAGCTTGCGCTGCCGTTAGGGTTTTGGGTGCGATACCGGCTCCTCCGGTGGGGCGGGAGCGGCGTAATGGTGAACTCTGAGGTTGCTGAACTGGTGGGAGAAGTCGCGCGCCCACATCCAGAAGTCGGCGAAGGTGCGCGGCGGAGCTTCGGGCATCGTCACCGCGGCCGCGCTCGCAACCTGGTGGAAGACGAAGACGACCGTGCCGCCGTGGTCGTTCAGGTAGTCCGCGACGTTGCCGGCGAGCTGCGCGGCCGAGGCTGAAACGGTGGGCAGCATCCCGTTGGCTTCGTGCGCGGCGGAGAGGAACTGGGCGCGCGTCCAGGCGTTGCGGGCGGCAAACGCATTGTTAGGGTCATGGACATTTCGCGCGCAAAGCAAAGCAGCGTCTTCCCATCTCTCCGCACGGACGGCCGCGCAGAGGTGCGTGAACATCTGTAGACCTCTGCCGATCGTGGTTGTGGTGGGCGGATGGCCCAGGCCGAGGTTGTAGATCAGGTCGAGCAGCGCGATCCGCGCGTCGAGCGGGAACGAATCGTAGCGCTCGAAGATGAAGCAGAGCTGCTTTTCGAAGGCGTAGCAGCGTGCGCGGAGGAGCTGGGCGTTGTCCGCGGACGTGATCATCGGCGACGTGGGGCACTGGTAAAAAGCTGGGCGCTTCCCCGGGGCCATGCGGTGAACGCGCATGAAGTCCTTAGTGACCTGGCATCCGCCTTCCCACGACCCATCGTTTGAGCGCAGCGGCAGCTTCAGCGCGGCGGCGACGTCAGGGACCAGGTTGCCGGTGCCGATGGTGACGTTGCCCCTGGTGTCGAGGTAGAACCACGGCACGAAGCCTTCGAAGCGCGGGCAGGGGCCGGCGATGTAGATGTCGACGGCGGTGTCGTCGGGGTGCTCGGGATCGGCGGCGGCGGCATGCATGGCGCGGACGGTGAGCCCGCGATCGCCGCCGGCGTATACGAAGGCGTGAAACAGGTCGTGGGTGCGTCGTGTGCTCTGCTCGATGTTCCGGAGCGCGAGCTCGATCTCGTTGCGGGGGACGTAGTCCTTGGTTGCCTCGTCGCTGAGCTTTTCCAGGCGGGCGAGGCGGCGGGCGTGGCCGCGCGTCGTGGCGCTGGCGGCTCCAACAGCCACGGCCGCGCTGAAGATGGCGATTCCAGCATCGACAAATCCGGCTGCGATATCCAAAACACCCTCCCAAGGTCGTGCTGAGGATGTACCGGCAAACCCGCTTTCCGGTCAAAAGCGAGGTATCATCAACCCATGAAACTGCTCCGGCGCTTCATCGTGTGGCTCAAGAGGCAAATGGCCGAAAGCGCCAACTCCGACCTCCCACGCGAGTGGTAATTACTTCTCCCAATGACAACCGGACACGCTGGGCGCGTTCGGGATATCCCGGAGCGTTAGGACCGCCGTTGCCGGGACGGTGAAGCCGCTCGAAGAGTAGTCCGTCCCGTCGATCGGCTGTGTCGAGGCAGCAGTTTTGAGAGTGATCGTATACGTGCTTTGCGGGTTGCTGATGCGGTAAATCGCTCCGCTCTGGCCGATGCAACTCGGCAGCGTGACCGTCGTGGCCGCAGTCGGCGCAAGGGTCACATAGCCGTCTCCCGCAGCCATCGTGTAGGTCGTCGCAGAGACAACCGTGGGATTCGATTCCGAGGCTCCGAAATAGTAATTCACCGCGTTCTGAACGGCAGCGGCCAGATGCGGCTCTCCCGTGTCCGTCGGATGCAGGCCACTGTTGAAATAGGTTGTGTTGGAATATGCCCCGTCCGCTCCAAGAACGGGGTCAGCCGCCATGTCAGATATGCCGTCGGCACCAGCGGCTCTAATACCCGTGCGGATGAGGTTGTTGTAAGTGTTCTTGTTCGAGTCTTGCCCTGTTGCAGAGAGCAGGGTTGAGACGAAGACCTTACAGCCGCCGCGATGCAGCGCCTGTACCTCTGCGGCCAGAGCAGCGTATACCTGGGCTGGAGTGGCACCCTGGTTGAAATCGTTTACTCCGCCCAAGATATTGGCGACGCTCGGGCCGTTCCCGTTGTTGAGACAGAGCGGAGCGACCCGATTCGGCTCCGACGCCGAAAACGACTGAAGAGGCTCGCCCGCTACGCCCCAATTATTGAAGGTGTACGTGGGCTGATTTGTGAGGCTCAGCAGGTTGCAGTAGGGCAGGCTGGAGGATAGCGACGTTCCTCCTGTGATCGAATCGCCGATGCAGTGAAACTGAGATCCGGGCAGCAGCGGAGACAAAGGCGTTATCGGGACGCCTCGGGACTGTGCATCGGCCCGAAACACGTTGGCAATCGCAACAGCGTCGGACGCCGTGAGTTGGGTTGAATAGACTCGCATCCGATAAAAAGTAGCTTCTGGCGCGGCATCCATCCACGGTCCCGTTCCGCTCGTACCGATATACAAATTTCCCGAGGATTGCGCTCCAGCCGTCGATCCCTGCGAATTGTAACCAACCTCGATGCCATCCACATATATGTGGTCTAAGTTCCCGCTGCCCGTGCCGAGCACGAACATCCAAGTATGGAGTCCCGTCTGGCCGTTCGTGGCTGCTGTTGCTATGCTGCTATTCCAAATTGCAGGAGCGCCGAGCCCGGCGCCGCCCGGAACCTTGGTTGTGAGGTTGATTCCTGCGCTTCCCAGGCTGCTTGAAATCCACGACGCATAAGCGGCCGTGTTGTAAACCGGCGCACTCCCTGAGCAGCTTCCCGGCGTTGACTGGTTTACACAAGCAGGATTCGTCGTGACCGGGGACCAGTAGGCTTCGATCACAAAGGTTTTGGCTGCATTTAGAGCGACTGGAAGCGATACCCCCAGATTCGACTCATAAGTAAATTGGAGCCCACCCTGCACCCATGCCGGAGCGCCAGTACCCGTTCCCAGCGTCCCGTCGTGACCAGAGCCGCTGATATCCGAAAGCGCGGTGCCACTGCCGTCGGAGAAGTTGTAGTCAGCCAGAATGCCCGTTGCCAAGTCCCCGAGCAATGTCGGCGTTTGCGCCGGGGTATAGCCGAGAGACGCAACGACGGCCGCCGGTGAAAGCTGCGCGGAGGGAATGTGCGATGCGGAATCGAGGCTCGCATAACCGGACGGAGCGCCTTTGTTCGAGGCGTTCTCCGCTGTCGTGTTAGTTGAACCGTTCGCGAGGACAACTGTGCCGGGGGACGACGATGACGCGACAGACGGCACATAGATGGGTACCCAATGGGTCCCGTCATCAGTCGCCGGGTCGTGACCGACATTGCCGGCAACCTGCGAGACGTACGAAGTGCCCGACTCTTTGACAATCGCGCTTTTGATGTAGGTCGTGCCGGAACTGTACACACCGGCGTAGCTGACGGCCGTCGTCTGCGCGGAGCAGAGCGGCACGGCGAGCGCGAACAGGATGAGGGAGAGAAGTTTACGGAATTGCAAGTTGAGCCTCCTGAGTTCTAAGTCCACGTCGGCGCGCCGCCGGTGATGGTGAGTGTGGCCGCGACGAGGGTCACATAGTCGATAAATGCCACCGAAGCGATGCCGGTCTCGCCGCTGACTAGCGTCCAGGTGATCGCGCCGCCGTTGCCGATGGTGACCTGGTACACGTTGCCGCTGCCATCGGTGTCGGTGAGGTAGAGGGTCTGGGCCACCAGGCTTCCCGAATAGGGAACGGCCGTCAGCGCTCCGCTGACACGCGCGAGCTGCCACAAATTGGAATCCGGCGATGCAAAGATCAGGTCCGGGGCGCCTCCGCCGGTTGGAGGCGTGCTGTGCTCGGTGAAGGGGTCGTAGGCGTCGAGATAGAAGACCGTGTCGAGTGTCCTCACGCCTTTGAGGATGAAGATCGGCGTGCCGTCGGCCTGGCGGATGACAATGCGATAGAAGATGGGCGGCGTCGCGGCCTCGGTGTCGGCCACGACGAAGCCGGTGATCGCGCCCCCCACGACCGGCATCTGGTCCTCGTTGTAGGTAATCGCGCCGCCCACGCCACCGGCGATCGCCGATGTGGGGTCGTCGTTTTCGTCGGTCGGGACCACGCCGAGCGTCCCCGCGGCGAGAGGCCCGCCAGATGCGTTCTGTATTCGTGTTGCGACAAACGACTTGAAGCCGGCGGCGATCGATGGCATGACGCAGTGATAGCCGCACTGCGGCGAATCGGTCAAAACGCGGGCTAAAGGCCGCCTGGGCCTCGCGGTATTTTTCTGACGTTGTGGGTCCAGACGCCCTCGACGGCCAGATATTCGTGCGAGGGGCCCTCGATCGAAATGGAGAGCACTTCCCCGTCGGCGACGATCCGCGTCTTGGTCATGGCGCGGTAGCCGGCGACCGTGTCGACTCGCGTTCCATCCTCGACCAACGAGCACCAGCGATGTTCATCCCCTTCCGGCTTCAGCGTCATCGACTCGGAGGCGCCAAAGCCGGCAAACCCATCGACCTCGATCCAGTAGCTGAATGTGACGGGTGCCCAAACTGCGCGGACGATCCGCTCGGGGCCGGTCCGCGCCGAAAGATATACGGCGTCGCCCGCGTCGAAGCGCCGCTTGATCTCCTCGTTGCTGACGGCGCCGTCGGGTGTCTGGAGCATCGTGCCGCGGACCGTGCATGTGACGGGATCGGGGCCGCCGCCGCCGCCGCCGCCGCCTGATCCCCCGGACGCCGCGGTCGTGAAGCTGAGACCGCCCGGCACCAGCGCGACCCTGCCATCCTGTTTACACGCTGCGTCGGCGAAAGTGTCGTAGGCCGCGCTCAGCTCCGCCGGCGATCCGATCGGCGTTGTGGGAGTCGCCAAATGAACGCCGCCGAGGATGATATCGAAGTAAAGAAAAGCGTAGTAAGTCGTTGAGGCCGACAGACTGATGAACGAGAACGAGCCGTCCTGGACATACGTGAACGCGCCGTCCGGCCAAAGGATGACGAGGCTGGACCAGGCGAGCGTCGCGATGATGTCCGTGAACGTAAAACCGATCGTGCCTGCAAAGGTTGGCAGCACCGATCCCTGCACGCGCAGCCCGGTGCTCGAGCCCGTGGTGAAGATGTCCAGGATGTTGCCCAGCGCGTCGCGGTCCGCCCAGGCGCTTGGCATGGTCTGGCCGGTCTCGGTAATCTCCAGCAGGAAATGACTGATAGTTACCGTCGAGCCGACCGGGAGGCTCAGACCCGTGCCCCCCAGCGAGACGGCCACCGTGACGAAGACGGTGCCGGATGGGATGGCCGTGACCGCGGTGTTGAACCGCGTCAGCGTGGGCGTGACACCGCTGAGCGGCGCGGAGACACTCGCCGAGCCGATGACTGTACTGCTCCCGTCCTGAAAAATGAGTGTGAGAACCACGTTGCCAACGTTGGGATGCGTGGGGTCGGTGCAGGAATCTTCGACGTAGCCGGACAACATCAGAGGTTCGCCGATGGCCCAAGACGCCGGGGGAGCCACCTGTGCGCAAAGCTGCTGTGCTGTCGTCGCGGTCCCCACCACGGTGTAGACTGCCTGCCCGTCATCATCGAAGCTCGGGACGAACGTATCGCCGGCGCGCGGCGTAATGCTCCAGAACGCGAAGCCGGACTGAAAACTCGATCCGAGCAGCAGGTTGGCCGTGACTCCAGCCGGCGTGATTGTCACGCTCGGCGCCGTCTTGAAGCCCGCATAGTTGTTATTCGCGTCGAAGCCGACGACGGTAAAAATCATCGTCTGCCCAACCTGCGCCTGTAGCGAATAGCTCTTCGGGAAGTTGGTCAGCCGCGCGATCATCACCGGCAGAGCGTTGCTGACGCTCAGGCCGGAAGTGACGATCGTCATATAGATCGCGACGCCCACGGTGTCCCGGCCCAGCTTCCACGCCAGACTGATGAAGGGCACGTTGGTCCCGGTGACGAGCTGGAACACTTCGTCGCCCGTCAGCGACGTGACGCCGGGATTCGTTTTCGTCAGGGCCGAAGTTTCGCCGATCGTGGGAGTGCCGTCGATGTAGAGATCGGGGTTGTAGTCGATCCATTCGATCTTGGCCTTGAAGTCGCTCTGCTTGCGGATCGTCGTCACGCGGACGATCTTCTGCGTCCCGGTCAGGCCGTAGAAGTAAGTCGAGTAATCCGCCGGAGCCTGCGTCAGCGGCGTGCTCAACGTCAGCGTCTGGACGCCGTTGGCCATGGTCACCGCGCTCACCGGGCGGGTTTCGAGCACGTCGGTGTCCCACAGTTCGTAATTTTCTTCGCCGCCAGGCGTGAAGCCCGGCGGCGGCTGCACCAGCACAGATCCCGCGGACGAGCTGGTGATTCTGCAATCGAAGGAGGCGCCGGCGCCTGGGCCGCGGAGCAGCGTCAGGACCGCGCGCGTCACCCGCAGCGCATTGTCGAAGCTCGACAGCGTGACCTGGTAGCCCAGGAACGTTCCGGTGCCGTCGCTGATCGGCGTCGCCCCGGTGACGCTGCCGGAATAGCGCAGCAGCGCCGGATGCAGCACAACGACGCTGTAGCTCCCCGAACCGAAGTCGGCGTCGACGCGGTCCAGCACAACCGAGCCGGCCGTCGAGCCGGGCATCGTCCGGCCGCCGATTCCCCACTGCGGCACATCATGCTGCAAAATGACCAGGTTCCCATGCCGGCACGCGATCGCGTCCACATCGCAACTGAACGACCCCGACCGCAGCAGGTATTGGTTCGACCGCTCGCGGTAGCGCGCCAGGTGCCAGGCCTGCGCCGGCGACGTAACGCCCTTCGCATTGATCCGCACATTCTTGACCGCAACGCCGGCGTCCTGGTTCGCCGGGTCCATGTATGCGATCGGATTGTCCTGGCGATAGTTCCGGGTCGCGTCCGCAAACTCCACCTCGACCTGGTTGGCGCGCGCGTCCAGCTCCAGCCACGTCTCCGTAAACGAGTCGGCGACGATGTTGCCCATCGAGAAGATCTGCACCGGCGTGTCCGGCTGGTCGACGAAGACGCCATAGTCGCGGCCGATCTGCACCAGCTGCGCCCGCGACATCTGGCCGACCACGTTCACCTGGCTCCAGAGATCGCTTTCGTTGTCGAAGACGCCGTTGAAGATCGCCCGCCGGATGCTGCCGCCGTTGCCGTCGTCGACCAGCTCGTCGCACAGGTTCGCCCAGTTGATCCATTCGTCGATGTAGCGATCGATGTTGACCGTGTTCACGCCCGGATACTGTCCGCCTCCGTACAGCCCGTCGAGCATCATGTCCGCGGCGACGCACGCCGGGTTGTCTTCCTCGTAGGCCTGCAACGCCGAGGGCAGAATGTTGTTATCGCGCGTCCGGAGGCCGTAGGTAATCTCGGCCGTGATGTTCAGGTCGGAGCCGGAGAGCTGGCTGGTGGCCAGCGCGCGGACCCCGATCAGGATCATGTTCGGGTACGCCAGATCGAGCAGCGAGATCTCGTTGACCGAATGCACCCACATGTCCTGCCCGATGTTGGGCGCGAAGTTGTCGCCGAACTGGACGTCGTCGTGGATCCGCGCACTGCCGTACTTCGTGATCTGCACGTCGTACTTGCCCGGCGCGAGACCATAAATCGTGGTGCGGTTGTAGCAGGTCTGCGTTGTGGCGTTCACGTAGTCCTGATAGCCATCCGTCCACGTCAGCACGAGCACCTGGTTGATGAGCGGATTCGTCCGCTGCCACTCGCCCGTAAAGTCGCGCGTGTAGGTGTAGTGGTTGCCGCTGGGGTCGAACGTCTCCACCGTCTGCGAGACGGTCTGCACATCGCCGGGATTGTGCGGGCCATTGTCGAGCAGATAGACAATCCCGCTGTTCGGAGGCATGTCCGTCGCCACCAGGCTCCAGGCATGAGGAATCAACGCAATCCCAGTGATTGGGTCGAAGCTGACGACATCGGCCGTCGTCAGCGGTTGCAACACCGGCGTCCAATCGAATGTGCCGGCGAGCTTGTACTGCACCGAGTAGGTGATGACGGCGGCGATGGTGTTGCCGTCCGCCGTCTGGAAAAACACGCCGCCGGGGAACTGCACATCGACCTGGAGGATCTGTGTCAGGGTGCCGGTGCCGGGGACAATAACCGAAATCCCCGCCAGACATTCCGTCTGCTGCGGATAGCCGTTGACCACGCGGTTGAAGTTCGGGATAGGGGTCTGATTGTTCGCGCCCAGCCGCGTGTAATACTGCACATTCTGGTAGGTGTCGACGCTCTTGCCGTTGATCTGGACCTGCCCGATCGACCGCGCCGGTCCCCATCCGTAGCAGACCAGGCAGTTGATGTACTGATCGTTCCCTTCCACATCGACGAAGCTGCTGACAATGTTGCCGCCGGAGCGAAACGTCCCGTAGCCCTTCGGGATGACGGTGCCGCTCTGCGCCAGCGAATGCGGTCCGTCGAAGGCATAGGTCGGCGTCTGCGACTTCTGCGCCGGCGTCATCAGGCTGCCGATCGCGCTGACGAGCAGCCCGCCGCCGATCGAGACTGCACCTGCCAGAATTGCCGCAGTTTGCGCCCCGCTAAGTCCCAGCGATAGCCCGAAGCCAACGAACGCCGTCGCTCCCAGCCCACCAGTCGCTACCGACGCCACGACGACTGCAAGCATGGCGAGGCTCTTTGCCCAACCCGAGTTGCCTACCTTCGGTGAGATGACGATGCAGTCGCCGTCGCGCGGCGTGATCTCGCTCCACAGCGAAAACGGCCATACATACCCATTGACAGAAACCGTGACGCCTTCGGACCATTCGTCAATCTTCAGATCACCGCAGAATCCAAATTCGCTCCCCAGCAGATGTTCGAGGTCGGCCCCCTCGTGCGGAACTTCGCGGAACTCTCGATCACGCGTCGGCTCAAACGGATTGGTAACCAGCACGATCCGGATCACGCGGCCACCTCCGCGCGATAGAAGCCGATCACCCGCCGCGCCCACACCGACCGCGAAAGCACATCAAGCACCGCGCCGATGCCGCGGTGAGCGTGCAGCATCTTGTACCCGTCGACCATTACGCCGATGTGCCGCTCGCCCTCATCGAAGCTGCGCAGCAGAACGAAACATCCCGGCTCGGCCGAATCCAGGCGTTTGCAGTCATCGAGCGCCCCACCGGCCGCGAGCTGACGATGCAGCTCCCCCTCGTCCGACAAATACGCCGGCAGCGCCAGCCCGCGCCGCCGCTGAAACTGCTGGTCAGCTTCGAGAAAACCGAAGCCAGCTACGTCGCTCTGCTTTCCTTGGCCGCAGCCTTGATCTGTTGGAGACAAACCATTACTATTTACGGATAAGCTCTAAGTCGTGCCAAGGATCACATAGTGTTGCTTGGTAACTTCGAATACCTACGTGCTCAAGCGCCGCACGGCAGCTTCGTTCGGAAACTTCTGGACCGCTTCGAAGAGCACGGCAGCGCGCTCGACGTTGATACATATCTACCACTCACCGAGAGCGAATGGGGAGATGGCCTGCGACATGTACTTTCGGCACCCTTCACATTGCCGCACAACGGTGCTGGCACCTTCACAGAGAGCACCTTTTACCCTGCCTTCTTGAACGACCTGATCGGGGCCAAAGAGTCAATCACTATTGTTTCGCCGTTCAAGACCTGGGGGGGTACTGGCCGTTGGGTGAACTTGCTACGGTTAGTGCTTGCTCGTGGTGTCCGTGTGTGTATTGTCACTCTTCCGCCCGAAGATCAGAACGGCAACGGCATTGTGGATAGGCTGCACGAACTCGATGTAACGGTGGTTCTGCGCGAGAATACCCACGAAAAGATAGCTATTGTAGACGGGAATATACTCTGGCACGGCTCATTAAACATACTGTCACACAACAGAGCGCATGAGAGCATGTTGCGCATCGAAGACCCAACAGCGGTCCAACAGTTTCTAATGAACTTTAGGGCCGACGTGACATAAGCGCTTTCGCTCGTATAGCTGGCAGACACCGGGAACGAATACCATTCTTGGTCTCGCGAACCAAGATTAGTCTGGCCGGAAATCCAATCAATCAGACCATGAAAAGCAGACTTGGAGGGCGTTGAATAGCGTGACTGTCAATCAATTCCCTTGGACTCATCCCAGACGTACACTTCTTTCGCTTCGAGGTCGGTCGCTGGGGACAGCGGGAGCGAAGCCTGGTAAGCAGTAACCGGCTTCTTCGTCGGCTCGACGGTTACAAGCGCGGCTGCTTCCACCTGCACTCTTGGGATCAACTCAGGCAGGTTCCGCTCGATAAACTCCGGCTGCTTGCCCCTCTTCTTTGCCAGTGCGAAGCGCACCGGTACAACACGGTTCTCCTGCTTGATGAAGCCGCGCAGCGGCTCCAATGCCGAGATTTCCGACGCCATGACGAGCGGCTTGGTGACGACCTCCAGCGAGAAAGACTTCTTGCTCCGCAACAGTCCCATGCTGCGCGACTCCTTCAACCGCTCAACTTCGATCTCGCCGATGGCGTCGGATATCCATTTCGCGGCGCGGGGTTCGGAGGTCTTGAAGAACACCTTGGTCGCCGGCTGCGAGAGCATGGCCTCGGCGTCCTTGCCGTAACGCTTTTCCATCTGGCTGCGCCCCTGAAATCCCAGTACAACGGGGTTGCCGTACTTGCGATTTTCGGTTACGGCGGTATGGAGCTGAGGCAGCTTGTTGAGGCTGGCGAGCTCGTCGATGACGAACCATACCGGTTTCGCATAGCGGTCTTCGCAGTAGCCCATCATGCGCAGGATGAAGAGGTCGAGCCAGACGGAATGCAGCGGCAGAATCTTCTCCCGGTAGCCGGGATTGGATGTCAATCCTTCTTCCGCTGCATCACAGCGTGCTCTTCGCTCTTGCCCCTGCTGAGGCGGCCGAAGCGATTGTGTCACCGGCGGTGTCACAATTTCCGGACGACCCCACCCGGCTACCAAGGAATCGCCGTACGGCTGCTCTGTCGGGCTTCCCAAGCAGTCAAATTGCGCCAGAAGCCGCATCGGACTTCCCAGCGCCAGCTCAGATTTCCAAGTCCACGACCTGCGGCTCATAGACCAGCATGTACATTTCATGCAGCACGGAAGCATTCACGAATTCAGTTCTATCGCTATCGCGCACTCTCCCATGGCCTCCATGTATATGTCCAAAGAGATGCAATCTGGGAGCGATATTCTCAGCCACCTTGGTCAACTCTTCGCAACCCAGATGAGGCGTATTGGACCCTGTTTGATCGAGCATCCCAAACGGTGGTCCGTGAGTCACCAGCACATCTGTCTCCAGCGGGATATTGTCCCAATGCCGGCGGATCGCTTCGCCGCGCTCTACGTTGAATGCCCAGCGATTGAACGGCGGCTGTACCGGCGATCCCCAGAATGTTAGGCCATCCAATTCCACACCCGAGTCCTCCAGGTAGATACCATTCGTGATGAGGGTCCGAACTGGGATTGGATGCGACTCGAACAAGCGATCATGGTTTCCCGCGATGACAATCTTGTGACGGTGAGACTGACGACCGAGCCATGCGTTGAAGTCGACGATCTCACGCGGCGCGTTTCCATAAGTCATGAAGTCGCCAGCATGGAACAGAATGTCGCCATCGGGCACAGGCAGTCCAGCGTGTTTTCCGTGCGTGTCGCTGATGCAGATGATTCGCACTTTCGCCATCATTTATAAACCTCAGCTATTGTGGTCCTCCGCCATCAACTTCCTTGTCTCTATATGCGCCGCTTTCGCCTCCGCCTTGACCTTCATAACCGCCTGAATCTCGTCGAAGTGCCAGGAGCGAAAGTCATGGCTATCCACTCCAACATCCATCGAAAGGGAGATCGGATCGTCCGGCAGATTGCCGTGCGAGTGTCCGTACAGTTGCCAAGCTCCGCGTGAATGGTTCGGCCAAACCTTCATCGCGTAATGGCAAAGAACGACCCCCTGTTTGGCAATGGAAATCTCGGACAGAGCGCTCCAGGACGAGAAGAGATGTTGAAGTTGTCGCGTCGTCTTGTCGTGATTGCCGTCGACGAAATGGATGGTCTGGCAAGCCAGTCGATTGCGGTACGCCGCCACATTGTCGTGCTTGCCGAGACAGAAATCTCCGAGAAAATATAGTGTGTCGTTGGGCTTCACGCTGGCATTCAGGCGATCCACAATCACCTCATCCATCTCCCGAGTATCTGCGAACGGACGATTGCAATATCGAATGATGTTGAAGTGTCCAAGGTGAAAGTCGGACGTAAACCAAGTGTCAGCCATGATGACGATTATCCAGGAATGAATCACGCGTTGTTTGTGCGGACAGCCGAGCTCCACGTCAACGCCGAAAGCTATCCATCGCGCGTTGGCATCGCTGTCGTATTAGCGTGGCGACGGCTTCGGAGACCGGGTCGGCAAGCTCCAATCCGGGCAGTGTCGCAAGGATCGTTTCGGCTAGCTCCGGCACACGTCGTTTCACCATCGGCTTCGCAAGTCTCGCCTCTTCCGCCAGCAGCTCGAAGTTCTTCAGCGTAACTTTCTCTGATGAATACTCACCGCCAATCTTCATCGCCATAGTACGGCTGAGTTCCGGGTAGTAAATCGTGCTCACCATGTCATAGAGCGGAGCGAAACTGATCTCCATGTTGCCTTTCCCAACGCCGTGATAAAGCAGGGAGAAGTTCTTGCCGTGAGCGTCCATATTGCCAACCAGATAGTTGTAGATGATCGCATCCAACAAACGCGCTAAGTCGATGACAGGTGTGCTTGAAACCTCGCGCAATAGTGCGAAACATTGCTTGAGTGATGGACCGCCTTCCTTCTGATATTTCATTTCGGAGACGATGCCCTGCGCCTGACAAAAGTCCTCCTGATGCAGCCGTTCGAGGATGTTGGCTCCGCCATTTATCTGCCGGTGAATGCGGTCATAACGCTCTACCAAGAGATAGGTCATACCGTCTACGGTTCGGGCTTGCACGGTCGCAGTTGGCAGCCCTACGGCTGCCGCGAGATTCATACAGAGTGCTTCATTGGAAACGACACCCTCGAAGCGCTCGACCGCCGGCTTCAGAATATGTGTACTCGGTGCGCCGCCCAGAGGAAGACTAACCTCGTCACCCTCGATACGCACGGCGATCTTGTCCTGTGCGCCTGCAAGCGAAAGACGCATCCCCTCTTCCCCTGCCAGAAGCGGGCGCTTCGGTAGCTCTTTCAATATCGCCGCAAGTTCCTCCGACGAAAGCGTGCGATAGCTGTAATGGCTTTCGGGCAGAGCCTCGCCAGCCGGGACTAAGGTGACGGCTCCCGCGCACTCACCGCCGATCTGCTCCAACATGGCGAAATCGTTGCGGGCGCTGATTCCGAGATTGCGGGCGATGATCTCGCGCTTGCTTTCTTCCGGCAAAATGCCAGCAAAGAATCCCCGGCATTCCTTCCGCGCAAAGCGTTCCGCTCGGAGAGGTAAAGATTGGGACAATGGCGTGGCACCGGATGTATCCAGCCAACTCTTCGCATAGCGAAACGCCATCTGGCCGCCGTTGTCCTGGATGAGATTGCCGACGAGGTGTTCGTACAGATAGACATCAAGGGATCTTGCCATGCTCTACTCTTCTTTCTCAGCCGCTGCCGACGGTGGCGTAAGAGTCAACTTGATTCCCAGAGTTTGCAGGATCGTCAGCGCTTTTCCAATCTCGCAGGTCTCTTTCCCCTTTTCGAGGTCAATGATGAATCGCAGCCCGGTGCCAGAAGTAAGCGCCAAGTCCTTCTGAGTGACGCCCAGGCTCTTTCGGGTAGCCTTGATTAAGCTGCCGATTTGCTGGGATGTATATTTCAAAACAAGCCCTCAATAAATGTTACCGCCCGGTAATAATATCATTTGAAAGAGAGTTTTTTGAGATAAAAATTCCCGCTCGGCAACTATCATGACTTCAAGTGCTTCCTCATCTCCAATATTCCCGCTCGGGAACTATCTCTGCCTTGGCTATCAAACATACAGCAATAGCCTCAACTTTCTGGGCTCGCGGCTATTGGTTTCTTCGCTTGCTGTCGGAAAATTATCTTTTAGCGTTGCACCGAATTTATCTTTTCCTGCTGTGCCCACATGGACGTTTGTGATGGGCGCTGATCGCCTTTCTGACACCGTTTCTGGGCTTGGCGTCAGCAACTCATGAGTCACTATAGTTCCATCGTTGAATGATATTGACACGCTTATGTCTTACATCGCACCCCTATCGGGGTGCGATGCAACCGGATGAACTGCAGCACCGTCTCCGGACGAAGGTCGGACTCGTTAAGATCGGCCCCTCCGAACCCGTTTACCTGCAGATCGACGAGGCGTGGGGAGACATAGAGACCGTTGCCGCTGGAGGCGCTTCGTATCTCGGCGATGAGGCCATCTCGAACCAGAATTTCAATCGGGCGCCCGGACCGAGGATCGATGCCGGCAATGCGAGTCATGTCGCTGCCACCTCGCAGTTGGTGGAGTGAAGGCCCGCCGCGGATTCTGGGTCGAGATAAATCTTGCAGTTTGCATGTGTGCGCAGTGCCGATGCTGGGCAGAGTTCCGTAAGCGGGCCTAAAAGAGCGCTGGCGACGGCATCCCGCTTCGATGCCCCCGGAGTGGAACAGAAGATTCTCTGCGCGGAAAGAAGTACAGGGACGGTGAGGGTCATGGCGTGCGTCGGAACGTCGCCGATGCTGTCAAAACACTGGTCATCTACCTGCTGCTGGCGACACACCTGATCGAGAGCGACAATTTTCACAGCTTCCCGATCGGAGAAATCTGCGGGAGGATCATTGAATGCCAGATGGCCGTTCGTTCCAATACCACAACAAACGATATCTATAGGCGCCGCGGCCAATGCGTCTGCATAGGCGCGGGCGGTTTCTTCCGGGTTGGGTTCCGGCTGTATACGGTGCACCGCCGCGAATGGCAGATGCTGAAAGAGATGACGATCCAGCCATGACGCGAACCGCTGCGGAGAGTCGGCGGGCAAGCCAAGATATTCATCCATATGAAAGGCCGTGACTCTGCACCAGTCGATCCCGGGCTCCGTGATCAGTGAGGCCAGCATCTCGGACTGGCTGGGAGCCGCGGCAAAGATCATGGTCACGCTCGGTTGCGATGCCAGGCGTGTGCGGAGGTCCTCCGCAATATTCATTGCAGCCATCTTTCCGAGAACCTGACCGGACGAAGCGATCACATATGGGATCGCCTCGGTTCGATGCGTCTCAAATTGCATAAAAGGTTGTTCCTTTCCTTGTTGAATATCTTAGGCAATATCGGTCTCGATGGACTGCAAAAGCGCATCGGACGCTGGCTTATGTACCGGCCAGAAGATGCCTGCTCCAATGTAGACAAACAGTGCTGAAAGTACCGGGCCGGCGACCGTAATCGTGGTGATCAGATTGCCGTGCGACGCTTCAATGCGTTGCGCGAAGACGAATTTGATGAGAGCGAAGGCGGTCACTCCCGTTGCCCAGGAAGCTATGGCCGCACCGGCGCCGGAGCGTCGAAAGATATTCAGCATCCCAAACAGCATTGGAATGGCAATGGGCCCAACGAGCGCCCCATACCACAGGATCAGCAGTCCAATCACACCTCCAAAGCGGTCTGCAGAAAGCGCAATGACCATGCTGAGGGCGAGGAAAAATAAGGTGCATAACCTCCCAGCACGAAGCTGCGCACGGTCCCCAAGTGGCGAGCGGCGCCCACGCAATGCGGGCAGAATATCCCGCACAATGACAGCGGAAATAGCATTGGCGTCCGACGACGTCATGGCCATCGTATGCGCAAAAAGTCCCGCCAGCACGAGGCCTATGAGGCCCTGTGGAAGGAGCATGCGTGTGAGGAGCGCATACGATTGCGAACTGTCAGGAAGATTCGGCAGCAGCAACGGCGCGGCCCACATCGGAAAGAACAACACAAGCGGCCAAAGAAGATAGAGTGCCGCCGAAAGCAACGCGGCACGGCGCGCATCGCGCGCACTCGGTGTGGCGATAAAGCGTTGTGCGAGGTTCCAGGTGCCCCCGTTGTACGAGAGGAAGTTGATCAGAAAAAATGCTGCAGCAAAAGCGGCTGTGTATTGGCCGGTGAAGGGCTGCGCATGGCTCTTTGGGAGGCGTTGCCACACGGTCCAGAGAGCGGAGATCCCTCCCAGGTGACGCAGAACGGCGACCAGCATCACCAGGCCGGCACAGCTCTGGATCATGAATTGGCTCATATCCGTCAGCGCATCAGCCCACAGACCGCCTACCACCGAGTAGATCAGAGTGACGCCGCCCGTAAGCAACACTCCCCAGACCGGCGGCACGTTGGCGAAGACCTGCAGCAGGATCGCCGCCGCCGTCCATTTCGCGCCTACATCGAATACTTTGAGGAGCGACCCGCTCCATGCCAGAACCTGCTGGGCCGGGAGGTTGTAGCGGGTGACCAGGTATTCCAATGGGGAGATGATGCCCAGTCGCTGGCGCAAGCGGGACCAGCGCTCCGGGAAGATTCTGCAGCCAAGGGCAAGTGCCAGTGCAATCGAGCTTGCCCACCACACGTAAATCGTAAAACCGTAGGTGTAGGCGATGGCGGCGTAGCCGACGAAAACAGCTGAACTGTAGCCGGACATGTGATGCGATACGCCGGACAGCCACCAGGGCATGGCCCCGCCGGCTGTGAAATAGTCACTCGCATTCTTGACCTTGGTTCGAGCCCACAGGCCGACCATGAGCATGCATACGAAGTAGGCGCTGAGAACAATCCAATCGAGAGATCCCATTCAAGCTCCCTAGTGATCAGAAGCTTCAACGTGGGTCTGATTGAGTTGCACGTCATCCAAAACCCAAATTGGACTCAGCGTAGGCCGAACGATGCTGATGCAAAGGTCGTGTTGCCCTTCCAGCTTGGGAAGCTTCCCCGAAATATGAGTGACGCCGAGCTTTCCATCGGCAGGTTGTAGTGACAGCTTGGCAATGACTTTTCCTGAGCAGCTATCGAGCATGACCTGCAGCTCTCCCGTATGCATCTTCGCGCTCGCCAAAGGAGGCAGTTGATGATTCTTGTCGCGGAACAGATAGGGCAAGGCAGCGACGCCCGCAGTGATGCTGCCGGCATCTGCCAGCGATGCGCCCTTGTATATCCAGCAGGGATTCTTGTAATTAGTGAGCATCACGGGCCGCACCTTCAAGGGAGGGTCCTGTTCCATTGCAATCGCGGGGTCAGTCACACAGAGCTTGAGCTCCTGGCTGTAGCGGTGGTGTAGCGTCTGCCAGTCCATGGTTTCATCCATAGTGCTCGACGGAATCCGGAAATCCCCAAAGGTCGCCGCGAGGACATGGGTCGTTGTGGGAACCGCAAGTGGACCGCTATATATCGGGGAAGCCTGCGTTACCGTCGATCCGTCCAGAGAGTAGTGGATTGCGCCGAAGTCCGCCCGATTGCTCAATGCAAATTGGACAGTATCCGCAGTCGAAGCGATAGTCTGCGCGTGGACGCGGAAAGCCATCGGGTCATAGACGAGGCCCAGCTTGTCATATCGCTGCATTTCATCCACTACCCGTGTGGAAAAGTTCGTCCAGTCGCGCGGCCTGGACGGAGACCATCCAATTTCAGCGAGAGCAGCGGCGCGCGGGAAGAGCATCCAGGTGTCCCGGTCATCGGTAATGAGGTATTCGGTCCAAAGGTTTCCCTGCACCCCAATAATATGTTTTCGCTCACTGCTGGTAAGGGTGTCCGGCAGGGGGTCGAAACGGTACACCTCCTGAAGAGTGTTCAGGGCAAAGCGACCCGGAGCCTCGGCCGCCGCGTCGGTCTGGCGATAGTTGAAATAAAGTGGGCGAACAGGCGTCAGCACAGCATCGTGTCCCTGCTTTGCCGCGGTAATTCCGCCTGCAACCCCGTGCCACGACATGACGGCCGCATTCGGAGCCAGGCCGCCTGCAAGAATTTCGTCCCAACCCACAGTGCGGCGGTGATGTGCTGCCAGGAAGCTGTCAATACGCTTAATGAAATAGCTCTGCAAGGCGTCTTCATCCTGGATGCCAAGCTTCTTCATTTGCTTTTGGATGTGCGGCGACGCCTTCCACTGGTCCTTGATGGCTTCGTCTCCGCCAACATGAATGTACGTCGAAGGAAAGAGGTCCATCACTTCGGTCAAGATATTTTCAAGAAAGGTGAACGTGGCGTCGTCGATGTTGTACAGATAAGGAAATATGCCGTAGTGGTTGGCCGGTTCATGCAACGACTTGGACGTGGACCCGAACTGCGGATAGGCAGCCAGCGCAGCCGAAGCATGACCGGGCATTTCGATCTCGGGAACCATGGTTACGTTGCGTTTGGCCGCATAGGTCACCAGTTCGCGCACTTGTACCTGCGAGTAGAAGCCGCCATAACGCACTCCATCCTGCAAGGTGGAAGAGGATTGAGAATTGAAGATAGCTGGTAGATGTCGGTAGGCTCCCACGGACGTGAGCCGGGGGTAGCGTTTGATCTCAAGACGCCATCCCTGATCGTCCGTAAGATGCCAATGCAGAGTATTCAGCTTTTCCAGGGACATCCATTCGATCAGTTGCTTGATGTACGCGATACTTTGCATATGGCGGGCAGAGTCGAGCATGATGCCACGCCACGACAACTCCGGATGGTCATGGATTGTCATGCATTTCAGTCTTGCTTGCCCGCTATCATTTCCGAGCGCCGTAAGCAGTTGCCATAGCGTGACAGAGCCGTAATAAAGTCCCGCTCCTGTTCCCGCAACAACTTTCACGCCGTGAGGAGTGACGTAAAGTGAGTAACTCTCGTTGGCGGAATCTGATGAGTCGGAAGAACGTTCCAGCCGGATGAGAGGGACCTCCGCTGCGCCTTCAGTCGCTTCTGCGCGGAGGTGCAGATTTCGTGTGCGCCTCAATAGTTCGATGAGGTGCTCAGCTGCGAACTTCGCTTCCCCATCGGCCTTGGGATAGGAGATGGAAGCGTTGTCAGAAATGAGAACTGAACCCGAAGAAACCTGGACTTGTGCGGGCATCGGAATGACGGAGACACTCTGCGCCCTCCCGGCGCAGGTCGCTGCAACGCCGAGTCCCATAAGCAGCGTGATGCGGAAACGGTTGTGCGCGCGGTTCTTTGTCCTTTGCATCGATCGACTCCCCCGGGTTTGCCACTTCTTGTTGAAGATACAGACGAGCCGGAGCGAAGTGAACCTTCGTGCTCCGGCCCGAATCCTAAAAGAGTATCTTCGCGCCAAGTTGTATACGCCGGGGCTCGCGGACCGCGGTTACCTGGCCAAAGGCGGCGTTGTCAGTGGAGGTGCCGGAGGTGTTCAAGGTGGCAGGGTTCGTATGGTTGAAGGCGTTGAAGCTTTCTGCGCGAATCTGCAGTTTCCAGCGCTCCGTGAAAGACACGTTGCGGAACAGTGAGATATCCCATTGCTCAAAGCCCGGGCCCACCAGCGAGGTTGGGCGCGCGTTGCCCAGTCGAACCTGGCCTACAGGGACGTTCGCATAGGCAGCGGTGTTGAACCACTTGTTCAACGTATGTGGCGCTCCGGAGTTCGGATCGCCGATACGGTCCGGACGAATGGTAACCTGACTGCTGGAGCCAAGAACACCAACACCCGCCCAGTCGCGCCCGGCGCCTGAGGTGACCACCGTGGCAAGACCGGCATCGAAGCTTGTAATGCCGCTCAGCTCCCAGCCGTACAGCACCTTGTGCGCAAAGCCGCGGCTGTCTTTGTACAGAGGCAATTTGTACACATAGCTCAGGACGAGTATCTGGGCGCGGTCGAATGGAGCGCGAGAATACTCTGAATGAATGTTGTACTGGTCCTGCGGTGCACTGTTGCGGTCGGTGCCAGCGTCCGTGAGAGTCTTCTGAAACGTGTACGCAAGCCGCAGACTGGAACCATCCGCAAGTTTCTTCTGGGCGGATACCTGGAGCGAACTGTAGTTGGAACCAAACCAGTTTTCCACGACATTGATCGCCGTATAGCCGCGATAGGGTCGCAATGCATTGACGGCTTTGGGCGTCGTACCACTGGTCAGCGGCGTATTCGCGGTCATCGTGCCTGCGGCGACAGCCTGGCCGGCTTGCAGGGTATTAATGTCGACAATGCCAAGAAGGTGAGTCGCCTTGGATCCGTAGTAGCCGACATCCAGGACAAAGGAGTTGCCAATCTGCTGCTGCACATCGAGGCTGTACATCTGGGTATAGGGCAAAGTTGTCGGTAAGGGAGTTCCGCGAAGTGCGGCAATCGAAGTTCCGACCACACCTCCCCCTGGATCCGCAAAAGTCGCGTTTGTCACACTCAGATTATTGAGAAACGCCGGATTCGTGAAGATGTTGTTTTCGTAGATACCAACCAGTGTGGAATCAAATACCAAACCGTAGCCGCCTCTGACAGCCATCCTGCCGCTGCCATAGGGATCGAACGAAAAGCCGACGCGGGGAGCGAAGCGGCCGCCCGGCTCATTCGAAACTTTATTCCCGTAGGGAGAGGTCGTGCCGTTAATGATGATCCCGTTCAACGGGTCGCCCGACCCGGCCACGATTGCAGCACCGGCTGAAGTAAGCGTCGGAGCTTTGGTGATGTCAAACTTTGCGGGATCGAAATTCGAGAGCATGTGGCGGCTATCGAAGGGCGTCCGAAACTGGCTGTACCTGAGTCCCCCGTTGACCGTCAGGCGCGGCGTCCATCGGAAGTCATCCTGAACATAAACCTCCGACTCGTTCTGACGGATGTCGGGAGTCAGGTCAAGCGATGTCTGCGTGAACGTTGCATGTTGACCAAGCAGAAAATTCGCAAAAGTCTGTTCAGCGTTCGTGGCGCCGCCCGCAGGCAGTGTCGTCGCCCCAAAGGAAAAGCTGCCTGCATTGGTGCTCGCGTTGTTTTCCGTCTTTTGGTAGTAGTTGTAAGTGAAACCAACCTTGAGAGTGTGGCGTCCACGTGCAAGAGTGAAGTTATCGAAAATGTTGTAGTTCCGGCTCTCGTTCGTGTAGGCACCATACCCACGCAAAGGGCTGAGCCCCGTCATGGAAAGGTAAGGAACATTGCCAAGCGTGCTCTGGAATGGCAGGTTCACGTTCACATCCGTCGCGCTGTTCTTGCTCAACAAGCCAATGGGGAGGCTGTATTTCCGTCCTCCTGTATAAGCGAACGCAAGTTCATTGACTGCGGAAGAGGTAAGAGTGGACGTCAACCGGCCCAGCACATTCATGCCAGGCGTCTGCGTCGCCGTCGTAGCGGTAAAAGGAATCAATGAACTTACCTGGTAGCCGTAGGGTTCTTGCGTGTCCGCACCATCACGAATGTAACGGACCGTCACAGCGTGTTTCCTGGTGAGTTGGTGATCGATGCGCGCGAACTCCTGGCGGAGGTTGAAGGTGAGACGCCCGTTGCTTACTAGACGAAGGGCGTTGGCCGGATCACCCTCCGGCAATGGGCTGAACACGTCCTTGATGTACTCCGCCGCAACTGGGTCGAAGGTCGTGATTTGTGTCGAGGTTGCAGTACAGGTAGTGCCGGCAGGCGTCGTGTAGGCGACGCATACCGGATGAAGAAATGTGCCGGCTTTCATCGCATTGGTGGGCGCAATTCCGGTCTGCGTCGAGTACTGAATCACTCTCCGAAACTCTTGTGAAAAGAAGAAGAAGGTCTTGTCCCGGGCCGTGTTGTAGTGATTGGGGACAAAAACAGGGCCGCTAAAGGTGTACCCGAAGTCGTTGTAACGAAGCGGTGGGCGACGGATGCCTACCAGGTTGTTGTAGGCGTTGTTGGCTGCGAGAACATCATTGCGGAAGAATTCATAAGCCGTGCCGTGGAATTGGCTTTCGCCGGAGCGCGTAATCACGTTGATCTGAGAGGAAGCGTTATGGCCGTATTCCGCGCTGTAGACGCCGCGGATCGCCTTGAACTCCGCAACCGCATCCACGCTGGGCGTATTGATCAGCGTTCCATTGGCGCCGCGGTCCACATTGTCCGCTCCATCCAGCAGGAATTGATTGCCGCTGGTGCGCCCGCCATTCAGCGAAAATGTGAGTGAATTGACTCCGCCCGTGGGATTCACCGCTCCTATGCTCAACTCGTCGCTTGCGGAGGTGCTCGTCACACCCGGAAGTATTGAGAGAAGACCGAGGAAGTTGCGGTTGTTGATGGAAAGTTCACGAATTTCCGTACCGGAGACCAGACCCTCCTCCGACGGAGACTGGAGCTGAACCTGGAGGGCATCCGCTGTTACCGTCACCTGTTCCGAGGTGGAACCGGGCGAGAGCTGGAGCGTCAGAGTCACCTTGTCGCCAACGTGCAATTCAATGCCATTGCGTTCCAACTCTTTAAACCCCGTCCTGACAACCCGCACAGAATAGTGCCCGACCGGCAACAGTGGCGCAATGAATTCTCCGCGTCCATCGGAGTGAACTCGACGCTCAAGCGCCCTCCGATCCGTGTTCGTAATGGAGACTTCTGCATTGGGGATCCTTGCCGCGGTAGAGTCGGTGACCGCTCCCAGCAAGGTTGCCGTGACTTCCTGTGAGCAAACCTGGAGACAGGGCGCGAGAAGGAAGGAGACCAGAAGGAGCCTGAGAAGATGACGAGTAGACAAGAAGCCTCCGAGAATTGAGAACTTGGATTTATCTCCACACTGAACAAGTGTGCAACTGATATATCAGTGTGTCTCAGGTCGTGTCAACACATACCTGAATATTTTCAACGATTTTGCCGGCTGTCGGCTGGCCGACCCCTTATTGCGAACTTTGGCATATCAGAATATCGTCTGAGGTATGCGCAGAGTTGCGAATGCCGCCGCCGCCGCCACCTCTCCCTCTTTAGCCTCCAAGGCATACGAAAAGATTCGCAACCGAATTCTTAAGGGTGAGATCGCGTTGGGTGAAAGCATTTCCCGCCGCAGCATAGCGGCTCAATTGGGAATGAGTTTCGTTCCAGTTACCGAAGCGATGCAACGTCTCGAAGCGGAAGGCATGCTTGAGAGTCTTCCTCGTATTGGCACGCGTGTTCGCGTGCCAACGGCAACGGACGTTCGAGATCGCTACATCATTCGCGAAGCTCTCGAGGTACAGTCGGCAAGGCTATTTTCCGAGCGCGCGAGTGCTGCCGAACGGAAAGAACTGACCGCTATGGCGCGCAAACTTGACCAGATGGCGAGAGAGGACTGGGAGAGCGATGAGAACCAGTTCGCATTTCAGTCGCTGCATGTTCGCTTCCATATGCGGATTGCCGAGTGTACTGGCTGCCAGCCCTTATACGATTTGCTGGAAAAGAATCAGGTCCTCATTTTCAACTGGCTCTTCGATGTGGCGGCAGACTCACACATGCCTGCGGAATGGCATGGAGATCTGATGGCCGTCGTTGGCGGCAGCGATCCCGAAGCGGCTGCGCTGGCCATGGGCGTACATATTCGATCCGGAATGACCGAAATTCAGAACGCAATTACTGAGCGCTTCAGCACGACCCTGTCCTGGATGCAGCGTCGGAATGCGCCGAGCAAGAAATCGTCTGACCTCGTTACGGCCGCGCGAACCTCAACATAGCGCTGTTCTCTGTTGTTCTGTCAGTTTTCGCTCGAAATGGAACAGATGCCGAAGTCCAGCCTCTGAAATGCGGGCCGTTCCAGAGACCGTCTGAACGGCTGTGCTAAGGGAGCATCGACCATACAGCGATCGCTTAGCTCGCTATCCGACAAGGAGCTTCTGCGCGAAGAGGAGCGCGAGGGCGGTGTCAGAATGCGATTTGAATATCCGTTTTTCGCTCAGTGGATTCGGGCCTTTCGGATGAACGCCGCTGAAGCTTCAGATGCTTAGATGCCGTGATGCAACGGGCCGAACAACGTAAGATCGCGCCCTCTAAGGTTCAGCACATCACGATCCCGGAAGATGCGTTCCCGTTTGTCGCAGAAGAAGGAGGTCTCGTCTTTCTTACCAAGGCGGGCGCGTTACGGATGGCGCGCAAGGGGATATGCTTTTCGCCGGCGGGCGGTTGGAAGGACCCAAGGAGTGGTTTATTCGCGGCTGCTCGTAGTCTCTCCCCGGCGCGACCGGTGTTGATCGGACTCGGTGTGAAATCCATGCGTCGCCTCGACCTCATCGGAGACGGCATGACCTGGCGCAACCCAATCGTAGCCGCTCGTGCGGTCGAGGCGCAGACGCTCGTCAAGCGCAGGGAGAATTGGAATTCGGCGGTCCGGGGTGCGGTCGGCCTGGGGGACCAAATGGTCGAAGACGGTAGTCCAGAAAGTGGCTTCGGCTGAGCTGAAAAAACGAATGGGAGCGTGCTGGTCGACACGGTCAGTGACTACCTTGCGCGTAGCGGCGTCCCAGAAAGACTGCTGTGAGAGGGTGCTGAATCCAGCGTAGTAGCCAGGCTGTTGGCGTGGAACAAGAGCATCTCCGGAGCGAGGATCGCGCGGGAGCAGAGCGGAGTCCGCCTCGCCGCTCTGATATTTTGAAGTCTTGCTGTTCATCGCTTCCTCCGTCCGAGCAGGCTGGCAAGAATGCCGAGCATCCCCGCTGCGCCGAAGAGTAGCGGGGCGAAGATGGGCGGCCCATACATGATGTTGTAGACGATATGCTTGCGGCCTCCGGGGCGACGGAGAACGCCGCGTGCATGATAGAAGAAACCGGCTGCGGCGTCGGCGCAGGAGGCGACGGACAGAGCAGGCAGGATGGTGGTTGCAACCTTGCGGCTTCTGACAGACGCGAACGCGGATGCGGCAAGCATGGGGGCCAGGATGACCGGAGTCCACTGCGCTTTGTAGCGGAAGTTATTTTTGTAGTGGGAGTACCACGCTTCAAATCCGCTGAGGAGTGCGCTGATGCCCGTTGCAATTGCCATCTGGCGCTGAAAGCGGCCCTCGCGCACGTCCTGTTCGGCGGAGAGAACATCGCGACCGAGCTTTTGAGGAAGAACCCGGACGAGACCCGTGTCGAGGCTGCTGGAAGAGGGACGTGCCTGGGCCGGAATGCCGTCCTCACGGCGGAGATACGAGGCAATCAGGCCCAGATAGGCACTTGTGCCGAAGAGCAGCGGCGCGAAGATGGGAGGCCCCATAATCATGTTGGTCATGGGGAGACGCCAGCCTCCGGGCTTGCGTTGAACGCCGCGAACATGGAAGTAGAAGCCGATGGCGGAGTCCACAAGAGTGAAGGCGGAGACGGCGCGAAGAACGGTGCGGGCCGCCCAGCGGCTGAAGAAACCGGCGATACCGGCACCCGTCAAGATGCCACTGAGAATCACCGGCGTGTACATTATGCGACGGCTGTAGCTGCCGCGATAGTGCTCGTAGCTCACTTCGAGGCCGCTCATTAGACTGGCAAATGCAGTTAGAAGAGAGAGGCTACGCTGGAAGCGGCCTTCGCGAATGTGGTTACGCAGGACCTCCAGATCATGCATCGGGTTTCGTAACGACAGCTCCGCTTCAGGCATGTTTCTTTTCAGATGACCTCGCGAATCTTATCTTCCGCGATGTCTTTGATAATCGTCATCGCATTCTTCTGACCGCGAATAAGAGACTCGGCAAACTTAATCGCTTGATGGGTCGTGATCTTTCCGGGCATGGGAGGTTCATTGGGATCGACCACGGCCTGGACCACAGCTGGGCCATCATGGCGCAGGGCCTCGGACAAAATCCGTTCCACATCCTCTGGACGCTCCACGGTGTAGCCGGCGGCGCCGCACGCCTCCGCTACTTTGGCAAAGTCGATGGGCTGCAACTCCACCCCGAACTCCGGGTTGCCCTCCAGAATCATCTGTTCCCACTTGATCTGGCCGAGGACATTATTTTTGATGACAATAACCTTGACCGGGAACTTGTACTTGACGAGAGTCGCGAGTTCGCCCATCAGCATAGTAAGACCACCGTCCCCGACGATGCATACGACCTGGCGCCCGGGGAAGGCGGCCGCCGCGCCGATGCTGTAAGGCAGACCGTTGGCCATGGTCGCGAGCGAACCGGAGAGCGAAAACTTCATGGTGCCGCGCATCTCGATATATCGCGCAGTCCAGGTCGCTATCGTTCCACTATCCGAAGAAACAATGGCGTCGTCATTCAGCAGCTTATTGAGCGTGTGGGTTACGACCTGCGGCTTGAGTGGCATCGTGGTGCGCGTGCCACGTTCTTCCATCAGCTTGTTCCAATCCTTCATGCGCTCCTGCGACTCCTTCAGGAACTTCTTCTTCTTGTTCTCATGCAGTAAAGGAAGAAGGTCGGTGAGGATGGCCTTCGCATCGCCGACGAGACCGACATCGACCTGGTGACGCAGACCGACGCGGGCCGCATCGATCTCAATCTGCACGCACTTCGCCTGACCTGGCTTCGGCAGAAAGTCCATGTAGGGAAAGCTGGTGCCGATCATGACCAGCGTGTCGCACTCTTCCATGGCATCGATGGATGGGGCCGTGCCCAGAAGGCCGATTCCCCCCGTGGTATAGGGGCTGCGATCGGGAAGCACAGCTTTGCCGAGCAGAGGCTTGATCACCGGACCACCGACACGGTCGGCGAGTTGAGACACTTCTTCGCGGCAATGCAGTGCCCCCCGGCCGGCCAGGATAGCGACCTTCGAGCCGGCGTTGATGATGTCGGCGGCTTTGCGAAGGAGTGCGGAATTTGGATGCGCGGAGGAAGGCGCGCTCCAGTCGCCGCTATGGAGCGGCACATTGCCATCGCTCCGAAGCTTGCCGGATACTGAAACAGGCCACTCCTGAATGTCCTTGGGAATGCAGATGTGCGAGACGCCGCGGCGTGCATAGGCAGTGCGGATGGCAGCGTCGACACAATTGACGGCATGAGCTGGACCCATCACTCGCTCGTTGAAGACGGAGACATCCATGAACAGCTTGTCGAGGTCTACGTCCTGCTGGTAGTCCATGCCGATGAGGTCGTGAAAAGTATGTCCGGTGATCGCCAGGACCGGTTGCCCATCGCACTTTGCGTCGTAGAGGCCGTTGAGAAGATGGATGCCACCGGGGCCCGACGTTGCCACACAGACTCCGATCCGCCCCGAGTATTTAGCGTATCCCACCGCGGCAAAAGCTGCTGCTTCCTCGTGCCGCACCTGAATGAATCTGAGTTTGTCCTGGTGCGTTCGAAGCGACTCGAAAAACCCGTCCACGCCGTCGCCGGGAAACCCAAAGATGGTATCTACGCCCCAGGTCAAGAGGCGCTCAACGATGAGATCGGAAACTTGCTGTGCCATAAATCATCCTTCCTATCAATTTCATATGAGGAGCCCCGCGCCACAAAGGATGCCCGCTTTGCATCCTCACGAAGGGGCTTTGCAATCGCTTCCTGCGGCGGCGTGATGCGGACGTTGCTGGGCCGCACAAATTCCTCTTTATTGAGGACATCTTCAAGTCTTGATAATGCGTCCGACAAATCAAGAAGAGAAGTGGCGGAGTAAATTGACCAGGTTTGAAGGACATCCACCGGTTGTAGTCATTACAGGGTCATCTGCGGGTCTGGGGCGCGCCATCGCTCATGCTTTCGCAAAAAAAGGAGCAAAGATCGGCCTGCTCGCCCGCAATCCTGAAGCGTTGAATGCAGCTCGCACCGAATGCGAAGCGCTGGGAGGTCAAGCTCTCGCGGTGCCCACCGATGTATCGGACGCAGACGCTGTGGAGGAAGCCGCAACTCTCGTCGAAGCGACGTTTGGGCCGATCGATATCTGGGTCAACGATGCTATGGTCAGCGTCTTTTCGCCCGTGAAAGAAATGGAAGCGAGCGATTATCGGCGCGTTACCGAAGTGTTGTATCTCGGATTTGTACACGGAACTCTTTCGGCCCTGAGACGCATGCTGCCTCGCGATCGCGGAACAATTATCCAAATCGGCTCCGCGCTGTCGTATCGCTCGATTCCGCTGCAATCTGCATACTGTGCTTGCAAGCACGCCATCAACGGATTCACCGATTCGTTGCGATGCGAGCTTCACCACGACCACAGTAATGTCCAGCTAACGACTGTGCAGATGCCCGCCATGAATACGATCCAATTCGATTGGGTCAAGAACCGTATGCCGCACATGACCCAGCCTGTCCCGCCAATCTTCGAGCCCGAAGTGACAGCGCAGGTGGTTGTGGCGGCGGGATATGCCGCTCGGCCGAGACGCGAATACTGGGTGGGCATGCCCACGGTGGCCGCCATTCTGGCGCAGAAGATCGTTCCTGGACTTCTCGACCGCTATCTTGGGAAGACGGGCTATAAGAGTCAGCAGATCGCCAGCGAGAAGCAGGATCCGAACGCGCCGAACAACCTGTACAACTATGTGCCGGGGCGCTGGAGCGCGCGCGGCAAGTTCAGCGACCGCTCCGCAAATTCGAGCGCCGAGGTCTTTTTTTCGTTGCACCGCGGTTGGTTTGCACTGGGACTCGCAGGCCTGATCGCAGGCGGGATAGCGCTCGGCAAGACGCGCAGGTAAGGCCGCGCAAGTAAGTCACCGAGCAGGAAATCGACCGGGAAGGAAAAGCCGTTAGATCAATGTCTCCTTCGAGACCCATCTCGTATGCCGTGACCATTACCGCCGCATCGGTGGCCATCGCAACGCTGGTTCCTATTGCGCTCTATCAATGCCACGCTATCGACCACTTACCAGACCCTCCCGGCCCATATTTCGATTCCGACCGCATCACAGCATCGAAGAGCGCTCATCCGCTGGGTGTGCCCGACGGCCTGCTTGGCTTGGTCATCTATGGGGCCACCCTGGCGCTGGCGCTCGCAGCTCGCGGCTCGCGGACCGGGCGCACTTTGCTGCGCGCAAAGCTGCTTGCCGATGGCGGCATGGCCGCCGTCAATGTCACCCGGCAGGTGGTGTCGTTCCGCAAACTGTGCTCCTGGTGTACGGCTACGGCGCTTGCCACCGCGGTTCTTGTCGTTGCGGGGAATCGATACGCTGCCTCGCTGTACGGGTTGGAGCGGGCCCGAGACCGGTTGGCCGGTTGAATATGCGGAAAGAGCTTTGGGCCGCGGACATTGGCGTCGGTCCAGAAAGGCATAACGATGCAGGAAGTTGCGGGCAAGGAAGCGTTTGGAAAGCCGGGGATCGAACCCTGCTGGACGCATAGCAACAAGGCGGGCGTGGGCACAGCGTATTCTTCCTCAAGCCATCTCTGGTTTACGATCTGGAACGGCATCGTCACGGAGGTGTATTATCCCACCGTCGACCGGCCGCAGGTTCGCGATCTCCAGTATCTGGTTACGGACGGCAAGACGTTCTTTCATGAAGAGAAGCGCGATCTAACTGTCAAGATGGAACGCGTCGCCGACCATGTGCTCGGTTACCGTTGCGTCAATGCCGACCCGGATGGCCGTTACACCATTACCAAGGACATCATCGCAGGCCCGCATATTCCTTGCCTTCTCCAGCGCACCCGCGTCGCCTGCAAAGATAAGGCATTTCTGGCGGACCTCCAGATCTTCGCCTTGTGTGCCCCCCATCTGGAGGTCGGCGGCGCAGGCAACACAGGTTATACCATCCTTGCCGACGGCCGGCGCATCCTGATGGCGCATAAGGGTGGCAAGTGGATGGCCATCGGCGCTACGGTCCCGTTTTCGCATCTGTCCTGCGGTTATGTCGGCAAGAGCGATGGATGGACCGACCTCCACGACGGCTTCAAGATGGATTGGGAATTCGACCGCGCCAGCGACGGAAACGTCGCACTGACTGGAGAGTTGGACCTCAGCACGACCCAGGAATTTACGCTCGGTCTTGCATTCGGCGAAAGCGAGCATCGGGCCATCGCCAACCTGCTGCAGTCGCTTGGCCTGCCCTTCGATGAACACCTGGCGAAGTACAAGGCGCAGTGGCAGGAAGCGGCCGCGCACCAGTCGCCGCTCAAACGCGCGTCCTTCGACAAGGGCAACCTTTACAACAGCAGCTACAGCCTCCTGCTTGGGCATGAGGACAAGTCTTTTGCGGGCGCGCTCATCGCCTCGCTCTCTATCCCGTGGGGAGAGGCCAAGGGTGACAGCGATCAGGGCGGATATCACCTGGTCTGGACCCGCGATATGGTGAACAGCGCGACCGGCCTGCTCGCTGCCGGCGATACCGCAACGCCGCTCCGGGCCCTCATCTATCTCGCTGTCTCGCAGCAACCCGACGGCGGTTTCGCGCAGAATTTCTGGGTCAATGGAGACCCCTATTGGTGCGGTATCCAACTCGACGAGGTCGCGTTTCCGATGCTGCTGGCGTGGCGTCTGCGCTGCGAGAATGGCCTGGCCGACTTCGACCCTTTCAACCTGGTCAGCACGGGCGCAGCCTATCTCATCCGCAATGGCCCGGTCACCCAGCAGGAGCGCTGGGAGGAGGTTTCCGGCTATTCGCCCTCCACCCTGGCTTCGAATATTGCCGCTCTCATCTGTGCTTCGGTCCTCTTTCGCGAGCATGGCGATAAGCAAACCGCGGCCTTTGTCGAGGAGTATGCCGACTACCTCGAAGCTCATCTTGAAGACTGGACCGTCACCACGACCGGATCGCTGGTGGAGGGCATATCCACGTACTACATGCGCATACTTCCCGAGCAGATTGAGCAACAGCATCCCGCGGAAGATAAAGAATCTCGCGTCCTGCGCATTGTCAATCGCACGCCCGGCGAGCAGAGCGATTTTCCTGCCCGCAACGTCGTCGACGGCGGATTCCTGGAACTGGTCCGTTATGGTATCCGCAGACCCGATGACCCCATCATCCTGGCGACCATCAAGGTCATCGATGCGGTGATCAAGACAGACACGCCGGCCGGCCCAACCTGGCACCGGTACAATCACGACGGCTACGGTCAACGCCAGGATGGCGGCCCGTTCACGCAGTACGGTGTAGGTCGTGTGTGGCCGTTGCTCAGCGGCGAACGCGGTCACTACGAGCTTGCCGCCGGCCATAGCACCGAGACCTGCCTCCGGGCCATGGAGGGTCTTGCTTCGAACACGGGCCTGCTGCCCGAGCAGTCCTGGGACCAGGCCGATCGGCCGGAGGTTTACATGTGGCTTGGACAACCCACTGGCTCCGCCATGCCACTGATGTGGGCCCACGCCGAGTACATCAAGCTGCTACGCTCCACATCGGACGGCAAGGTCTACGACGCTATCCCGGAGGTCGCGGCACGCTACCTCGGCAAGCGCGGCAAGCGAAAGCAGTTTGACATCTGGAAGCCAAACCGCAAGGTGCGCTTCATGCGGGCGGGCGAGGTCCTCCGTGTGCATGGACAGGCTGCCTTCACGCTCCGCTGGTCGAGTGACAATTGGAAGTCGGTGCAAGACACCGGATCGACTCGCAATGCACTCGATATCGACTACGTCGATCTCACCGATGTCGTTACGTCATCCGGGACTTGCATTCGTTTCACCTTTCTTTGGACTGAGGACAACCACTGGGAAGGGCAAGACTATGCCGTGACCGTACATTAGGGCAGTTTCGACCCATTTTTTTGTCTTTTGGGCTGTCAAGCAAGCTGGGCAGCACACATACACTATGCGTAAGCCTACCCCAGAGCAGGAAGCATCTATGCCTCCGATCGCAGCGCCCATTCCCGCATCCGCAATCGAAGAGATATCCAGGAAGTTGAAGAAGAATACCGGGGCGGAGGTCCGTTTCGATCAAGGTTCACGCGCGATCTATGCGTCTGACCTGTCGCACTACAGGCAGGTGCCCATCGGAGTAGTCGTGCCGCGGACAGTGGATGACGTGATCGCAACCGTGGCCGTATGTCATGAGTACGGCGTCCCGATCTTCGGCCGCGGCGCCGGGACCAGCCTCGCCGGGCAAACCTGCAACGTCGCCGTGGTGATCGACTTCTCGAAATACCTGAACCGCCTGCTTGAATTGAATCCACGCGAGCGCTATGCCTGGGTGGAACCGGGCCTGATCAACGACCATCTGCGCAATGCCGCGGAAGAGCACAAACTTACCTTTGCTCCCGATCCCGCGACACACGAATATTGCACGATCGGTGGAATGATCGGCAACAATTCCTGCGGTCCACACTCTGTTATGGGCGGCAAGACCTCCGAAAATATCGAGGAACTCGATATTCTTACCTACGACGGCGTTCGCATGACTGTCGGAGCAACCTCGGAGAAGGAACTCGAAAGCATCATCCGGCAAGGCGGACGTCGCGGCGATATCTATCGCAAGCTACGCAACATACGCGATACGTACGCAACGGAGGTACGCGAGCGATTTCCCAACATTCCCCGCCGCGTCTCCGGCTACAATCTCGACTACCTTCTTCCCGAAAATGGTTTTCACGTCGCTCGCGCCCTCGTTGGCACGGAGAGCACCTGCGTTCTGGTCCTGAAAGCGAAGACGAAGCTGATAAAAAGCCCGCAATACCGGGTCCTCCTTTTGCTTTCCTATCAGGATATATTCACGGCCGGCGATCAGGCCCCACGCATCAGCGAACTCGGCCCGATCGCGGTCGAAGCCTTCCAACGCGGAGTCATCGATAACGAGCGGCTCAAAGGCAAGCGCCTTCCCGGTCTTGATCTTTATTCCGACGGAGAAGCGTGGCTTCTCGTCGAATTCGGCGCCGACACACACGAAGGTGTTGTAAAGCTTGGCCGCCAGGCGCAGCGCTGGGCCGAGCAACACGATCATGACCACGTCGGTTCGCGCCTGCTCGAAAAGGACGAAGATCAGAAGAATGCGATGAAGGTGCGCGAGTCCGCCCTGGGGGCGACGCGCGTTCCGGGTAAAACGCAGGACACCTATACCGGATGGGAAGACGCGGCTGTTCCACCGGAGAAATTAGGCGCATACCTGCGAGATTTCTATAAGCTGCTTGATAAATACAACTACTTCACCATTCTTTATGGGCACTTCGGACAAGGCTGCATTCACGCCCGCATGAACTTCGAGATGAAAACGGTTGAAGGCGTGAAGCGTTACCGCGACTTCGTCGTTGAAGCAGCTCATCTGGTAGTCCGTTATGGAGGATCTCTTTCTGGCGAGCACGGCGACGGCCAAGCCCGTGCCGAGTTGTTGCCCATCATGTATGGTCCTCGACTCATCCAGGCATTCAGCGAATTCAAGCGTGCATGGGACCCGGACTGGAAGATGAACCCGGGCAAGATGGTCGACCCTTACCCGCTCGACTCCAATCTGCGCACCGGTCCCGATTACAAGCCGAAACCCGTGCTGACCATCTTCCAATTTCCGGACGACCACGGCAGCATGGCAAGTGCAACGGAGCGCTGCTTCGGCGTCGGCAAGTGTCGTAGTTTGGATGGCGGCACCATGTGCCCCAGCTTTCAGGTGACCCGCGAAGAGAAGGACAGCACCCGCGGTCGCGCTCGCATGTTATTCGAGATGCTGCGCGGAGAGGTCATTCAGGATGGCTGGCGCGACGAGCACATCAAGGACGCCCTCGACCTCTGCCTCGCCTGCAAAGGATGCAAGGGAGACTGCCCGGTCAGCGTCGACGTGGCAACCTACAAGGCGGAGTTCCTGGCGCATTATTATGAGGGGCGCGTTCGTCCGCTCGCAGCCTACAGCATGGGCCAGATTTTTACCTGGGCGCGGCTCGGATCGCAGTTCCCGGACCTGGCAAACCTCGTCACTCAGACGCCGGGGCTCTCCGCCGTCGCGAAGAAACTCGCCGGCGTGACCCAGAGCCGGAAGATGCCGGCCTTTCCTCCTCAAACTTTCAAGGAATGGTTTGAGAAGCGGGACAACACACAAACCAGCGGGAAGCCCGTCCGCGGAGAGGTGATTCTCTGGGCCGACACTTTCAACAACCATTTCTTCCCCCACACAGCGAAGGCCGCCGTGGAGGTGCTGGAGGACGCTGGCTTCCGCGTCACCGTACCAAAGCAGCGGCTCTGCTGTGGCCGTCCGCTATATGATTTTGGCTTTCTTGAGCAGGCGAAGCAGCATCTTCGCGAGATCCTCACCACGCTGCAACATGAGATCGCGGCAGGAACCCCCATCGTCTGCCTGGAGCCGAGTTGCGCCGCAGTCTTTCGCGATGAGCTCAAAAACCTCTTCCCCAACGATGAGGCAGCCAGTCGGCTCCAAAAGCAGGTATTTCTTTTTGCGGACTTTCTCGAGCAGGCCGGCTACAAACCGTCGCCGCTTGGGGGCAAGGCGCTCTTGCACGGGCACTGTCATCAGAAGGCCCTCTTCAGCATGACTCCCGAGCAGCGCATGCTGAAGGCTATGGCCATAGAGCCGGAACTGCTCGACTCCGGCTGCTGCGGCCTGGCCGGGACCTTCGGTTACGAGGCAGAGCACTATGACATCTCGATGCAGATCGGCGAGCGCGTTCTCCTGCCGCGCGTCCGCTCCGCTGCCCGCGAAACCCTCATCGTCGCCGACGGTTTCAGTTGCCGTCAACAGATCATGCACGGCACCCCGCGGCGTCCCATGCACCTTGCGGAGGTGATGCAAATGGCGTTGCATCCCCTGGCAAAACAGAAGAAGAAATACGTCGAAACGGGGCACACTCAGGACGAGCCTGGTTATCCTGTCCTGACTGCGCTCGCCGGTTTTGGTGCTCTCGTGGCGGGCATAGTCTATGTGCTGTCTCGATCGGGGAGGAAAGATGGCCGGTGAGCCAAGGGTGAGGATAGATCCATACGAGCTTGAGCCCTGGAGCTTCTTGCCGATGGTCCTTGCACCTGCGAAGGCGATCGGAACATCGCGATGTCTCGCCCTGGAGGAGCGTCCAACCCGACTGGGGTACGAGCGCCCAAATTGACTTAGGTGCCATATCCGCGATGGTCCAATGCCTGGAGTTTCCCGGTATCTGGCCACGCGATGGTGAGCAGGAATGCCGATTCTTCCAGCGCCTCCACCTCGTGCTTGATCGATGCTCCCAACATCAGCACATTGCCTGACCACAGGTCTCGAGATTCCCCTTGGGTGGTGAAGCGTATCGATCCCTTCAAGACCTGTACCGAGATCGCTCCATCGGCATGGTGCTCTTTCAGTCTCGCTGCCGTCTCCATCGAGATCAGTACGACCCTAAAATCCGATTTCTTGAATAAAGTCTTGGCATAATGGCCCGCTTGCCACGGCTTCTTATACTCCGAATCCGCCATCTCCTGTGCCAGGTCAAACTGCGCAAGATCCTTCAGCATGGTCCCATCGTCGGCAAAGCCTTCCGTCGTCATGTGTTCCAACCTTTCTCCTGAATTAGATGCAGCCCTGTTTCCTAAGGACGTAAAGTAACCGCACTAGACACCACAAGAAGGTCTGGAACAGCCAATCCACTTCTGGTGCTCGACTGCTGCATAGAATTCGCGCAACTTATCGACGAGTTCCACCAGTGGGTAGCTTCCATTAGCACCACTTGGGCTGGGAAGCAGCCATACGCCCGCGCCACCGAGAGTATCTTGCTGCTGGCCGACTTCTGCGCGCGGTTGGCCAAAGGCTACGCGGTAAGCACTGACACCGAAGACCGCAACCCAGCGTGGGCGGTGGATGCGCATTGTGCGTGCGAGCCTGCGCCTGCCGGCCACAAGTTCCTCGGCCGCCACCTCGCGAGCTGTCGCTGTGGCCCGCCGCACCAGACTTGTAATCCCGTACCCCAATTCGAGAAGATCATGGCTTTCGTCCGGCGCCAATACCCGGGGCGTGAATCCCGCCAGGTGCAGCGCCGGCCAAAATCTGTTGCCGGGTCGCGCAAAATGACGCTTTGTTGCCGCGGAATATAGCCCTGGGTTGATGCCGCAGAAAAGAACTCTGAGATCGGGGGCGATGAGGTCGGGTATACGACAACCCGCCGCGGCACGAATCACGTCGGCGGTCGGCGGTCGCAGCTTGGTTGTGTCTTCATGCACCTTACATAATTTCCGCATCGACTTCTCACCCTCAGAGCCTGGTGAGCGCCGGACCCTTATGCATCGCAATGTGGTCCGTTTTGTCGCTCTTGATCTCGTATTGCGGTTCATCCTTGCTTGCGTGAACCTTATACCCTTTGAACTCAATCTCGGAGGCGATCACCTTTGTAATCTTGCCGCTGACGTGACCGGCTTCCGAGTTCCAACTGACGTGATCGCCAACCTTGAAGTGCTTCGCAGCCTGCTTTCCGGTCATTGCCTCTCCCCCTATAGCTCGCTTAGCTCGGTGGTGCGACTCCAGTGACATGTGTCGCAATTTCGGGAGCCGTAGTTCCGTTCCGTCCATTGGAGTTGCCGAAGGAAAGAAACGGATTGAAGCGGGTCGTCCGAATCCACAATACTCCGAGTCCAGGCTCTCTTATACTTGGATGCGCGACAAGTGCCGCCGCACCTGGTGCGTTGGAATCGCGTTCTGCCACGTAGAATTGTGGCGCTACTCGAATCATGGATGCGGGTGCCAATTGCTCCACGAACACAAGGTTCCACTCAAGATGCCATACCGCCTCGATCTCACGGTAAGTGTGCTCCGGCGGCTCTCGACCAACGTAGTCGATCGCTTCACGCCGGAGGGTCAATACATACGCGCGCTCTCCGGCTTCGCCACGCCGGTCGTCGTACGCGCCACGCAGTTGCAACATGAGGACTGCCTCTTCATCACTATCGAGTCCGATACAGAACACGATTCCACGGCGCTCGACTTGGTATGCCGGACGCTCGGAGTCGATCGCGATCTCACTGACTTCAACCTTGCGGCTTCGCACATTCCCTGGTTAGCTCCTCTCGTCACCCGCATGAGTGGCGTAAAGCCTCCTCGCTATCCCAAGCTTTGGGAGGCCTGCGCCAACGCGATCGTCTTTCAGCAGGTTAGCCTGCGTGCTGCGAGTGCCATCATGCAGCGTCTGGTCCTTGCCCTTGGGCAACCGGTCGAAGTCGCCGAGTTGCCGACTCCTTGCTTCGTTTTTCCGTCTACAGAGGTTTTTCAGAGCGCGAGCGATGGATTGTTGCGTGCTACCGGGCTCAGCGCGGGTAAGCTTGCGACCTTGCGGCGCGTCGCCGAAGCACTCGACTCCGGCCGCCTTGACGAGAAAGCGCTGGAGACCTCTCCGAGTCTGGATGCGGCAGCGGTCCTCCGCCAGATCAAGGGGATCGGTCCGTGGACGGCAGCCGTGATTCTGCTGCGCGGCCTGGGGAGACTGGACGTGTTTCCCGCTAACGATACCAGCGTGGCAAGCAACATCGCACTCGTCGCCGGGTCAGCGCCGTTCGATGCCCAAGCCGTTCTGAATGCGCTCGGACCGCAACGCGGAATGCTGTATTTTCACCTGCTACTCGCGCGTTTGGAAGCCCGCGGAGAGATCGGACGCCCATCATTCGAACGGCCAGAACGGGACAGCCAACCCGCTATGTAGCTCAAAGTCAGGAGCGGAGTGCCATTCTGCCCAGCACATTATCAAATGTGCATCTCATCATGGAGGAGCCGCGACGGCTCGCGACAGGAGGAGAAGATGGCGACAACCCCGGACATTACTGGTGGTATTGATTGTGAAGAATCTCGGATACCTCAACTGAAGCCGATTGAGGAGAATCTACAGAAGCTTGTCCACAAAGCTTTCGCCAGTGGGGGTGAAGGAGGGCAAGCAGTCAAGAATTTTCTCAACGGTACCTGGCTTGGCGAACCGCTCCATGTGATCCTTACGGACATCCCGATTGGGGCCTGGACTGTTGCGCTTGTATTCGATGGCCTCGATCTGATGAGCCACAAGCGCGAGTTTGCCGTGGCCGCGGATGCGTCGATCGGAATAGGATTGGCGGGCGCAGTGGGCGCTGCTGTAACCGGTGTGACCGATTGGCAGGATGTCGATGCGCCGGCTCGCCGGCTCGGAATGATTCACGGTCTGCTGAACGTCAGTGCCACAGCGCTCTTCATTACCTCTCTCGTCCTCCGCAAGAAGAAGTCGCGAACCAGCGGACGTGTCTTCGCCGGCCTGGGATATGCCGTTATGTCCGTGGCGGCTCACCTTGGCGGAAAGATGGTGTACGAGCACAGGGTGGGCGTCGATCGGACCGATGGCGAGGCGTTCCCCCAGGACTTTGTTCCGGTAATGGCCGAGTCCGACCTGGCGGAGGCTAAGCCAACCCGCGCCGAACACGACGGCGTGCCCATCCTGCTGGTTCGTCGCGGCGATCGGATCTTCGCTCTGGCGGAGACCTGCTCTCATTTCAATGGGCCACTTTCGGAAGGCAAGCTGGTCGGCGACAGCATCGTATGTCCGTGGCATGCTTCCAGGTTCGCGCTGGAAGATGGCCGGGTGCTTGATGGACCCGCTGTCCATCCGCAACCCTGCCTCCAGGTGCGTGTACAAAATGGACAAATAGAAATCCGTAAGCCTCTGTGCGATGACGCAAAGCCAACACCGCCCGCAGCCGCTGAAGTGACAGCCGCTGAAGTGACAGCCGCAGGCCAACCGGCGTAAAAGAAGCTTGGGATGATTCAATTGGAGCGAGCGTACGACGCCGAGAGTAGCTCCCGGCGGGTCTGGCAGGTGAGCGAGGTCCCCGAGTTGGTGAGCAGCTACGGGCAGCGGCGTGAGTAGAGCGGCTGAGGTGGCGGCTACGAGTCTGGCCGTTCTCCACTCACCGATTCAGGCTCTACTAAGAGCAGTGTTGTGTCTTCCATGATGTTTGATGCAGACATATCGCCTATTGGACTTCCTCTGAAACGATCGTGCTATTGCAAGAAGATAGAAGTTGTGCTGTTTAGTACAGCTCCGCCTTTTTCGATCGGACTATTGCTTTGAAGTTGAATTGCCGGGTATCCAACCGCTCACGAACTTTCCAAACAGGCACACGAGTACTTCGCGAGTGCTCGTAAGGACGCCGAAGATCTCGTCGCGAAGACCACAAAGCCCCACAAAGTGTGGGACGCAGACGACGAAACTCGATACCGAATTCCTGCGGGATCTCAGAGGTGGCCGAGAATCGAGTGATCTCAGATATTTTCTTTGACAACCGTTGGGAAGCGGAAGACTATGCCGTGACCGTTCATCAAATACCCCTCGCTTGCGTATTCGTGGTATACCGCCCCATCGCGCCAATCTAATGACGGTCGATGGTCAATGGAATGTCGGCGGATCGACTACCTCAGCGTATACAGGTAGGCCGCGATATCCCGGGCCTGCGGCTCTGAGAGTCCGAGCTCAGGCATGGCGGTCCGCGGTTTCATCGACTGCGGAGACATCACCCAATGCACGAGAGTATCCGGGTTGTTCGGAAAATTTCCCCCAATATAGGTTCGCCGAGAGAGCGCCATCAGCGGAGGACCAAAGACGCCCTTCGCGTCGCGGACTCCGGGGATAGTGTGGCATTTTCCGCAGTTGTACGCGACAATCGTCGCCTTCCCACGATCTGCAGAACCGCCGGTTGCAACGGTGTAGGGATGAGTCGTTTGGCCGCCCTTGCATCCAGAGATAAGTCCGCCGGCCACGCAGACCGAAACACTCAGCTTCCAGAGATAGGTGCGCATGCCAACACATCCTTTCACGGAGCAGACGATTTCGGCTGAAGCGACGGTGAGACGAAAGCGAACCGGGACACTTCAAGCTCGAGGTACTTCAAGAGGGCCGGGAGGATCGGCCAACAGCGTGACCCTGTTTCCTGGATAGATGCACAATTGCGTGTCAAAAGCTCTGCTTCGGTGTCTGCAGGATTGAGAGAAGAAACGTTTCATCAATCCACATTTATCTGTGAGGCAGATTAGGCATACTATCAGGGCGTGGGCGTCATGGCAAAGCGCGGACTGCGTGAAAGCTCCATGCCTGTTCCATGCTTCTTTCTAATCTCGCTTCTAATGATGCTGGCCTCGCCGTTTGCCGCTGCTCAGGTGGAGAGTGGGCCGCCTCCGGACGGAGGAGCGATCTTCGCCGATAAGTGCGCCATGTGTCACGGAGAAAAAGGCCAGGGGATTGCCGCTGTCGTGAGCATTGCGGGGCCCTCGTTGCAGGCGGAGCACGACGCGGGCTGGGTGATGACAGCCGTCGAGTCCGGCCCGAGCCATATGCCGGCTTTCTCAAGAGTGTTTTCGGTCCCGGAAATTCGAGCTGTGTCTTACTATGTTTCCACCCAGATCGCGGTGATTCCCTTGACGGGAGGAGATATTGGCGAGGGAGGAAAGCTGTTTCGCGTGTACTGTGCAACGTGCCACCGGACCGCTGTGCGGGGAGGAGCGCTCGCCTTCGCCGGGAGAAATGCACCGGCACTCACGGACAAATCGGCCGCGCTGGTAGCTGGGGCGATCCGCTGGGGTCCGGGAACAATGCCGGCATTCCCGCCCGCCGTGCTCGATGACCAACAACTGGCCTCGGTGGTTCAGTATGTCAAGTTTGTCCAGCATCCCCCCGATCCCGGAGGCAATCCGCTCAAGTATCACGGACCGGTTTCCGAGGGATGCGTGGGGGCCGTGGGCTTGCTGATTCTGATCGGAGTTGCAGGATGGATCGAAAGAGGGGGTAAAGGATGAGTGAGAACGAGAAGCGGCCGCAGGGTGGACTCAGTGCATTCCTTGAGCTCGGCTTAGGGCTACTGGATATCGGCTGGACAACGTTGAAGTTCCTTGGGACGGTGGTTGACCGATTGCTTCCCGCCAAGGTGGCTCCAGAGCCTATTCCTGAGAGTGGACGAGCCGCGGATCAAGAGATGGAAAGCGAGTCCCAGATGGATCGCCACGAGCGTTGGGGCACGCTGTTCGTTCTCTGCTTCTTCATCGTAGCCGTTCTGGGCGGCGTGGGATTCGTGATCGCCTACTGGATGGGCGTCACCAGCACCGCGGTGCTAGGCGGAACCCTGGCCCTGTTTTTCGGAGGGATGGGTGTCACGCTGGTGCTATGGGCGCGCTGGTGGATGAGCCACAAGGAGGCGGTCGAGCCACGGCACGTATTGCAGTCGCCGCCCAGCGAGCAGGAAGACGAGGCCGCGGCTTTTTGCGGTGGAGCGCATGAGGTTCGCCGTCGAAGGCTGCTGAAATGGATGGGTCTGACGGGTGTCGGCGTTCTGGTAGCCATGGTGGTCTCGCTGATGCGGTCGCTCGGACTTTCTCCCGACCTTTCGTTGTACAGCAGGATATGGAAGGGAGGGCAACGTCTGGTGACGCTGGACGGCAAGCCGGTCTCTCTGAGTTCGCTGGAGCCGGGAAGCACGGTGACTGTCTTTCCGGAGGACCAAGTCGGCTCCGAGCGTTCGCAGACGGTGCTGATTCGGGTGAAAGAGCAGCTTCTCCAGTTGCCGGCGGAACGGGCAAGCTGGGCGCCGGGTGGGTATGTTGCCTATTCGCGCGTTTGCACTCACGCGGGCTGCCCCGTAGGCGAGTTCGAGGCGGAGCAATCGCTTCTCTTGTGCCCCTGTCACCAGTCGACGTTCGATGTCCTGCGAGCCGCAGCCCCGACGGGCGGACCGGCGGCGAGACCTCTTCCGCAGTTGCCGCTCTATGTGGATGCAGACGGGACCCTGCGCGCTGGGGGGGGGTTCACGTCGCCTCCCGGTCCGGGATTCTGGGATATCTCATGATCACCAAGAAGCTCAGTCGCTGGGTCGACTCCCGCGTGCATGCGGCAAAGTTCGTGAAGAGTGCGCTGAACCATGTCTTCCCCGATCACTGGTCGTTCATGTTGGGGGAGATTGCGCTGTACTCGTTCATGATTCTGGTGGTCACCGGAATTTTTCTCATGTTGTTCTTCCATGCGAGTTCCCAGACGGTGATCTACCACGGTTCCTACCATGCGCTGGATGGTGCAGTGGTTTCGGTGGCATACCGCTCCGTGCTGCATATCAGCCTGGATGTGCCAGCCGGCCTTCTGATTCGCCAGATGCACCATTGGGCGGCGCTGATTTTCCTATGGGCGATCCTGGCGCATCTGGCACGCATCTTCCTCACCGCCGCCTATCGCAAGCCCCGCGAGATGAACTGGCTCATCGGGTTGACGCTGTTGGTACTGGCGCTGGTGAACGGTTTCTTCGGATACTCGATCGCGGACGATCTGCTCTCCGGAACCGGGCTCCGCATTGGCTACTCGATCCTTCTCTCCGTACCGGTGATCGGTCCCTGGCTGACCTTCCTGTTCATGGGAGGCGTCTTACCGAATCCCGACGCTATTCCGCGGATGTACGCACTGCATATATTTCTGGTCCCAGCACTAATTGCGGGGCTTCTGGCGTTTCACCTGGGTATGATCTGGCGTCAGTTGCATACGAACTATCCGGGACCGAAGCGCACCAATAGGACGATCGTCGGGTCGCGGCTGTGGCCTTCTTACACGGCCAAGTCGGTCGGTCTGCTCCTGCTGGTACTTGCGGTGGTGACGGCGCTCGGCGCATTCGCGCAGATCGATCCTGTCTGGATCTACGGGCCGTACCAGCCGGCGGATATCATGGCGGGGGCGCAGCCGGACTGGTATCTGGGCTGGGTGGAGGGAGCGATGCGGCTCTTCCCCGGCGTCAACCTGCACCTTGGGCATTGGCTGGTCCCCGAACTCTTCTTTCCCGCAGTATTGATGCCGAGCCTGGTCTTCGGCGGGTTGTATTTGTGGCCCTTCGTGGAAAAACTGTTCTCCCGCGATGAGGGCGACCAGAACGTGCTGCGGCTTCCGTATGAGCAACCGATCAAGACGGCACTGGGAGTTGCGTTCTTTGTGTTCATGCTGGTGCTCCTGGTCGCTGGCGGAGATGACATTATTGCTGTGGCGGCGGACAGCTCGTTGGTCGAGATGCGGACGATGCTGCGCGTCCTTGTCTTTGTTGCTCCCATAATCGCCGCTGTTCTGACGTACCTTGTTTGCGCGAGGATGCGGCTGAAAGCCGCGTCATCCGTGGGGGACGTCCAGGAGATTTCTGTAATGGAGGAGAGACCCAATGACTCGGTGATTCCCTCCGAAGCGCCTTTGCGTTCGCAGCTCGACGAAGCTCCAGATCGCACTTGCGACGAGTCCAGCGAATTATAAGATGGATGTCAACTCGGCTGCGCGGTTTAGGCATCCTGACGAGAGAAGATCACTTCAATCAGCATGTGCCGGTCGATCATTGCCGGGTTTGTCCTTTAATCGGAGGGGGATTAAAGCTAATGGGCTCTCTCGAAGGAGGACATTGAGAAGGCTCAACCCCTGGTTTACTATAGTCTGGTTCGTGCATGGCTAAGAGTGGCAGCCTTAGAAGTTCCCCCGGTTGATTCTGCAAGCATCGCAATTCAGTGACTTTGATTCCAGCGCGATCTAGGAGACCGAATGAGCACGTTGACGGTGGAGCAGCGACTGAGCCAACTGTGGGAGACACCCAAAGGTGTTTACGGCTGGTTTGCATCGGTGGATCACAAAGATCTCGGGAAGCGTTATCTCGCCACCGCCTTTGTCTTCCTCCTGATCGGAGGCCTCGAGGCACTGCTCATGCGTATTCAGCTGACGCGTGCCAACCAGGCTTTGCTCACGCCGGAGATGTACAACCAGATCTTCTCCATGCACGGCATCACCATGATCTTCTGGTACTCGTCGCCGATCCTCTCCGGCTTTTCGGTCTATCTCGTCCCGCTGATGTGCGGAGCGCGCGACATTGCCTTTCCCCGCCTGAACTCCTTCACCTACTGGGCCTTTTTATTCTCGGGGATTCTGCTGTACGTCGGTCCGTTTATGGGTCAGGCCCCCGATGCCGGCTGGTTTTCGTACATGCCCTATACCAACATCGTCTACTCGCCCACGCATGGGATAGACTTTTATGCCCTCGCGGTGATTTTTCTCGGAATTTCGACGACAGGGGCGGCGATCAACTTCATCGTTACCATCCTGCGCTTTCGCGCGCCCGGCATGTCGATCAGCAAGATGCCGATTTTTCTTTACAGTACCCTGACCATCTCCTGCGTCATCCTCTTCGCCATGCCTGCCCTTACCGCCGCCTGCATCTTCATGGAGCTGGAGCGGCGTTTGGGGATGCACTTCTTCGGCGTCGCTAGCGGAGGGAATCCTTTGCTTTGGGAGCAGTTGTTCTGGTTCTTCGGTCACCCTTGGGTGTATGTCATCTTTCTGCCTGCGACCGGCATGATTTCGATCATCATTCCGGTTTTTTCCCGACGTACGATCGTGGGCTATACCTATGTCGTGTCAGCTACTGTGCTGACAGGCATGGTGGGCTTCAGTGTGTGGCTGCACCACATGTTCACGTCCGGCATGTCGAACCTGACGATGAGTTTCTTCAGCGCCGGCAGCATGACCGTCTCGCTCTTCACCACGATAACGATCTTTGCCTGGCTGGCTACGGTGTGGAAGGGGCGACCGGTCGTAACCACGGCAATGCTCTACGCAATCGGAACAGCAGCCCTGCTGGTCATTGGCGGTCTGAACGGCGTCGTCACCGGCATTATCCCGGTCGACTGGCAACTGCACAACACTTACTACGTTAACGCGCATACCCACTATGTGGTAGCTGGCACGAATGTGTTTGCGGTCTTCGCGGGGTTTTATTTCTGGCTGCCGAAGATGACCGGGCGCATGATGAGCGAGCGGCTCGGCAAGTGGAGCTTCTGGGTGATGTTCATCGGGTTCAACATTACGTTTTTCCCAATGCACATTGTGGGCCTGATGGGCATGCCGCGGCGCATCTATACCTACTCCTCGGGCCTGGGCCTGCAGCCGATGAATGAGTTGATGACCGTCGGGGCGTTCATATTCGCAATCGGCATTTTGCTCAGCATCATCAACCTGTTCTATAGCCTGCGCAGAGGCGAGCTTGCGGGCGAGAATCCCTGGAACTCGGACGGGCTCGAGTGGAACATGGCGTCGCCGCCTCCCGATTACGAGGTCCTCCACATCCCTACGGTGTCGACCAGGGCTCCGCTCTGGGACGACTACGACGAGAAGGCGGATCCAAACGACGAGCGCCTGCTTTCCCATGCGCGGTTGACGATCACAACGAGCCTGCTGGATGCCATACCGCTGGCGGCAGCGGCCATGCCCAGTGAGAGCCTGGTGCCGATGTTTCTTGCTCTGGCGCTGTTCGGCTTCTTTCTCGCTTTGGTCTTTCAGTTGATGTGGGTCTGCCTGGCCGGTCTGATCGTTACGTTTTTACTGGGTTGCTATTGGCTGTGGCCGCGTCCCATCAAGGGGGAGCTATGAGTTCAACTGCGCAACCTCCCATCGCAGCCGGCCCGCCCCTCGCACCCGGCGCGCCCCACACCGGCATCTGGCCTCTTGAGGTCAATCGTGGCATCTATGGGGTCTACTGCCTGATTCTGACCGAGGCCTCGCTCTTCGCCGCCTTCTTCGCGAGCTATTATTTTTTGGGCACCAACAAGTATCGCTGGTCGATCGATACGCCCCCCAAGATGCTTCTGGCGTTCGTCATGCTGGCGATCCTGGTGAGCAGCAGCCTCGTGATGATGTGGGGAGAGCGCATGGTCAAGCAGCGGCGTTTCGGACTCGCCCGGGCCGCTGTTGTCGTTACGGTCCTGATGGGTCTTGTCTTTCTCACCGTTCAGTCCTTCGAGTACCTGGCCCACTGGAAGACGCTGACCCCGTTTACCGACTCCTATGGATCCATCTTTTATACGATTACAACGTTCCATGCCGCGCACGTCGTCATGGGCATTCTGATGCTCTGCTATCTCGCTATTCTGCCGAACTATGGTCCAACGAAACTTCCTCCTCACCGCGCTTATCGTGTCGTCTCTCTCTATTGGCACTTCGTCGACATCATCTGGGTCTTCGTGGTCTTGCTGCTTTATGTAATCCCCCACTTTCAGTTCTATGGCCTCTAATATGACAAATCTACTTAACAATGACGCGCAACCCGAAGCTGCAAGCACTTCCGTAAGCATCCCCAACAGTCGTCTATGGTTCGAGGTTGCGGCCTCGGGCGTAGCCTGGTTTGGGCTTGGCATGGCCGACCTGGTGATCACGTGGTGCGCCTGTGTCCATGAAGAACAGACCGGCGGCCCCAGCTCGCATCCGGGCGCGCTCGTTCTCTATTTTGTGATGTGGGCCGTCTTGTTCGGCCTTGCGATACTGGCCGGTACGATGTCCTACCGCACCTGGCGCAAGCTGTCGGGAGTGACCGAACTGATCTACGCCGAGGGCAAGGAGCGGAAAGAGTTCATGTCGCTCGCGGGCCTGTTTATCAGCGTGACGCTTGGGATCGGAATCGTGTGGCTGTGCCTGCCACTCTTCATTATCCAGATGTGCGTGAGGACGCGATGAACACCGTCCGCAGTGCGACTCTTGTGCTCATGGCGGAGTGCCTGCTCGCCAGCTGCGGCCTGCTGACCGGTTGTACTGGCGGCCAGCAGACGTCCAGCTTCGGACCTGGTATGGCCGGCAATCCCGCTGCGGGAAAAGCTCTGATTAAAAGCTACGGATGCGGCTCCTGCCACGTCATCCCGGGAATCTACACCGCGCGCGGCATGGTAGGGCCGCCGCTGTTGTATTTCAGCCGCCGGACGATGATCGCCGGGGAGCTACCGAATTCACCCGACAACCTGGCTCGCTGGATCGAGAATCCACCCGCAATCGAACCCGGCACTGCAATGCCCAACCTGGGGGTCCCACCTGACAAAGCCAAGGACATGGTGGCTTATCTTTACACATTGCGATAGAGGAAGAGAACAGGAATTCCATGCGTCGTCTTTGTAAACTCGTTCTGCCGCTGCCGGCCCTTTTCCTCGCGGGCTGCGCTACTCTGCAATCGACCACCAACACCCACGGACCCGCGGCGCGGAGCATCCACCACCTTTCGCTCGCCATGTCGATTGTCTTTCTGACCACCACGTTGGTCATGTGGGTCCTATTGGCGATCGCTCTGAAAAAGAGGCGCGGCAGCCTCAACGAACATATGCCGATCGACATCGGTGGCGGTCAGGCGTGGGTCGTCATCGGCGGACTAATCGTGCCGCTACTGGTGCTCTCTGTATTTTTCTTCGTTGGCCTCGAACTACTGTCGGACTTCCCAATCCACGGGATGCATGAAGGGATGAACATGAACCCAGGGGCGTCCGTGCCCAAACCCGATATCCTCATCGTCGGGCGTCAGTGGTGGTGGGAGGTCCACTATCTCACCGGCGATTCCGGCCAGCAGGTAACCACCGCCAACGAGATTCACATTCCCGCGCACCGGGCCGTCAACATCGAAGTTGAGTCCGCCGATGTCATGCATTCTTTCTGGGTCCCCAGTCTCCACGGCAAGGTCGATCTGGTGCCCGGACACGCGAACTTCATTCGGATCGAAGCCAGTGAGCCGGGAAACTTCATCGGCCAGTGTGCGGAGTATTGCGGCGTACAACACGCAAACATGCATATTCTGGTTGTAGCGCAGGAGCCAGCGGCCTTCGACGAGTGGCTCGCAAACCAACGCAAGCCCGGCGTCCAGCCAACGTCCCCTAATGCTTTGATGGGGGAGCAAGTCTTCCTCGCAGGACCATGCGCCACATGTCACATGGTTCGCGGCACCCACGCCGGCGGACGCGTGGCGCCCGATCTTACCCATATCGGCAGCCGCATGTATATCGCCGCCAACTCCTTCCCAAACGACGATGCATATCTCGAGGCATGGATCACGAATGCCCAATCGCTCAAGCCAGGATGCAAGATGCCCAACATCACTCAGTACAACGGCGTGCAGCTTCGCGCGATTGTAGACTATCTCCACCAGCTTCAATGAAACAGATTTAACGGGAATAAAGAAGTAGTGTTTGATCTTGCCCCCGGAAAACGTCTCTCTTAGCGAGCTGTTGTAATCGTGAAGAGGAGACTGTGATGGAGAAGTTGATACGTCGTCGTTT